>Ga0070374_10000081_pt1 | contig 31721 bp, 27 predicted proteins | sample LauGreSuBDMM15SN_2_FD_66374 | JGI IMG/M metagenome (GOLD analysis project Ga0070374, IMG submission 66374) | Freshwater lake microbial communities from Lake Michigan, USA - Su13.BD.MM15.SN (version 4) (version 4) | ecosystem: Environmental > Aquatic > Freshwater > Lake | place: Lake Michigan...
GGGGGGGGTTTTGCTTGAGCTTCGTGTCTTTGACATGATTGCCCACGCGAACCCATGGCTTGCTCTTTTGAAAGAGAATCTTCCTGACCGATTCGCAGTCAACCTCATCAATGACACTCTTTTTTTTGAGATAAGACATTTTTTTTTCAGAGGAGTCAACTGGAGTTATCATGGGGCTCTAGCTCAGGTGTCTTATATACGGTCTTTGCTGAGCCTTCTTCCGTTGCCTCAGCTGATATACCTTTCAAATATGAACGTGACAACCTGTGCTGAAAGGCCTGGCATTAGTTCTCATATTCTGCCTTGTATCCAGCATTACATGTACAATCACGCACATTGCTGCTGCCGGGCAAGGAGACGCTGTTTTCAGGGCAGTGCACCAGCGTGTTGTTGACGCAGAGGTCGTTGGCTCCGCAAACCAAACAGGGCAAGTCCCACTGAATTTCACATGGCGCGCCGGTGCTGTCTTGCCAGGCGTCTCCGGTGCGCGTGCAATTTCGCCAGAAGCCTGGCAAGCAGAAGCATTCTTGAACTGTGCGCGAGCCGGAATAACTTGAGGAAGAATTTGCACACGGCACGTAGCCGACGCCGCCAGAGCAATACGCGCCCGGCAGGCACTTCAAACAAGGAGTTGCGACGTTGATGCTGTAGTAGCCAGCGTTGCAGGCGCACTCTGCCTCCTGCGACGCTCCAGCTTGACTGTGCGAGAAGAGACGACAATCGGTGGCAAACTCTCCGCCAAGGCAAAATTTGCCGGGCGAGCAGCTATTGCAGGCGCCGCCATTAGGACCCACAAAGCCTGCGTCGCAAATACAGTCTTCTGCCGCGTCGCTGCCGGCGACACCACGCGTCGAGCTGTGGGCGTGGCACGCTACGCAGGCCGTGGCCCCAATCTGTGTCTGAAAATGGTCGGCGGCGCAGAGCTCGCAGGTCATTGCCAGCGCCGTGGCCGCCCCAGTTGCGTAAGTGCCGTTGAACGTGAGGTCGATCGCCTGAAACCGGCCTTGCGCGCAGAGGCTGCAATTGACGTGAAACGTGCCTTCTGCGCCCGGCACGCATTGGCACTGCTCGGGGGTCGTAAGCGGGTTCGACGTCGCGGCCCTGCTGTACTCTGCGCAGGGCGTGCACTCCGTCACGACGCCGCCGACGGCAAAGGTGTTGAAGGGGCAGTCTTCGATCCTGTCCGCGCCGGGGCAGCGCGCGCCAGGCTCACAGAGCGCGCAGCGGAAGCCGAAGTCAAGCGGCAGCTTGAAGACGCCCGGCGCGCACACGCACTCGAAGACGTCGGTCACGCCCGTCAGCGCGTGGCTTGAGTTCGCGGGACACGCTTCGCACGCACGCTCGAGGTGCTCTGCCGAGCTCGTGTTCTGCCAGGTGCTTGCGCCGCAAAGCGTGCAAGCAGTCATGCCGAGTTCTAGAGCGATGCTGCCGCTCGCACAGGCCTGGCAGGTGTCGCGGTCTGTGGCTGCCACACTTGAAGAGAACTTTCCAGCGGCACAAGCGTCACAGCTTGAGGAATTGGAAGCTTCGGCAAAAGTACCTGCGGCGCAGGGGGTGCACTCGTAGACTCCGTCGGTGCCACCGTGCAGCAGGACGCCGCTGAGGCCGGGGTTGCAGACGCAAGCTCGTTGGCTTCGAGATCGTGGGTCGCTGGAGGTGTTGGCGTGACATTCCAGACACGCCTCGCGAGAGATTGAATGAAAGAAGCCATTGTAAGTATTAGCTGGGCACGCCTCGCAAATATAGCTGCTGCTGTTTTCGCGAAAAGTGCCTGGATCGCAGGCCTCACACGTCTGCCCCGGCTCGCCCGCGTAGCCGAGATTGCAGGCACAGGCGGTCTGCTCGTAGCTCGCCGCAGGCGCTGCCGCGTTTGCGTCGCAGGGGCTGCAGTCGGCGACGGAAGCCGCGGCCGTGCCGGGGTTGAAGGTGTTGGCGGGGCACGCAACGCACGCCGACTGATTTGCCAGCTCGTTGTAGAAGCCCGGGGCGCAGGGCTCGCAGTAGTAGGCGCCCGAGTCTGAGGCCACCGCAAAGTGAAAGCCCGCGTCGCAAAGGCAGTCCTCGACTATTGCGCGCCAGCGCATCGCGCGACGACTGGTTGCCGAGGTTTCATAAACCAAAACCTGGGGTAAAGGGCTGGCTGCCGAGCTGTTGGCCGGGCAGGCCCGAGGCTCGATAGAGCCCTGCGACGAGTCAGACGGGCAATAGTGGTGTTCTGGGCACGGCAAGCAAGCCTCGTCCGCCTGCGTTGGCTTGTAGTAGCCAGGCTCGCACGGCTCGCAAGGCAGCGCATGGTCCTCCGGCTCGGGCTTCGAGAAGCCGGGGTCGCAAACGCAGGCGCTCACATTCGCGCTGCCGTCGTCGAGGGTCCAGGAGTTTGCGGGGCACCTGACGCAGCTCGCGTTCGCCAGATTCTCCTTGAAAAAGCCCTGGCGGCACGGCTCGCACATCTCGCCATCCTGTCCTATCTCCGTCTGGTTCTCGAAGCCCGGCCGGCAGACGCAGTGCAGCGCGCTGCTCGCGTTTCTGTAGTCAAAAGTGCTTGAGCCCGCCGGACAGGCCGTGCAGTTCAGGCTCTCCTGCGACAGGTAAAAGCCCGCCTCGCAGGCCACGCAGTTCAGGGGCTCGAAGGTTATGCTGGCAGATGCAGGTTCCACACTTGTGGTTGCAGCAAACTGCAGACTCACACACACGAGCAACCAGAACAACACCGGGCGTGCTTGCATACCAGTAACTCTGCTAAATAGGTTCAAATTACTTTATTACTGATAGTGTCACTCAAGTAATAAACAATAAATACTTAACCAATGAATATTCAACACACTGTCACGCACGCGAAGCACTGGCTCTCGTTGGCCTGGTTGTTGAAAAAGCCGGGCGGGCAGGAGTCGCAGAGCTGCGTTGTGGCGTTCCAAATGAAGCCATGCTCGCACACACACGAGCCGACCGAGGTCTGGTTGACAAGGTCAGAGAATGCGTTCGGCGGGCACGGCGTGCAGGCGTGGTCGCCTTCGAGGGTCTTGTAGAAGCCGGGGCGGCAGCCGACGCACTGCGACAGGTCGGTGCCGCCCGCCTCGAAGCCCGCGGCGCACACGCGTGCGCAGGTGTCGTTGCCGGCGCGCTTGTGAAAGTCGTGGACGCACGCGCAGGCGTCGGGGCTGGTGGAGGCCGGGGGCGCCGCCGAGTGCGCGGTGCAGGGCGTGCAGCTGTCGCTGCTGAGCGTTGCCTTGTACGTGTTGTTGGGACAAGGGCTGCACAGGTACGGCGAGGAGAGGTGGTGACCGGGCACGCAGAGGCAGGCCGCGAAGCTGCTGGAGCCGGCTGCCGTGGTGTTGAAGTGCGTTCCGCACGCGGTGCACTGAAGCTCATTGGCTTCGCTGTAGCTGCCGTGCGCGCACAGCCTGCAGGGGCCGCCGGGCTCGCCGTAGGCGCCGGCGCGACAGCGGCAATCGGCAAGGCCAGCGGCAGGCGGCGCCGACTCGGAGTTGGCGGGGCACTGGAAACACGAGCTGTTGAGCGCGTATTTGCCCGCTGCGCACAGCGCGCACGGGCCGCCGGAAGGGCCGGCAAAGCCGGCGTTGCACACGCAGGCAGTCACGTTTGTCGAAGATGGTAGCGAAGTCGAGTTGGCGAGACAGGCGGCGCACGCGGCGCTGCCGGCGGCGGGCTTGTAGGTGGCAGCGGGGCAGGCCGTACACGCCCCGCCTTGCAAAGAGTATCCAGCGTTGCACTCGCAGATCGTGCTGGCGGAAGCGGAGTTTGAGTTTGGAGGACAGTCTGTGCAAGCTATGCTCCCATCTGCTTTGTATTTGCCAGCAGGACATGCGTAGCACTCCGACGCCTGTGGTTGGTAGCCCGCGTCGCAGATGCACGCGCTCACATTTGTAGACCCTACCAACATTGTTGTCGAATGGTTCGGGCACGGTGCGCACGCGAAGTTGTCCGACTCCGCCTTGTACTTGCCCTGCGAACACGCGGCGCACTCCGGCGCGTTTGTCGTCTGATCATACGTGATTAATTCGTAGCCGGCAACACACAGGCAGTCATGAGGGCTGTCACTGCCTGCCAGCGACTCTGAGCTCGCTGGACACGACGTGCACGCGTCTGCGCCCGGCGTCGCCTTGTACTTGCCCGCATCGCACGCCGAGCACGCTTCGCCAGTGAACCCCGCGTTACACACACACACGTTGCTTGCCTGTGCCGTCTGCTCGTGCCAAGAGTTCGGCGAGCAGGGGGTGCACGCCGTCGATCCAGATGCGACTTTGTACTTGCCTGCAGCGCACTCCACGCACGTCCCGCCGTCCGGCCCCGAGAAGCCGGGGTCGCAGCGGCAGTCTGTGAGATTGCTGCTGCCGGCTGGGCTCGAGCTGAAAGCAGGACATACCCCGCCGCAGGCCTGGTCGCCCGGATGCTGCTTAAACGTGCCAGACGCACAGGTGGTGCAGAAACCATTGAAAAGCCCCACCCCCGCTGCGCAAACGCACTCGTCAATGCTCACGCTTGCCACTCCGGTGGTGGTCTCGAGCGCGGCACACGCCTGACACTCTGCTGAACCAGGTGTCTGCTTGTACTCGCCAACAGCGCACGCGGTGCACGCCTGGCCGTTTGGGCCGCTGTAGCCGGCGTTGCACAGGCAGTCTGAGATGGCGTCGCTTGCGGCGGCGCTGCTGCTGCTGGCGGGACACTGCTGGCAGCTGCCCGCGCTCTCGTACTGTCCGATCGCGCACGCTTGGCAGGTGCTTGGCACGCCCCCGCTTGCAGCATAGCCCGCGTTGCAGACACAGGCGGCTGCGGCTGTGCTGCCGGCGGGCGAGGTGGAGTCAGGCGTGCAGACACTTGCAGTGGCCTGTCCTCCCGTGCAGAAGGAGCCGGCTGGGCACGGCGCGCACCAGCCGCTGGCGTTCCTCGCGTACCCTGGCGTGCAGGTGCACAAGCTGGTTTCTGGATACACTGACGTTTTCCAGCCTACCATCGAGCAGTTGCACTCACTCTGGCTGGTGGAGGCAGCCGGCGACGTGGCGCCCAAAGGGCACGAATCACAGACTGTCAATCCTGTTGTCGGCGCAAAGGAGCCCGCCGGGCACTGCTGGAAGCCGCCATCGACGTTTTCGAAAAAGCCCGGCGCCGCCACGCATTCTTCCTCAGCAAACGTGCTGCTGTAGACAGTTGTGCTGCCGTAGGGGCAGGCCTGGCACTCCTCAGTGCCTGTGATTTCCTTGTAGAAGCCCACTGCACACGGATCACAGCTAGGGCCTGCAAACCCCGGCATGCACAGACACGCTGCAGGGTTCACATTTTGCGTCGTGAGCGTCGTCGAGTTCAACCCGCACGCGCAGCAGCCGTTTGAAGGCACACAGGCATGGGTCGAAACAGACATGTTGCTCGCCATCTCCTTGAACGTCCCGATCGGACATGGGCTGCAGATTCCAAACGTATTCAGCGTGTAGCCGGCGCTGCAGATGCAAGAGGAGGCCGCCGTGTCTGTCGCTGGAATGGAGTTGGCAGGACACTCCGAGCACACCGTCGAACCAGTGGCCGCCGAGTACAATTGCGCCGGGCAGTTGGTGCAGGTGCTGGCTTCAGTAGCGCCCACGGTCGTAGAGTGCTTGCCAGCCCCGCAGCTGATGCAGGTGCTGGCTACAGTAGCGCCCACGGTCGTAGAGTACATGCCGGCCCCGCAGCTGGTGCAGGTGCTGGCTACAGTGGCGCCGACGGTCGTCGAGTACGTGCCGGCCTCGCAGTCGGCGCAGGTGCTGGCTACAGTGGCGCCCACCGTCGTAGAGTACGTGCCGGCCCCGCAGCCGATGCACGTGCTACCTACGGAAGCGCCGACGGTCGTAGAGTACGTGCCGGCCTGGCAGCCGATGCACGTGTTGGATGAAACAGCGGCCACCGTCGTAGAGTACGTGCCGGCCCAACAACTGAAGCAGCCTACAAAGCCTGGCAAAGTAAACTTGCCGGGCTCGCAGTCGATGCAGGTGCTGGCTACAGTGGCGCCGATGGTCGTAGAGTACTTGCCGGCCTCGCAGCCGATGCAGGTGCTGGCTACAGTGGCGCCGACGGTCGTAGAGTACTTGCCGGCCTCGCAGCCGATGCAGGTGCTGGCTACAGTGGCGCCGACGGTCGTAGAGTACTTGCCGGCCTCGCAGTCGATGCAGGCATCAAAAGACACAATGTTCTTGTACTTGCCTGCCGCGCACGAGACGCAATTCTGCGAGTCTTGCCCCGTCTGGCCCACCGGACACCCTTGCAATATACAGTCTTCTGGCGCATCGCTGCCAGACGGCGAGGTTGTGCCGGCGGGGCATTGGGTGCAGACAGGTTGATCGGGTGTGACAATCAACATGTCGATCTGGAGATTGTCAGGTACCATATTGTCGTAAGTACCTAGCCATGCTCCTGCAACGGCGAAAATCGAAGTCAAAGATGTAGCTGGACTGGTTGGCAAATAGTAGGAGGCGTCATTGCAGGTCGCAGTATCGTGATAGACCCATTTTCCGGAGATGTATTTGATAAAATGAGTGAAAGTTTGTTTGCTTCCGACATAGGTGAACTTGTAAACATCACGATTGTTGCACGGACTGTTCGTTGCATCACGTACATAAGGTAATTGGCCTGTGGCCACTGCTGCTGTGGTTCCAACCTGCTGAAAAGATGGAGGGTTGCAATAACCGTGAGGTGAAAATTTGTTACATATTGCATCACACTGTGGATAAGGTCTTGGATCGCTGCCAACGTATGTATAGTAGCTGCACATGTATTGAACAACATGAATCTGGATAGCGCCATAGGTGTTTGCTGCACACTGCAAGGCGGCGACGTGCGCGAGGGGGCACAGCAGGAGGCAGGCGAGCACGCGGCCGGCGATCATGCCGGGGCCGTCTAATATAACGAAAGTTAGAAGAACACCCTTTGTTGAGCCAAAGATATGGTGCTATCGATGAGAAATTGTGGCAGGTGACTTGAGATATATAGGCGAGAAAGGCCATGTTCTTTCCGCCCGCAGCAGGCGGCAGGCATGCAGGCGGCAACTCTCTGACCGAAATGGCCTTGATCTTTCTTTTTGTTGTTGTTTTTGTGCTCTGCGCTGCTTCGAGCTACCTGAACGACGAAGATGACGACGACCGAGGAGCGGAAAAAAAGCACGGAAGCGACGAGGAGAATAGTCCGAGCCCACGAGTGCAGACGAAAGGACGGGGGCGCAGTCCTTTGCGCAAGTAGACTCGTCTGCCCATCATTTTTCCCATCATTTTTCTTCTGTGTCGTCATTTGCCCTTAGCGCGGCAAAAGTCACGGAGCTCTGCAAAAAAGCGATCGTCACGCTGAGCCATAGCATCTTGGTCAAAGTGTTGTTTTTTTGTCTCAGCTCCAAGATCAATAATATAGTGACTGCACAAGCAAGTGCACAGGCAATTTTCACATATGCAACAGGCACTTTCATTGTATAAGACGAATCCTAAGTATGGCGACTAGCTCAAGTCCACAACCAGCCACGACTGACGTGTTTGACGTGGACTTTGCGTCGCTGAAGAATCTTGAGCAAAGTTTTCAGAGACACAAGGCTCCGCGCGCGGGGGCAGAACTTATTTTCTCCAACAACAGCACTGTGCTTCATAAGTTTTCTGACGTGTGCAAGAGGATCAACCTGGATCCACTGCATCCCTTTGCGCTTCCGTTTGTGGTCATTTTCATGTCCAAGAACAAACACTGTGTTGACAGCGCGAGGATGTACATGAAGCTGGTGGGGGAGGAAGCCACGCTAGACATGCTTGACCTGGAGCGCAAAGGCGTTCTGAGTGCGTGCGAGCTGCTTTTGAACTCCATGGGGGACTGGCTCTTGCTTTTTGGCTATTTAGAGTTCTGTTGGCACAGTGAGGAGTGCAAGCAGACACAGCGTGTGCGGCAAGACATCGAAGAGAACAGCGTTGTGAAAAGGATGCAGGCGGCTCTGATCGAGAGCCAGGTGTGCAGCTCGCAGCAGAAAACGACGCCCCTTGACACGGCTCTGCTGGCCTTGCTGTACCTCAGCCCACGCGCCACGCCTGCCGGCAAAATGCTTGAGCGCCTCTACACAGACATTTCAACATCAGCGCGGGACGCGGAGCTGCGATGCCTGCGAGCAATGACCGCCTTCAAAGACACCATGGACGACGAGGAGGCTAACAAACACACCCTGCCTGTCGTTATGCGCTGCTTCCGAGTGCGCTCTGACTTCACGCGCAACGTCGCTATTGTGCTGCGCAAGCAATTCAACGAGGTCGAGCAAAGCAAGGCGGAGACTAAGAACAACAGAAAACTTCTGCGCGACTACGCACGCATGGCTTTGCAAAGCAAGCTTACAATCGTCAGCCAAAACTCCTGGGCGCAGTGGCGCCAGGCGGTTCGCTTTTCCGTGAACACCAGCTCTCACCTTCAGCGGCTCATGTATTTCATCTGTGTGCAGCAGCAGGCGCCGCGAGTCGAAATCTACCAGAGCCTCTATACACAAGAGCTGTGTGCCCGCGCTAAAGCGCTGACTGTGGACATTATCGACTTACAGGCGCTGCAGCAAGTGCTCGACAGCTTGCGTCACTACCTGAACAACGTCAAGCAGCTGATTGACTTCTCCGCCAAGTGTCTGCAAGGAGTAAACCAGGAGACGCGGCAGAAGCTTTCTCTTGTTCAAGTTCTTCAGCTTTACATTTCCTGTTTTCAGCACGACAGCGTTTGGAAGCAGTGCTGGTGGCATATTCTTCCTGTCATGAATCACACTATTTCCTCTGACTGCGCCGAATTTCGAGGCAAGCACACTTACGATGTTAACTCTGTAGTCGAGAATCTGGTGCACTCCCTCATCAAAGACTAAATGAACTAAATGGTATTTGTCAATGTGGGCTAGTTCAAACATGTCCGACACCATTTTCACAGAATCGTTTTTTCAGCCTCTAATTTCGATAATAGGTTTCTTTTGAAAAAATTGGTTTGATTTTCCAATTAAATTGGCCAAAAAATCCGATTCAGCGAACCATTGTGTTTTGTCCAAAAACATGAATCCACTCCCATACCACGTCCTCCAGACTACGCTCATCTCTCTCTCTCTCTCTTTTGGAATTTCCTATTGGCCAGTATTCTTACTGGTCAAATCAATATCTTCTTTCTTCTTTCTTTCCAAAACTCTCTTCTTCTTCTCAGGGTTCTGAGGAAGAGGAGGAAGGGGAGTGGATTCATAATCATGTAGTACAAATATTTCAATTTGTGTGCGGATTTGTTAAAAAAATTGGAAAATCCCTCATACGGACTTATTTTTATTTGGCCAGCGAGATTTGTCTTTTTAAATTGGCCAGATAGTTGGCCAGCAGGTTGGCCTGCTATTTGACCAGTATTGCTGGCCAATACAATTTTTGGCCAGCTATTTGACCAGTATTGCTGGCCAATACAAATTTTGGCCAGCTATTTGACCAGTATTGCTGGCCAAACACAAATTTTGGCCAGCTATTTGACCAGTATTGCTGGCCAAACACAAATTTTGGCCAGGGTTTTTGACCAGTATTGCTGGCCAAACACAATTGGCCAGCTATTTGACCAGTATTGCTGGCCAATACAAATTTTGGCCAGCTATTTGACCAGTATTGCTGGCCAAACACAAATTTTGGCTAGGGTTTTTGACCATTTTGCTGGCCAAACATAATTGACCAGCGAGATTCAGGGCTGGCCAAAAATAATTGACTGGCCAAACGTTTTTGTGATAAAAAGGAAACACATGCATTGAGTGAATTTTTATCGCGTTTTGCCCATGATAGAGTTCGAAGACACGTGGCGTGTGATCGTTGCGGACTGCCTTCTTGGCAAATATCTCAACTTTAGTGATCAGCTCATGCTTGCACAGCTCAACCGTCTGTTTTGTCAAATGTGCAAACCCGTGTGGCAAAGCATGTGGAAGACACGCTGTGAATTTGCAAGGCCAGCAGAGCTTGCTTGGTGTTTTCAGCTCGCTATCTGCAAGCACAAGCTTGATCATGTGAAGGTCATGTTGCAGCCAATGGCCTCAAGAATGACCAGCCCACAAGTGAGGCGTAAGTTGTTTACGCCCGACAGCTTGAAAAATAGCCTTTTGCTGACTGTTAACGATCATTGGGAGCTCAACACTGTAGCTCGCAAAGATTATTATGTGGAGACTCCATCGTATTTGTTCCTTGCAATTCAAGAAGGTCAGGAAGAAATAGTGAACGTGCTGCTAGAGGTCGGAGGGCGCGAGCTTGTGCTGATTTGCAAAATTGATGGAAGCAGCTCTCTGTTTGCCGTCATCGAGGCCAACAATATGACGATGATGCACATGCTGCTGCGAGTTGGAGGCATTGAGTTGACTTTGCTCCTGCGCGACGATGACGTCAGTGCTCTCTATTTTTGTGCGGAGTATGGAAATCTGCCTGCGCTCAAATCTATTTTATGGACGCTCTCGCCTTTGGACTGGCGTCATCGCTGTGCTCCGGATTTGTTGATGCTTTGCGCAAACGATGGCGCATCTTGTCTTTACGTCGCCGCTGAGAAAGGAAACTTCGATGTGGTGCTATTCTTGACGAGCCATCTGCACTCTAGCGCTGCCAAAAAACTGTTACTAATGCGCAAACACAACATGTCGACGTGCTTGCACGCCAGTGCAAAGCACGGCCACATCCTCATAACCAGGTATCTGCTCAAGATTGGAGGACAGGAGCTGCTGTACATGAAGGAGAACAGCGGAGCCAGCTGCCTTTTTGTGAGTGCCGAAGCAGGACAAGAAGAGACCGTGGAGGAGCTGATCAAGGCCGGGGGGACGACGCTGCTGATGATGACAAGCTATGGCGTAACTTGTCTTGCCGTGGCTGCTCGTCACGGACACTTCAACGTGGTAAGCCTCCTGCTCAAGGCTGGAGGGTCTGAGTTGTTGAGGCACACGAACCCTACTCAATACACTTGGAGTGCTGGAAGTTGCCTGCACGCCGCTGTTGTTGGTGGAAATCTCAAAATCGTAAAACTTCTGGTAGAAACTGGAGGTCGTGAATTACTGATGTTTTGCGACTCTGTGGGTTCTTGCCTGCACTCGGCGTCGAGATCTTTCACACCAGGCATTTTGGAGGTGGTGCAATTCTTGGTGAAGGAAGGTGGGCGCGAGCTGTTGCTAAAGACAACGAGTGACGGACTTACCTGCCTGCACATCGCCGCCAATGAAGGACAATTGTCTGTTGTACAGGAGCTTTGCAAGGTCGGTGGGTTGGAGCTTTTGACGAAGTGTTGCAAGTACAAAAGAAGCTGTCTTTTTAGCAGTGCTGAACAAGGGCGCGAAGATATTATCAATTATCTCTTAGGGCAGGGAGGGCGCGATCTGCTTCTGATGACCGACTGGCAAGGTTGCAGCTGCCTCTTTGCGGCTGTTTCAGACGGACACACTGACTCAGTAGAAATCCTCTTGAAGGCCGGGGGGCGCGAGCTGTTGACGCTCCTAACACATGATGGCACCACCTGCTACGATGCGGCTTTGGCGCAAAATTTCACGGGAATAGCACAAATGCTCCGCGATTTCGAGTACGCAACGCGTGATCAGTGAAGTTATTTGCACAAATCAAGGGTTGTCGTATTTAACATAGAAAAATGTCAGAGATGCCAGTGCGTTTTTCCACGAAAAAGTCGAAACGCTTGCAGGAGAAGGAAGCACAGGAGATAGCACAGAAAGAAAAAAAAGCAAGGACCGAAAAGATGAAGGACATGGCGGCCGCTACCAAGAACATAGACTGGTTAGGAACGTCAGAACCGTTGTCTTTGTCCAATTGGAACCGTTCTGAGGAGGAAGAAAAGGATCAGAATAAGAAGCTTTGCTTGCCAAACAAGAACCCAAGTTCCTTTGAGGAGGTGTTTGAAGAGGCACGCAAAGTTCTTGATGATTTCGATGCTCAGGAGATTGATGATGATGGAGAATGAAAAAACGGCAATTTGCTGTCTTAAAGTTTCTTGGGAGAAGCTTTTTAGAATGTTGTGTTGGTTTGTAAATAAAATCCCATACATTCGTATTTAAGACAAAAAATGTTAGTCTTGTTCTGAGATGTCGGAGCAATCTGACGGAGAGTTAGAGGAGATAAAGAAGGAGTTCGCTTCCTGTTGTGCTCTACATAAATATGAAGAAAAAGACTTGACAGCTCTCTTCACACTAGAGGAGATACAAGCGAAGAAGATGCAAATGTATGAAGTAATGAACCCGGGAGAGGGAAATGCTGTAAAAAAACTCATCTTCAAAATTCAGTTGGCCCTCAATGAATTGCGTCAAGCTTTGAATAAAAAAGACAGGTACGACTCTGAAGCACAGCAGGCGTTTCATGATTTCTTGGAGAAGATGGCTAATGCTGAACCTCTGGTGTCCACGCCGAGCTCTGCCGGGTCAGCTTCACCGTCTTTGAACACGAGCATTGCCCAAGACGGTCTTGGTGATAACGAGATGTTTGACGGTCACGGTGAGAACATGATGTTTATGTCTTATGTGCGCCTACAAGAATCAAGCGATTCGGAAAGCCAGTTTTAGTGTGTGAATCCTTCTTACGTTTTTTCCTGAATAAGAATAAACGTTTATTTCTTGGAAATTTTCCTTACTCTGTTGGTGATGACACTCGACGCTAAGAAAAAAAACAGGTTTAAAGCGCTATAAAAGGTGTTTTGAGTATGAATTTCCTCTTGAGAAAAACGTTTGGAGGCTTCATGTTTCACCCACCGTCCAGGTTGATGCACGCCAAATTTCAAGCAGACGATGCCAACGTTCTGGTGCGGTCGGTGTCCGGCGACATGATTCACTGTCAACTGACATGTCCGTTTGACAAGCCGACAAGTATCAATGACTACAAGAGCACAAGTTCTATCATACTGTTCATGCACGGAAATGCAGACGACGTGCACTCAAGCCAGACCTACTGCCAGTGGCTGGCAGACGCCTTGGATCTGAACGTGATAAGCTTTGACTATCCAGGATACGGCTTTAGCTCTGGAGATAGCACCTCGGAGGAAGGAATGCTGGAGGCTGCCAACTGTGCGTTTGAGCTGATTACGAACAAGCTGAAATGTGAAGTCTCCGAAATTGTGCTCTGTGGCAAGTCCATCGGCTCTTTTCCGGCAGTGTCGTTAGCGGCTCAGGAATACTGCGCTCGCATTCGAGGTTTGGTGCTCATTTCGCCCGTAGCCAGCGGTGCGCGTTGTGTGTTTGACACCAACTTTGTTCCAAGTTATGTGATGGGCAAACTGGACTCTTTGGCACTGAACAATTTGTCAATGATCAGCAAAGTTCGGTGTTTGGTGCTGCTGATGCACGGAACGCAGGACAAACTCGTGCCACTAGAAAACTCGGAGGCCTTGCACCTGAAAGTGAATTATCATTCCAATTATCCTGTGATGTATGTGAACGCTGGTCACAACGACATCGAGAGTAAACATCAAACTCTATTTCTGGAAACATTGGCACATTTTGTGCAGACCTGCACGCACAACCTCGACTCGACAATTGCTGCCTCTCCATATGAGTTTTGAAGCACGAGCATAAGTATAAAAGGTCAAGACATCATGGCAATTTATGTCGAGTTGCCCGTGCGCACATCAGCGGATCTGATTGCCGTTGACATGATGTTGCGAGATTTGCACTCTACAAGCACGGGACGTCCGTGTCAAGCGTCCATGACCATGGAGTATCAGTCGTGGCGTCATGAGGTCCTGAAAGAATTGCGTCAAACAATGGTTGTACTTCGAAAACCCGCATGCCTGAAGGCTTACATACAGGGGTTTTCGCTGGAGTACAGTGACAACAAATGTGCAGTGTCGCAAATATTGCCCATGTTTTTTGAGAATAGCGCGCAAAAAAAAACTTCCAAAAAACGAAAAGCAGACTTATTAGACACAAATTCGGTCTGACCTAATATTTAACACAGAGCTTGATATGTCTTTTGCAACAGCCAACATGGAAAGCAATGACACAAATCCAAAACTAGCGATTCAACCTCGACAAGTCCCTTGGCTTGTGGATCAAAAAAAATCTCGAGAGCACATGCAGTCTTTTGTCAGTGCGCCGAAGACTAGTTTGACTTCGAATTTGCCCATGATGAAAGTTGACAAAACACTGTCCGCATTTGAGACTGCAAGTCCGTGGGAGCAACAGCAGATGGCACGCGTTGAAATGGTGGTGCTGCCGGCTTCGACTGCAACGTGCTCAAAATCAATCTCCGGCAATGAGCCAACGCCGGTCAAAGTGACGTTTTCCTCCATTGAAGATTTGGCGGACGTGCTTTTTGCTTCAAATGAAAACGTCACACAATTGCCAGGTAATAATGAAACGTTTGTGAGCCACATCAAAGATGGGATGCAGCAACACACGATGTTCTTAAAAAACATTGGTTCGAGTTTGAAAGATCACGCAGACTGTGTAAAGACATTGAAAGACTGTGAAATCCGTCACTGGCGAAAAATAGAACAGAATGAGAACCAGATGCAGTGTCTTCAAAAAGATAACCTTGACAACAAGCAGCAAGTGCTATCAATAAAAAGGCAAATTGGCGATCTTGAGCAAAAAATGGCAAACCCAAACAAAATGACAAGCGAACAGCTGAGGGAAAACCGTGACAACATCAACGAACTCAAAGGCATGCTAGAGCGCCATGTCGAGGATACCGAATTGTTGGACAACAAATTTTATGTGCAACAGCATAGACTTTTCACTATGGACGAACGTATGGAGAATCTAAAAACACAAATAGACAACATTTCAACCCAAAACTTGAATGAAAAAGAAATCAAAGAATTGAAACAGGGATTGATTGCTCAAGCCCAAACATTGGACTCATTTTACAATAAAATGGAAACACACACACAAATGCACCACGAACACCGTCAATCTGTGCAAAATCTTTCAAAAACTATTGAATCCAGTGCAAGACAACAAGAACAGAACTATACAAAAGTCGGTGAGCAACTTTGTAAAGTAAAAAATAACGTGCAAAATCTACTAAACTCCGCAGAACACGATAAGAAACTTCGTGATCTAGAAACAGAAATGGCGAGAACACAAGCTCAGGTGCAATCAGTCTACGCGCGCACCGGCAATGAGGTTCAGCTTTGTCCGCCTCGATCAAGACCAATGAAGAAAAATAGTGAGGTATCAATGATCAGGTGATTGATGCTACACTTTGTTGATTTTTCGAAACAAAAACTGCATGTTTGTATTTGGTTTCGAACTAGGAAGAAGCTGTGCTGTGACATCAGTATCATGTACAAAATTGTCCTGATTTTTTCTTGCCTCGTCTCGTTGTACTTGGATGGCTATAAAAAAAATAAGAAGAATAATTGATGTGAGCAGCAGTGTGGTGTAGACGTCTTTGTTAATCTCACACGCCGTGTCCTCCATATAAAATTTGTCTTTTTGTACATCGTAACTGACCCATTTAGTCACGCTCTTCATGCTGGCGTCTGTAGCCACTGAGCGTCCCATAAAGGCAAAAATACTCATGGACACTACATCCATGGTTTCGTTTGACAGAACAAATGCCAAAGAACCGTCTTTGACCTCCACGCTACTAGGTGACTGTTTGTTGTAAGGGTCCAGCATCACTTTGGTGTGTTTAACAAACGTCTTGATGAGATTGTACGACACACAATCTTTCGTATTTTTCCGGCATGTTTCTGTACTCATTCTATCTCTTGGTTTGTCTACCAAGTACTTGTGTATATGCTGCAACACGTCGCAGCACTCTACACTCACGGAAAACCCGTTGGACTGCTGCGCGTGGCTTGGTGTGAGCAAGCATGCAATGCAGAGAAACGCAAATATTCGCATTGACGCTTATTGCTGTTAAATACAAGTCTGATTGAGGGTCGTTTTTATTGCAACTTGTGAAAACTCCCTAATTTTCAGTACGCGGAAACAATTAGGCCTCCTTCCGCCCCACGTCCTCCTCAAGTGCATGTATGTCTTGCATCGTCTTAGTCTTCTTTCGCTGCATGTCTTTCTACGAATTGGAGGCTGTTCCATACAAGCAACCCAATGCACGCTGTGCTCGTCTCAAGTTTCTTTATGCTTAGCGTCGCCTCGGCAATCGTTGCCTCCATGTCCGCTGCACGCTTGATGAGGGTTATATTTTCAGACTTCAAATTTTTGGCCTCTTGCTTCTGCATGTCCAACGCTGCCCGCAGCGATTCCATCTCTGCCTCCTTCTCGCGCAAGAGTTTCTGAAGTCCCTCGAAGTGTTCATGTAATCGCGGATCAATCATTAACATATGCAGTTGAGATATATGGGTGTGCATTTTCGCCTTCGCTTGGGCCCTAGGCTTGTCTTGCATTTTTGTGTCTCTCGCCTGAGTGATCTTGTCGAGCATTTTCTCCATTGTTTGCATCTTGAAATACATAATGCACATGACGCCGATGATCACGATCAAGAAAAAGTAGATCATTGTGTCTGCTGTGAAGTTCTTTCTTAAATACCTGATGATTGAATTTGAATTCAATTTTTTAAATCTTATGTTCACCAATGTGGGACAAAATGATCCCTGTGCCAACGTATGTTGTGACGACCACCAGCAACAACGCAAGGCTGCTGTGTAAATTCTCGGAGTCGTCATTCATCGAGAACGGAGCAACAATGAATATTCCGCAGGAGAAAGTCAAAGAGCAAATGAAAGACAACAAACTGTATGTCAAGACACCAAACGAGCGATCGGCTGTATTTTTCATGTTGTTTATCCATGGTACAGGGCGGGTGATTTGCACAATGGAATAAACATGCATGCTGGCACCCACGATCAAGAGCAGCCACTCAGCAAACACAGCCATGGTAAACACAAAGGGCCAAGCAACAAAGAACACGACAATGCAGACAAAGTATGCCTTGTCAAACTGTATGTAAGTCTTGATTACTCTTTGGTAATTTTCAACAATCAGTTCGAGTTCATTATTGAAAATTAAGGAGTTTTCATGAGAAATATTTGCCGATTTGATCATTTCTTGTTCGCAGATGGACAGGTCAAGCAGACTAAGGCCCATCAACGCGTGCATAACGCCAAAACTAACCATGGCAGAAATAGCGCTTGTTATGTGCAAGTTTTGCTCAGTTATTTGAGAAAAATTGGCAGAGACAGAGGTGCGGTCTTCTCGGAATTCGACAACACAGGCCAAACTGATGATGAGGGTGGCAGCGCATGCAATGATGACACTTTCGAAGTGTACGAGCATCTGTGTACTGCGAAAAAGATTTTCCCATCCGACCAGAATAAGAAACGTCTGGATTTCCAGCGTGACCACAAATATCCAACTTACCGCAGGGAATGTGTCCAGACATGCTGCCAGTTGGGTGCTGATATATTGCGGATTCCAATGGTCATTGGCACAGTCCCCACTAAGAAGAAACACAGAAACAACAAAAAATGTGATTCCAGAAATAACAAATGCAAACCCAAAAGCGCCATTCATGTTTGAGTAAACTTTTATACAATGCACTGTTGTTTTTTGTGTTTACTAGACTGAGCATGCACGCTCGAAAGTCAGTACATGAAATGGAAATGTTCCAAACTGAAAAATAACCAACGTAATTGCAGTGCCGAAGCGTTGCAGAACATCTTTGTTGAGTTTGAGTACAATGCAAAAAGACACTCGTGTGTACATGAAATGGCGCAAGTGCACAATCTTGTGGGAACAAGTCGGATCTGCTGCAAATCACACAAATTGGACCTCAAAGCTATAAGCCATCTTTTGCCAAACGCGTGTTTTGAGAAACAAAAATTCGCTGCCATTACGATCCGTCTTGGACAACCCATGTGCACCGTCTTGCTTTTTACCTCCGGAAAAATGGTGTTGACGGGCTGTAAGTCCGTGCTAGATTGTGTGCTTGCCAGCAAACAGGTTTTTATGTGTATGTGCATTGGATTTCCGGGTGTGAAGTTTACCTTGGAACCTATCAAAATACAAAATATTGTTGGTAATGCTCATTTGCAGTTCAAGTCTGGAGAGTGGCTGAATATAAACAGATTTTATTTAGACTACAACGTTTACTGCACTTACCAGCCTAACATGTTTCCTGGGCTCATCTATCGACCTGTGGACATGTCAGTAGTCCTTCTTGTTTTTTTTTCAGGAAAGATAGTAATCACTGGTGCCAAAAACATGCAAGATGTCTACAAGAGTTGGGAAACGTTTTCCAAGATTTTGCAGAAATATGTGGAGCCGCTTTCTGATGTTTTGCCTACAAAAACCACGGTGTTTGATAAACACGAGCAGTCATGATCTTTACAGTACGTTTTTCTGCTTGGTCGTGTCACAAAAGCACTACACATAAAAAAAAAAACTAGTTTGGGGCGTGACAATCCTTCAAAGTCGCATGGCACAGAAAAAGACACCTTTGCCGTCCCGGCTCACGCAGTTGCTGCGTGACGCCAATGTAGTTGACACGGAAGTTTCAGGTATCAAAAAAAAACTACAAGAACGCACGACTGCACAAATGTTGTCATATTTGCAGCTTGTGTATATCAATTTACATCATGAATCAATTATTGATCGCTCTTTTTTTGAGCAAATGGATGCGCATGGGAAACGTAATGAGTATCTCGAGCTACTTGGAACTCGAGCGTGCATCTTAAAAAATTAACAACGTTGGGCAAATAAAAAAATCAAATACCTTGAACTGAGCTGATGATTGAAACAGCTAACATGAATTCCTTCGAAGATAATCAAAAACAACACAAAGTGTTTGTAAACTCAGACTTGTTTTTTTCAGAAATGAAACTGTTGAGCACAGCGTACAAACTCACACCAGAAACACAGGAAAAAGTGACCTCCATGTTTGATATGACTTGCGGCAATTCTTTTCAAGGAAGCATGTTGCCAGAGATATGTTTGAGCTTTTGGGGATTTCCGGCGACCAAAGCTGCCTGGATTTCGTTGCAAAAATTCATCACTATAGTATTGCGCCCGCGGTTTTTCATGACCTCGACGACTCGCAGCAGTGAAGTGCAAATGATGATGGTCATCGCATGTGATCGCCTGAAAAATGGCCGCCAACACAAACTCTGGGAATCTTGGCTGGAAAAATTTTTGGAGTGTTTTTGTATGTCTGCCGGAGTACTTGTTTTTTCGGATTTTATGGGGGAACAGATGCTGACTTGTATGCAACGCATCCACGATGGCACTAATTTGTCTTGGAACATGGGAAAACACAACAACCGAGACTTAGAAAGGCTGTGGAATGTTCTCAAGCGTCAGCGCGCTGCAAATTTATTAACAGACGGCGTGACTAACATGCCCTATACGCCAGCAAATTTTTTGCGTCTTTTCCAAGACAGACAACAGCTGCTCGAATTTGCACAGATAGCATATTTGGAACTCAAACAAGAAAGGGTTCATATGTTGGAACTGGCTCACAATGTTGCTGCTTTGGAGCGCCTTGGAAATTTGAATCTTAACGGGGCAGAAAAGTCGTACTATCATTGTGGTATGACGCCAGTGATGGAAACTGGTGTTTTGAAGTTCGTAACAAACCGTGATACAGTGGCCACGAGGAAACCTTCGTGCATTGAAAGCGATTTGTACGCAATGATAACGTGCTCTGAAGAATAATTTCTCATAGCAGGTGTCTGACCAAGAAACACAAGTATAAAACAAGCTGTCAATAATGTCTCTGATTGTGACTCCTCGTGTCAGAATTCAAGAAACATGTATGAATCTTCGTGCGGTGCCAGACAATTCAAACATGACGGTGCAAGTGCAAAAAGAAAAAATTGAGTCAGTTGTAGCTATGCTGCATCAAAAAGAACATTTTGTGCTGCTTCACAATGAAAATGTACGTCTGACTATCGAAAACCAAAACCAAAACTGTTTCTGTGTTTATTGTGACGTGTGGAACTTGAAAAAATTGGAACCTGCATGGCAGGCAAGCATTGAACCTCACTTAATTGAAATCACAAATCACAATCCATCGTCGAAAATGCACTCATCGATACAGAAATTCTGTGTCTTTGTTCAACAGCAGCTGCTACCAAATTACATGACTGCACTTTGTTTGTCAACTCAATTACAGAACTTGCAGTGCTTTCCTTTGCAGGACCTTCCAGAACTCAAGCGTATAAATCCAACATTTGTCCAAAACAATAAAGGTGTCATCAGCAAAGTGACAGACCTGTTGAACTCTAACTTTGAAAATCACAATCAAGCATACAGTTTTCAATATGCTGCGAGATTGATTTGGCTCGCGTCTGGCTTTTGTGCGACTGCTCCTGTCTCGAAAATATTCAACCTATTTCATGTGAGTCAGATGCAGGTGAACAAGATGTCAGAGCAAATGGTCGAGCGTGTCTATGAAGCTGACCCTGAAAAGCAGCATGTCACAACGCTGTTGCGCGGTAACGATAAAAACGATCGCATTATGCGGTTCAACCTGGCAGTGCGGATCTTTACTCAGGACAGTGAGTTGACAAGAGAGTTAATTTCAACATCAGGAGGCCTGAACAAAACATTTTTATCTCCTGTAATAATAATGACGGGCATTTGCAACAACCAGGCGGCGGCTGTCTACGTGAGCTCCGACTCGCTGCATAGCTCAATGCACAAACGTGCTGTGTCCGCTTATTATAATGACACGGAGTCATAGCGCAATTTGTGACTTTGACCAATAAACTTTGCACTCGTCCCTGTTGTGTTTTGCAGTATATATATGAATCTTTGCATGCGTGTCTTCTTGCTTTTGTGTTCGCTGACCGTCGTCAAGGCGTTCCATCCCGACAGGCATTTAGGTCTTCAATGCCAAGTGTGCAACGCGTCGTACTACTGCCTTGATGGGCAGCAGTTTGACTGTCCTGCAAACTCTTTGGCTGTAGTGGAGTTTGCGGACAAAATTTCGGAGTGTGTCTGTAATGCGGGCTATATGCGCAAGGATGACCTGTGCCTTCTTGGGCAGCCGCCGGCGTGGTACATGCATGGATTGAACGATTCGTGCGTGTCGACGCGCGAGACGATCGCAGCGGGTGCGAGTGGGCACAAGGATTGCGTTTGCAAACCGGGCTTTGCGGGCCTGCCTGTGCAAGAGGCTGTAAACTGCCAGCAATGTCCGGCAGACACGTACGCCGACGTTCACAACATCAGCACATGCGTGCCGTGCCCTGAGCACTCCTCGCACGCGCAAACCCAGCGCACCCACGTCAGCGCGTGTCTCTGTGACCCCGGCTACTCCGGCCCCGACGGCGGCCCGTGTGTGGCGTGCGCCGCCGGCACTTTCAAAGCGGAGCCTGGCGCTGCTGCGTGCGAGGAATGCGGAGTCAACGAGTACGCCAACGCGGCCGCAACAGTCTGTGTCGCCTGCCACGCAAACTCGTCGTCGCTGCCTGCTAGCTCCGGCGTCGAGCACTGTCTTTGCGACCCGGGCTTTTACCCGTCAGAGGGCCTGTGCACCATGTGCCACGCAGGCCATTTCAAAAACACCACGGCAAACGAACCTTGCAGGTTTTGCATAGGCAACACGTTTGCTTCGGAGCTTGGCGCGACGGCGTGCTCGTCCTGCCTCGTGTTCTCGCCGTTCAGCACCGCCAACCCGTCCGAGGGTGGAGTCCGCTGCCAGTGCATCGCAGGGTATACGCAGACAGAGCTGAACCTCACCACGCCAACGTGCATCGCGTGTGCTCCAGACAGCTTTCAGCCCAGCCCAGGGCAGACGACCTGCGAGCTCTGCGACCCCAACGCGCGCTCGCCGGAGGCCTCCGTCACGCCGTACGCCTGCCTCTGCAACGCCGGCTTCTTCGACGACCTTGAGCATCAGTGCCAGTCCTGCGCGGGGGGGACGTACAAGGAGGCGGCGGCCGACGACGACGAGGACACGGAGCCTTGCAACGCCTGTGCCAATGCCTCCTTCTCCCTCCCCCAGAGCGCGCGCCTCGTCGACTGCCTCTGCGAGCCGGGCTTCAGCGGGCCCGACGGCGGCCCCTGCGCCGCCTGCGAGGCCGGCACCCTCAAGGCCGCCAACGGCAGCGGCGCCTGCGAGGCCTGTCCGCTGCACACTTACAGCGACGCGCCCGCCTCGACAAGCTGCCAGTCTTGTACGCTTTTCCTCGATTACGGAGGCATCACGCTCGCGCCAGGCCAAGACTCCTCCGACGCCTGCGAGTGCGACGTGTCGCAGGGCTTCTCCACCGTCTACATCAACGGGGCGCGCAAGTGCACAGGCTGCGAAGCAGGGACCTACGCCAGCTCGGCAGGCTGCCAAAACTGCTCCAACGGCACATACAACGACGAGGCTGGACAGACAGGGTGCAAGCTGTGTCCGGCCAACGCAAGTTCCTACGACCATCCCCATGTCTCCTGTCAGTGTGACAAGGGTTTCAAATGTTTCAACAGTAATCTCCGCAAAATGAGTGTCAAACAACCTGCAGACAACACATGTCAGAATCCTTCTCGATACGCGTCTCCACAACCATGTGAAAACTCTGAGTCCAGTACAGCAATGTGGTCCCAAGACTACAGGTCTGGGGATTATCGGCTTTTGCGGGTGTATGGACTCAACAATCCCGTATATGGATTCGAAGAGTTCAATGATTTCACGAGCTTCTATTACAACATTTCGTTTCCCTATGTGAACAAATATACAGGATGGGGAAACAGCTGGCATAGAGATATCAACGAAATCTATTGCGGGCAAAGCCCACCACCGTGGGGGACTGCTTGTGGATCGGCAATAGGTGGCGGTGCTTACGCGTCAATTTGCCCCACTCAAGCCTGCATAGATCCTTGGGGAAATTGTCGATGTTACACAAAAATCATCGACGACAGCCGCACTGGCGAGTGGCCGTTACGGGGTGTTGCACAGAGGTTTGAGCAATCGCTGCCACAATGTATCATTGAAGACAGTGGCCGCATCAGCAATCCGGCCTGCCAACATTGTGACATCACCACTCCTTCTCGCAGTGTTTGGCGAAATAATGATTATATCTTAGATTACGGAGGCATGAATTGGGGCACATTTGAAGCCAAGGGCAATTGCCCCGCCTTCGTGCTCAAGGTCTATGCTGTGGGTACTTCATGGGCGAGGTGGCTGTGGTTGACCTGTTCATATCTCGACTACTCTGGCATGAAGTGTTATGAATTCGATGGAAACGTTGCCAATATTGGTTCCAGTGTGCACCCCCCTGCCAACATTCTCCATTTTTTGAACGAAGACCCTGCTGTCTGTTCAGGCCAATGCGACGCGTGTCCTGTAAACACGTTCAAAGACTACACAGGCCCTGCCGCCAGTTGTTCTTTCTGCCAGGCAAACTCGGAGGCACCGCCTGCGTCGACGTCGCAAGACATGTGTTTGTGCAAGCGGGGCTATCGTCAGGACGGCGCAAACGCGTGCGTCGCGTGCACGGCTGGCAAGTACACTGACGGCCTTGACGGAGCGCAGTGCGCTGATTGTCCAGCTGCCACGTACACTCCTTCCTCTGTTTTTCCGTTTGACACGCCCAACGACTGCCAGGCGTGCGCGGTGTGCAACCAGACAACGAATCCTGCCTTCACGGACCACTACGACACGGCGCGCAGGGGCTCGGGCTGCGGACTCGACGTGCCGAGTGAATGCAAGGCGTGCCCGGCGGGGGCGTCTCTGTTCCTCCAGACGACGGAGTCGCAGCGCAACAATGGCGTGCTGAGTTGCGTCTGCGACGAAAATTTCTACGGCAGCCTCGATGCCTGCAGTTCGATAGAATACAATGGGTATGCAAACACCTGCGTGTCCTGCTCTGCGTGTCCACAGTACCAGTTCCGCCCTGGCTTCATCAACGCGGCAACAACAGAAGCGGACTGCCTCTGCCTCGCGGGCGCCGAGCCCGACCCCGCCGCCGCAAACAAGTGCCGCCAGTGCCCCCTCGGCACCTACAAGCCGGACGCCGGCGACCACAACTGCACGGCCTGCCCGGCCACACTGACGACCGAGCAGACGGGCAACGCCAACGCCTCCGCGTGCGCGTGCGTGCCGGGATTCGCTTTCGATGGCGACAGGTGCAACATTTGTCCGGACAACCAGTACAAGATCGGATTCAACTTGATCCAGACATGCACCGCGTGCACAGCAAACTCATTTGGACCGGCGGGAGGCACAGGACCACTGGACTGCACATGCTTTTCTGGTTTCAATGCTGTAGAGCCGTATGCAGGCCTGTGTAATCTTTGTAGCACAGGGAAATACAAGAACGAGACAGCAAACATTGGCAAGACTATGATAGCTTGGGATGCTGCTAATAAACAGGTTAACTTGGCTCGCTCATGCACCGGAGGTGCTTGTTCTGTCACAGCATCATCTTATGATGGACTCTCGCCTCAAAATATCGTAGATGGCATTACAAACAACCTGTGGCATTCAAAACAGGAGTGGTATGCTTGGGTTGTAATCGATATGCAACAAACTGTCAATGTCGAGAAGGTGCGAATCTACAACAGACAAGATTGCTGTGGGTACAGAATGCAAGCGTTTCAAATTCGCATAGGCCATTCTTTAACATTCTCTGCTAACCATTTATGCGGTATCTACGGCACACCTTCTGGTTTTGAAGACTATGCTTGTGTGCAGAGCGGAAGGTATTTGTCAGTGCAGAACGGGATTTTTGAGTTTTTTCAGTTGGCGGAGGTCGAAGTCTATGGTACTGAGCCAATTGCGGACGAGTTCAAGTGCCTGGTATGCCCATCAAACACTGCTACGAACAACACGGGCTCCAATGTGTGTTCTGCGTGCGCGGCGGGCAAAACGACGGACGGGCGCTCCGGGCAGGTGGAGTGTGTCTGTGATACTGGCACGGAGCCGGGCGCGGACGGAGTCTTGACAGAAGTCTGCCAGACGTGCCGGGCGGAAACTTACAAAGCCGCGAGCACCGACAAGTACGCGAACCGTGCGTGCGTGAACTGCAGCAGCTGCGCGGCGGGGCAGCAGGTCGCCACCGAGTGCAACAGCACGCTCGACATCACGTGCCGCGCGTGCCAGGCCAACAGCTGGTCGTACGCCGGGCGCACGCGGCTGGACCTCTGCTTCTGCAACGCCGGCTACGAGCTGCAGGGCGAGCTGTGCGTGGCCTGCCCCGTAGGCAAGGCCCGCCAAACGAACGCGAACAATAGTATCATGTGCGAGACGTGTGGTTCTGGAACTTTCACATCGGTTTCTGGCAGCATCACATGCGACATGTGCTCTGCTATCTGCAACTCTGAGTGGTTTGGTCTTCCCTTGACATATGACTTTTATAACCCTTTATTCCCGGCTGATATGGGCAATTTTGATGCAAACCTTCGGTTAACATTGTGGAAAGATTACGCAGCAAGTATTGGTGCAACTACAAGTGTTAATGCAATGGGCTCGCGAAGTGGACATCCTGACGGCTTTGGTTTCACAGGTGTCTATACTAATAACAATAACCTTGTAAATGGTTTCTCAGTTCCTACTGTCAACTTTCGACTAGCTCTATCACTGAAGCACACTGTGGTTAGGGTAATTTACAGAGCTTTGTTGAACAGTTTCGTGTATTTGTACATTGACAACGTTTTGAAGCAGACATGCGCAGATACACGATGGAATTCTCCGTGTGAGTTCCAAACAGCATACACAACAGGTCAGGTTCTGGAACTAAGAGGCGATGATTGGGTTTTCCTGGGCGAGAACCTACAGTTTTTCTTCACGAATCCTCAGGCCCGTCTGATGTATAGGTATGTGCAGCAGGAGTGCAACGCCTCGCGCGACGTGGTCTGCCAGGAATGCCAGACGTGCTCAGCCGGGTTCTACGCCAACAACACCTGCGGGGTGAGCTACGGCAACGACCGCCTTGACACGCAGTGCGCCGAGTGTCCGGAGGACTACTATTGCCCCGGAGGCTCTGTTTCGCAGGCGCGAGAACCGTGCCCCGACCACGGCAAGAGCGCGACAGGCAGCAACGCTGTCGCGGACTGCACGTGCGACCCTGGCTTCTACCGCTCCGGCGACATCTGCGTCATCTGCCCTCTGGACTCGTACTGTCCTAATGGCGTCTCGCAGCCCGTTTCGTGCCCAATGCCCGGCCGCACGCTGTCCGTAGGCAGCACGGTCCGCATGGACTGCCACTGCCCGCGCGGGCACTTTCGGGACCCCCTGTCCGATGAAGAGGGATTTAACTGCACGCTTTGCACGCCAGACGACTATTGCTTCAATAACTCGCTCTACAACTGCAGCGACTCGCTCATGCAGTCAGAGGCTGGGTCCGGCTTCTTTGATAACTGCACCTGCGTAGATGGGTACTACAACAACGGCACGCGCTGCGAAGACTGCAGTGTCGATCACTTTTGCGTCGTTGGGAAGCAGCATGTCTGTCCCCCGCAGGAGTGGACCAACGGCTTGACACGGCAGGATGCGTGCAAGTGCAGGCCCACCTTCTTGCGAGCAGGCACGGAATGCGTAAAGTGTGCCGATAATTTCTTCTGCGACGGCACCGACGACAGCCAGCAACAATGCCCAGAAAACTCGATTTCGAACAACGCAAGTCAAATCTCGCAGTGCTTGTGCAACGCAAGCTTTGAGGTGGTGCACAGCAACAACGTATCCGAGCCTCACTCGTGCAAACGATGCGAACACATCTATTTCAAAAACGAGCCTGGCAACAAGGCCTGTTCGCTGTGCAAACGCTGTCTTCCGTCGCAAAACGTGTACACGCACATCGCATGCGACACTACATTTGACGCGCATTGTGACGCGTGCACTGTTTGTCACAATCAGGCAGATGTCGACACAGCTGCGGAGCAGTGGGCCGGCGTGCAATGCAGCGAAAACGCCGACACTGTGTGTGCCAACTGCACTCTCTGCAACTTTTTGCTTGAGTATGAGGAGACGCCGTGCTCAGAAAACACCGACCGCCTGTGCTCGATAATTTCGCGCAGCCGGACGTGTGAAGTGGGCCAGTACGCGGGCAACCACTCACGCACAAAAAACAGCCAGTGCCTGCAGTGCGAGATGAACGACACACTGTACGAGGGGCAGCGCCTTCATGATCTGAGTTCGCCTGGAAATGTGTACGACGACAAGTTTTCTTGCAACATCAGCTGCCGCCGGTTTTCGCGCCTCCGCGATCCGCAAAATCCCACTCTAGGCTGTGAAACGTGTGAGACTGGAAACGTGCTCTTCAAGATTTTTACTCAAAATGACCTGGAGTGCACTTTTACCTGCGTGGTGGGCTACGTCCGGCACGGCGACGATTGTGTGCTGGGCCATTTACAGCCCAGCGTCTCGAACTACTGGAATCACTCGCTCAACGTCACGCATGTTCAACGGGTCGCGATCAACGGCAGCGGAGGCTTTCGTTTCACCGTCTCACACACTGCGCACGGACGGTTTGTTGTGGTTGTGGGGCCCACAGAGCCAAACTGCGCAGGAAAGGCACTGCAGAGCAGCTTGCAAAGTATATGTTGCTTCAAGCAGCTTTGGCGGGTATCAAGCAAGCACCAGCTTGGCCTTGTCAACAGCGCGCAGGAGACGTGCTCGTTGCACAATCCCCCACCGAGTTTGCAACTCAGCGACACACAGCTTCAGTTTGATGTTCTGGACGACCGTCTTTTGCAGGTTGCCTCGTGCAAAACAGTTTTGAATTCCTCATTTGGCGGTCAGGCGTGTGTTTTGCATGTCAGTATTGTCGACGCTGTGCTTCTTCATTATTTTTCCGTAGCCGTGCCTCTCGAGCTGTTGCGCGGCGAGGCGCGCGCATTTTTGCCAGGTCATCACACTTACATTCCACTAAACTCTTTTCACGTGGAGGTACAGCTTGCTTACATGGACGCAGACAAGCCTGTTTTTTTAGTCATCACAGACACTGTTCCTCTGTCTGAGGCTGGGACCACAGATGTTTTTCTGAACTCTCTGTTGGTGCACGTGCATCCTGGACCAGAGATTAACTGCTTTCGCTACGCCGGGCACGAACACAATTCCAGCATCACGACCTGGTCGCTCGACGATGTCCCGGTGCGTGCCAGCACATTTTTTCGCGCCGACCCGGGCACAACGTTTCTCAAGCTTTCTTACACTCTTCGCCTTCGAGATCGCGAAGGCATGCCTGTCGCCGCAAGTGTAATAAATTTGGCACGCGCATGCTCACAAGGAGCTTGTCCGACGACAGCTTCCTCTTATTGGGGAGGCGAGGCTCAATATCACCCAGACAAAGCAGTAGATGGGGATTTAAGTTCTGACAACACGTTTGTTTCATCAGAGCAAGTTGGTTCTTTTCTCAGAGTCGACATGGAACAAACTGTGTCTGTTGTGAGGGTGCGAATTTACAACAGAGGTGCGTGCTGCCAAGAACGACTAGTAAATTTTGAAATTCGTGTAGGGAATTCTTTTGGGGTTCTTGAAAACCCTGCATGTGTGACAAATGGACAGAATTTTTTTGATTTTCAGGACTTTACCTGTGTGTTGAGTGGAAGATACATAACCCTGCAGATAACAAATTATGCGATTTTAAACATTCGAGAAATTGAGGTGTATGGTACCAAGTCTGCACAGTCGGTGGAAACAGTCGCGACATCACAGACAAAAAACACAATGACCATTGCCGTCTGGCGCAATCTTTCGCTCGCGCATGCCGTCTGCGCGCCAGCGCCGCTCCCTCTCGCAACGAACTTGGGCCAGGTGCTTAGCTGCAGCGGCCTTGGTGCTCATGTCGTCTCCGCCGCTACGGCGCTGCATGGACCGATAGAGACAGTCCACGGCGAGCTTGGTGGTTTGACGTCGTTTGTTGCCCGTGCACTTCACGCGCATGTACACAAAATCAATGCAGTCAGTATTTTAGCAGCATTCGCGCTCCAACCAGCTGTGTCTCTTCTAACAGCAAATGTCACAACCATGATTTCGGGCAATCTAGAGTTTACAGACTTCTTTAGCGTTGCATGCGCATCAAACGTTTTCTGTCACTTCCAACATGTGTATCAAAGTCCCGGCGTTTATTTTTTACGAAACTGCGATTCCGCTTCGCTGCAGGCAGCGCGCGCCTGGCTCCAACAAACACTTGGTGTAGTGTACGACGCAGGCCACGTGCAGGCTTTATGTGACCTTGCACAGCACAGAGACCAAGCATTTCTTGTTACTCTGTTGAACACGCGAGCATATCTTCCGCGCACAGTGCAATGGCACGATTTGCAAAATCATTCCGCGGCACTCAGTAGCAGCAGGGTTTTTGCTTTGTTTGAGTTTGTGTGATTTCAAGACAAGGCAGGACATTTATTGAAACAATGATTGTTTTGTAAAAATTGCGTTTCAACGCCGCAATCAACGCCTGCTATGGAACCTAGCACGTGCAAGTGATGCATCAACCATCAACCTCACCAACCTCACAAATCCTTTCGAGTCCATTGGTGTAGTTCTGCTTCAGAAACTCCATCAAATCTTCTTGCTGACAGACCACCCTTCCTGCGCTGGTGTTGGCGATCATGAATTTTGCCAGCACTTTTTTGACATTCCTAACGACAGACTTGTTGATTGCCGAGACCACCTTGTTCGGTTTGTAATGCACTCTGGTCACTCGGTTCTGGTGGATTCTGTTATTTTTTCCACTCAATTTTTCCAATCCGAAGTTGATTAGCAGCGACTTCACGAGAGGCAATTCTTCGGGGACTTCTTCTGCTTTCCTCGTCTTCCTTTTCCCCGTCTTCTGCGAGTTCGAACCGTTGCTCCGCACCTTCTTGGAGTGGAAGGTGCGGAGCACCTGTTCGAAGTCGTCGGTGGGCAAACGCGGACCTTGTTGTTTCGCTTGAAACAACAAGGTCGTCATGACTAATTTTGTCTTTCTTATATATAGCAATAATAAGTTTTTGTTACTGAATTTACAAACGTATTGAACAATTTTTTTGAAATTTCATCTGTGCTTTCAATGAGATTTAAGATGCAATTTATAATGAGTGTGATTCTGGACTTGTTTGATGACAAGCTGAAATTGTCGATGTTGTTGATGATGTGGACAGTCATTTCCAGTTCAGTGTTTTGTTTTATTATGATCAAAGACAACAGCAAATTTTTGATGATAGGACCAAATAACTCTAATCAATTGCTAGGCGTAAAAATGGACACGTGGTTCAAATGGTGGGTGACTGCAATTTACACGTTTATGAGCACTGCAATTGCTGCATTTGCTGGAGATTCACTTATTCCTTTTTTTAACAATGTGATTCAAGACCACAAAACAAAGCATATTCCTTACTCAAAATTGACATGTCTGCTTATAGTGCAGTGTTTTACAATTTACATGGTCATAATGAGTGTCATAGGTATGTTTGTTGCTCTGACGCAAGTGGACTTTATGCTGATCCGCATTTGTGCGGATTTAATGGTAAATTCTCATACTACATATTACTTTTTGAGAGGCAAAGAAGTGGATCCAGCTCGATATAATACTTGGAAAGAATCAGGTGCTCCAGAAAAATTACCATCACATAAAGTGCTTTCAAAGCTAATAGAAAATTCTGAAGATTCTCTTGAGCTCACAGACCAGTCTCATTTTGACACACAACCAATGCTGAAAGAAGTGGGTGACAGAGTGTAATAATGATTGATAATAAAACATTTAATTTGGTCACAAAAACAGTGTTGACTATTTCCACACAAACAAAAATGTCTGGTGACAACACGTTGTGCACAGTCAACAACCGCATAGCTGAATTTTTGCGCGCTGGTCTCGTTCGTTACAAACAAAAAAACGCTCCGCTCACTGTGCATAAAAAACCTTTATTACCAGCACTTGCATCTCGTATAGAGATCCGCACAAGAACGACTGAAGAAAAACTAACGTGGTCTTTGGGGGCACAAGAATTCAAAAAAAATCCGCTGGAATATATGGCTTTATGCCGCAAATATTTGGCAAAGCTTGACACTCGTGGGTGGAGCAGAAGTTATCACCAACGTCTGTTTCACGATGATTTTTTGAAAGCATGCACACGCAGCTTCTGGAAACTTGAACCACCTGGTCAATTTGCAAGAGATCATCAAAAAGTCTTGCAAACAAACGGATGGGATCATATTGCGCAAGAGATATTGGTTTCTACTCCACGCAGGTTTGGCAAAACAATCAGTGTCTCCATGTTTTGCGCGGCAATGCTGCTTTCTTGTCCAGGGGTGGAAATCAGCATATACAGTACCTGCAAAAGAATCAGTCAAAAAATTCTGCGAAATGTCGAAAAATTTGCTCTTATGATTGCAAACAACGACTATTCTTCTCTTCATTTTAAGGTGAAGCGGGCAAATATGGAGGAAATCAACCTGCAAGGTCCTCTTGGCATCACTGACGTTCGAATAATTAACAGCTATCCAAGCAAGGTGTGTTTGCAAGTAAAAGTCTGCAACAGTCGCATTTCAAAAGTCGCTTGTGTCCATTGAACAAAAACTTCTTTCAGTCTTTCAAAATTTGTGTACTCGCGCTCGTAAAAGCTCATGGCACGTCTGTGCTGTGTCTGCGTGCGCAACAATAGCATGTTACGTCTCTGGGATTGCAATGTCATTAAATTGCAATGTCATTAAATAAGCGGCCAAACTCACTGGCCAAATTTCTGATTAAACCAAATGCCTGGCCAAACCGGCCAAACTGGCCAATCTGGCCAAACTGGCCAAACTGGCCAAACCGGCCAAACCGGCCAAACTGGCCAAACTGGCCAAACTGGCCAAACTGGCCAAACTGGCCAAACTGGCCAAACTGGCCAAACTGGCCAAACTGGCCAAACTGGCCAAACTGGCCAAACTGGCCAAACTGGC
>Ga0070374_10000083_pt1 | contig 31596 bp, 27 predicted proteins | sample LauGreSuBDMM15SN_2_FD_66374 | JGI IMG/M metagenome (GOLD analysis project Ga0070374, IMG submission 66374) | Freshwater lake microbial communities from Lake Michigan, USA - Su13.BD.MM15.SN (version 4) (version 4) | ecosystem: Environmental > Aquatic > Freshwater > Lake | place: Lake Michigan...
CTTCCTTTCCTTTTGCGTCCCCAACGGGATTTGAACCCGTGTTAACGCCGTGAAAGGGCGACGTCCTAGGCCACTAGACGATGGGGACAGTGGAGAGGTAAGGGTATCGGTTGAATTAAGTAGGGCAAAACTAATAAACAAAATAGGCGCAATATCTTCTCTTAGATAGATAGTGCACAATTGGCCATCATGACCATAATCTCCAACAGCACAGCATTGGCAATAAAAGATGCTGCTGCTTCCCTGATAGCTGGAAATCTTGTGGCATTTCCAACAGAGACTGTTTATGGCCTAGGTGCAGATGCCTCTAACCAGCAGGCTGTTGCCAGAATCTATGAGGTTAAAGGCAGGCCCACTGATCATCCATTAATAGTTCACGTCTCTTCCATTGATAAGTTAGATAAATGGGCAAAGGATATACCTGAGTATGCAGTAAAACTTGCTAGAGCTTTTTGGCCAGGTCCTATGACTTTAATTTTACCAAGAACAGAGTTGGCTAAAGACTTTATTACAGGCGGCCAAAATAATGTTGGTATCAGAGTTCCAGCACATACCGTTGCCTTATCGCTACTTAAAGAGTTTGAAGCACAAGGTGGGAATGGTATTGCAGCCCCTAGTGCAAATAAATTTGGCAAAGTTTCACCAACTAGTTCTGATGATGTTATGGCAGAGTTATCTGATTACTTAAATTCAAATGATTTAATTTTAGATGGTGGTCAGTCTTCAGTTGGCGTTGAATCAACCATTATTGATTGTACTAAAACCACTCCTGTAATCCTGAGGCCAGGCGGTATTACTAATAAAATGATCAATGAATTGCTAGGTCTTCAAATTGAAGTATATACAAAAAATAATAGTGATCAAATAAGAGCATCTGGTTTATTGGAGTCACATTACTCACCAATAGCCAAGGTCTATCTCTCAGGTAATCCAGAACCAGGTGACGGTTTTATTGCTTTGAGTAAGTTTCCAACCCCAACCGGAGTAACTAGATTAGCTGCGCCTGAAAACAATATTGAGTATGCCAGAGTTTTGTATAAGGCACTTCGCCTTGCTGATATCAAAAAGCTATCTAAGGTATTTGTGATTCCACCAGTTGGAGATGGTATTGAAGCTGCAATTTGTGATCGGTTACAAAAAGCCGCAAAAATTCAAAAAACCTTTTTGATTTTACCTATTTAATGCATTCCGGGGTAGCAGGTCTAAAGCCATTAAGTCATTTATTGATTTTGCCTCATTGTCTTTTTTGGAAATAATCCAACTGAATTTTGGCCACGAAATATGAAGTTCTTGATCATGGGGATTGATGGCCAATTCGAATTCGGGTGCATATGGGGAGCTCAATAGATACGAAACTACAGAATTATCCTCTAGCGATATAAATCCGTGGCCAAGTCCTGCTCCAATAAATATTGCTCGCGGGCCATGCAATTCAATGTATTCAACATGTTTAAAAGTCGGTGACTCAGATCGTATATCTACGATCACATCAAGAATTCGACCACTTGTACATGTTATCCACTTAGATTGACCTTCCGGTGCCAAACTGAAATGAATACCCCTAATTACTCCCTTCCTACTTGTAGAGATATTTGCTTGCGCGACTGAAAAATCAATACCTGTAAATTTCTTAACTTCATCAGATTTAAACCACTCTTGAAAAGTACCCCTTTCGTCAGTGAAAACTTCGGACTCAATTAACCAAGCCCCCTTGATTCCGAGCGGTTGAAATTTCATAATCTAATCATGCCTTATTACCTTCAAAACTATAGAGGGCATAGCTTCTGCGAGCGCAGACTTCCAATTCGACATTGGTGTTAACTGCGCTTCAATCCAACTTTGATTTGAAAGGGTTGAATTATCTGGCCTTTGCGCAGGCCTTACGTAAGCATCTGATCCTACAGATTCTACAAGTGAGTCGTTTTTTCCTAACAGTCTATAAATTTCTTGAGCAAAATCAAACCATGAAGCCTTTCCTGAATTTGTTGCGTGATAAATCCCGGGCCTGGCGGTGCTAAGAGTAAATTCAACAAGACTTCTCGCTAGCTCAATTGCTGATGTGGGCTGGCCAAACTGGTCATTAACGACCTTTACTGGCTCACCCCTTAATGCTTTTTGTGCTACTACTTTGGCAAAATTCTTTCCCCAAGGGCTATATAACCAGGCGGTCCTGATTATGAAAGATCCCTCACTATAAACTTCTATTGCTTTTTCTTCACCAGAAGCCTTGCTTCGCCCATAAATTGATAAAGGTTGTTTTATATCGGTCTCTTTCCATGGTTTATCAGATCGTCCTGAGAAAACATAGTCTGTTGAAATCTGAATAAATTTAGCTCCACAATCTTTTGCAGCGAATGCAATATTTTCAACACTTTTTGAATTGACGAGAAATACCATCTCTTCATTAACTTCGGCCTCGTCAACATCTGTCCAAGCAGCGCAGTTAATTATAACTGATGGTACTAGTGCTGAAATTACCTTGCTTACATTAAGGGAATTGGTTATGTCTAATTCCTTACGCCCCAGCGCCTTGAAAACAATTCCTCTATTTTCTAACTCTTTAGATAAGGAAATACCTAACTGCCCTGAACCGCCAAGAATTAACCAGGTCATATAGTTTTTAGTGGTTTCCACCACTCTTCATTCTCGACGTACCACTTAATTGTTTCTAATAGTCCATCAGTAAACTTAACTTTTGGATAATATTCTATTTCTTTATTCGCTTTTGAGCAGTTTACAGAATACCTTAAATCATGACCTTTGCGATCTTGGACATATTCAATTTCTGACTCACTTTTGTTCATTGCGCTAAGAATCTGCTTAGCTAATTCTAGGTTAGTAAGTTCAAGGCCACCGCCAATGTTATAAATCTCGCCAGCCTTGCCTTTCGTTATGGCCTTATAAATTGCTGAACAATGGTCATCCACATGTAGCCAATCCCGAATATTCATTCCAGACCCATAAACTGGAATCTTTTTACCCTCAATCAAATTAGTTATAAAAAGTGGGATTACTTTCTCTGGAAATTGATTAGGACCATAATTATTACTACAGCGGGTAATGCGAATGTCAATACCGTGAGTCTTTTGGTATGAACGTGCTAAAAGATCGCCCGCAGCTTTCGAAGCAGCATATGGTGAATTAGGAAGGAGGGGGTCTGTTTCAGGCCACGAGCCTTTCACGATTGAGCCATAAACTTCATCCGTTGATATTTGGATGAATGTCTGCACGGATGAGTTCTTGACTGCATCTAGCAGGGTCTGAACACCTAGTACATTTGTGACAACAAAATCTTTCGCTCCAGCTATCGACCTATCCACATGTGACTCAGCTGCAAAATTGATAACTACATCGAAACCTGGGAGCAATCCTTCTATTAGATCAGCATTACAAATGTCACCGTGAACAAATTCGTAGTCACTTGACTTCAGATTCTTGAGGTTTGTGAGCGTGCCGGCATAAGTTAATTTATCAAGGACTGTTACTGAGCTAAATCCTGGAAGAGATCCATCTAAGACTCGGCGAATAAAATTTGAGCCAATAAATCCAGCGCCACCAGTTACCAGTAAGCGCACAATTCACCCCTTCCCAAGGTTTTAGATTAGGTAGACCTTACCCTCTACACTTTATACATGAAAGGAATTGTTCTAGCTGGCGGAACCGGGTCGCGACTTTGGCCTATTACTAAGGGAGTTAGTAAACAATTACTACCGGTTTACGATAAGCCTCTAATCCACTACCCCATTGGAACTCTTTTCCTAGCGGGTATTCGTGAAATTCTGATCATTACAACTTCGGAGGATCTCGCCTCATTCCAAAGACTCCTGGGAGATGGTTCTTTATATGGAGCTAAATTCTCATTTGCGGTGCAACCAAAACCCAATGGCTTGGCCGAATCCTTCATTATCGGTGAGAGCTTTATTTCTAACGATAATGTTGCGCTGATACTCGGAGACAATATTTTTCACGGAGTAGGGCTCGGAAAGCAGCTAAAGGAAATTACAATGGCGAATGGTGCAACAATTTTTGCTTATAAAGTTTCTGACCCACATCGATATGGGGTAGTGGAGTTCTCTGATAATGGCGAGGTGCTTTCAATAGAAGAAAAGCCTACGAAACCTAAATCAAATTACGCAGTTCCAGGGCTATATTTCTATGATTCACAAGTGGTTGAGATTGCAAAATCAGTTACGCCAAGTGAACGTGGCGAGTTAGAAATTACTTCAGTTAATGAGGTTTATTTATCTCAAGGAAAACTCACGACAAGAATCCTAGAGCGTGGAACAACATGGCTAGATACTGGAACAATACAAACTTTGCATGCAGCATCTTCTTACGTCCAAATTATTGAAGAGCGACAAGGAAGTAAGATTTCTTGCCTAGAAGAAATCGCATGGCGAAATGGCTGGATAAGTGATTCGGAATTGGTTGCAGTTACAATAAGTTATAGAAATAATCCCTACGGTGAATATCTCGCTCATTTAATCGTTAAAAGCTAAATTCCTACATCTGATCCTCGTCGAGTTTATAAGTGTGCGGAATCCATTGGCCCCACTTTGACTCATAAATGGCTTTGTTGACCTTGAAAAGTTTGGCCTTTACAGAATCGCCCAATAAATCAAAGGAGGCGCCCATTTGATGATGGACAAATATGTCTCGAGCAATCGAGATTTCATAACCCGCCGCCTTGACTCTCCTACAATAGTCATCATCTTCAAAGTAACCCTTACCGAATTCTTCACTTAACAAGCCAATTTTATCCAAGACTACCCTTGGAATAAACACGCAGAAAAATGCTAACATGTCAGATGGTTGCGACTTTAAATCTCTAAAGCCAAATCGAGGAATAACTTCTTCTAACCAGATGTCATTTTTACTCCGAAGTTTAACTCTTGCCTGGTTGCCGCAATTATTTGTCGAAGGGCCAAGTAGGCCGAGACGTGAATTTGCTGAAAAGTGTTTGAGTGACCTCCAGATCCATCCTGGGGTGACTTCAGTGTCATTATTCAGTAGAACTACAAAATCACCTGTGGAAAGATTGAGTCCCACATTATTACCACCAGCAAATCCTAAATTTTCCTCATTCTTAACGTAAATGGTTTGGCTTTTATTGTATCTCTGAATCCAATTTGTAACGATTGCTGATTCCTCTGGGAGCGAATCATTGTCAATTAGAATTACCTCAAGATTGTTATAGTCACTGCACTCGAAGATACTTTTTAAGCAAGCCAGTGTGAGCAAACCCTGATTCCACATTAGTACGATTACTGAAACCTTAGGATTGTGTTCAATCAACTTTAATAATTCTTTCGCTCTTTGATCCCAGTTTTGCATTTGTGCCCATTCACGCAAAACCCTTCGATTACTTGGGGGTAGTTGTAAGGCAGATTCCAAATTTCTTTGAAAACTGTTATTATCCGAAGATACATAGACTCCCACAACTGATTTACTTACTGCTCTCACCTCTGGTATATCTGTTGCTAGGATCGGAATTCCACTTGCAGCATATTCATACATCTTTACAGGGTTTGTTGCTAGAATAAGTGGTGACAGTTTAAATGGGATCAAGCCAGCGCGCCATTTAGTTATCACTGCAGGTAGTTCGGAATTTTTTACCTCTCCAAGAAATAATACATTGGGATATTTAGATAGATGCTTTGCAATACGACCGTCAGATACTAGACCAATGATTTCAAACGTTATTTCAGGATTATTCTGTGCTAGCACAGCCATAATATCCGAATCAAACCACTCAGCTAACGCACCAAAGTAACCGATAGTCTTTTTTTCTAAATCACTCGGTTGCTCCAATAAATCAAAATGCAAAATATCTACACCATTTCGAATTAAAGAAGTTTTCTTAGAAAATTCATTATTTTTTAGGGAATATAGGTACTCACTTGTCACACTTATTTTATCGGCATTAACATCAACTTGAGATTCAATTGAGTCAACATCATCAACTATTAATTCAAACCCTGCATGTAAATCCATGCAGTCAAAAATAATTTGATTATTTTGAAGATGGCGAACCACGCTCCACCATCCAGGCTGCTGAATGATGACTACTACGGATACATTCGCATGCAATGCGATCATTTGTTCAATTTGTTCTGCGAATTTTACACTAATCTTACCTGGAACTTCTTTTACCCCAATATAAAAGTCTTTGCGACTAAAATTTGAATAAAAAGTGCATACATTCACTCCGTCATTCTTATCAATCTTAACCCAGATATCTCTTTTTGAATGATACATAACTGTTGGATTTACATAGAAAACATCTTTACCAACTCTATTTAGGGAGATTGCTAGTTGTTGAGGCCTTTGCTTTCTATAACCCCAATCTATTGGAGCAAAAAAAATCAATGATTGTGATTCAATAGTAACTCTTGTTCTATAGAATTTTTTTCCAAGCTCTCTAGAAATATTTCGACTTTTCAACGAAAAGTAGATTAAGTGGGCTGAGGTTAAAGGCAATAGAATAATTGCCATACTTTGAAAAACCCATCTAACTTGTGGTTTTTGGGGAAGATCTGGGCCCGGGCTGATTTCTATTCCAACTTTTCTGCTCTCAAAAACAATTTTACGGTATAGCCTGACCGTTATATAAAGTGAATGCTCAAAACTCAAAACATATATGTCGCGTGCTCTACGCAGCAACCATGTTGGTGAGAGATTATTAATTATACGACCTCATCTCAAATTAGAATTATTAGCCTATGCTTATAGCATGACGTTCTCAGAAAATAGTGTACTAATTAGATCCACAATGGGGGTCTCTGAACCACGATATCAGCACGCTACAAAATGTCTAGAGCGTATCGGGTTTAAAACAGAGCACATAAATTGGGCGAGAAGCGGTTCGAACGAGCAGGAATTCAAGAACGTGAACCAATATTTATTTTGTCTTAACGCACCGTATGGTATGGGTACTGTAAATTATACATCCCACCTGCGTTTCAATCTGTATATTTATAGAACACTTAGAAGTATCAGACCAAAAGTAATATACGCGTGTGACTTAGATACACTCTTGGCGTGTTTTATGTACAGCTACTTTCATTCTGTAATTCTCATCTTCGATCAATTTGATCCTTTGTCTGCTCGGGTCAGAAATCGTTTTGTTCGTGGTGCTTCAGATATTCTCGAAGCCACCATAGCTCGCAAGGCTGATATTCGAGTTACCGCGAATATACAAAGAATCCCAGCCCCGTTCCGTCATACTTGGATTGAAATTAAGAATCTTTTTCCGATTGAATTTACTAGGGTGAATCAGCAAATTAAACAGGATGTTTTTCAACTTGTTTATGGAGGAATTTTGAGTAATGATCGCGGTTTGGTTGAATCTGTAAACTTCGTAAAGACTAGGAAGTTATGGCGTTTTGATGTTTTTGGGCAAGGGCCGGCGAGAGGTAAATTGAAAGAAGTGGCTGGAGAGAATGTTGTCATCCATGATCAGGTTTCCCACAATGAACTAATGGACTTTGCACAATCTGCCGACCTATATTTAGCGTTATATGACCCCAGTAGCCAAAATAATCGCTTAACAGCCAGCAATAAACTTTTTGAGGCTGCGCAATTAGGTGTCCCATTACTGACTACCAAAGGCACTCATATTGGAGAAATCGTTCAAAAGTTTAAACTGGGTTGGGCCGTGACTTATGGTGATTCTGAGGAGTTTAAGGCAGCCCTTGAAGAATATGTATGTATGACAGAAACCCAAAGGATTGGTCTTATTGATAACTTGACACACTTTTTTCAAGATGAAATCAAAGTTCAAAGTTCAAATATTCAAATTTTAGAGAATAGAACTATCAGCATGATTAAGTTAAACGGCAAATGAAGACTGTTGCCGTTGTCTATGGGACGCGCCCCGAGGCTATCAAGTTAGCACCCTTGATTGTTGCACTCAAAAGTTCGACTGGCATTAACACTATTGTGATTTGCACAGGGCAACATAAGGAGATGCTGGAAGGAATACTAGAAATTTGGAAAATTGAAAACGATCACTTAATCGCCTCTGATTTCACTTCCTCTAATTCTTTGGCAATTCCAGAGCTAATGGTTTGTCTTGAAAAAGTATTCAAGGAAGTCACCCCAGATTTGGTTGTAGTGCAAGGTGACACAGCAACCGCTACCGCAGCAGCACTACAAGCTCACGCCCTACACATTCCAGTAGCACATGTGGAGGCGGGATTACGCTCTGGTGATCTTTGGAATCCTTGGCCTGAGGAATCTAATCGAAGAATTGTTGATGCAGTCGCCAGCTTGCATTTTGCACCAACAAAGTCCGCCGCTAAGAATTTAGAACAAGAGGGTTTCGGCGCGACTACTTCTATCACAGGCAATACTGTTGTAGATGCCTTAATACATGCGTCTGAGGCATTGAGTAGTCACCCTGAAATTCAAAAAGGGCTTGAGTCACACCTTGGCTTCTCACTAGAAGAAGATTTTATATTATTCACCCAACACAGGCGTGAGGGCTTCGGTGATGGCCAAACAAAGGTTTTTGCCGCAATTCTGGAACTTGCAAGTCTGGGCCACAAAATTATTTTTCCCATTCATCTTAATCCATTAGTGCGTAACAAAGTTAATGAAATGTTGCTAAACCAAGAAGGTATTTATTTAATTCCTCCCCAATCTTACTTATCTTTCCTAGCTCTACTCAAAAAGTGCAAACTTATAATCTCAGACTCTGGGGGCTTACAAGAAGAAGCACTAACTTTTAGAAAGAGAATTTTGATTACCCGGCTTACCACTGAACGGCCAGAAGTAATCGAAAGTGGATTTGGTCAACTTGTTGGCTATGACTCAGGGAGAATTATCCAACTAGTGGCTGAACAATTTGCAATTTTTGACGAAATGGATCTGGTTGCTAACCCATTTGGAAATGGAGATTCATCCAACATTATTGCCCACACAATTATTAACGAACTAGGACGTGCCACTGGAGAAGTAAAATGATTTGGATATGCATTCTTTGTAGTACTAGGAATTTTAGAAAATCTGAAGTCCAACGTGAAACTATGCTTTGTCGCAGGTGTGGCAGTACATGGAGGGCAAGGGCAACCGCTTTAGCCGTGCAACAGGGTTTGTGGTACAAGATTCAGCCATTTAGATCGATTCTTTCTGATTGGTCACGAATAGGACTAGGGATTTCAGATGATGTTAAATTATATGTTGTGCTGCATGCAAAGTTTTCTTATTCAAATAGTTATTTTGATACTTTTCCATTTCTCGATATTCGGAATGTTCCTATGCGAGCAAGGAGAAGTTTTGAATTTGTGACTTGTTCAGATGTTTTAGAACACATTGATTCAGGAACCGCAAAAGCATTTATGGGTCTCCAATCTCTGATACATCAGGGCGGCTTCATGGTGGCCTCAGTTCCAGTTAGTCAGATTGAGCGGCACGTTGAGTTTTATCCTAATCTTTCTCAGTTTGAGATAAAGGGAGAAAAGGTTCACTGGTTAAACTCAAAAGGCAGGAAATTTATTGACTCTAAACCCGAATTCCATGGTGGCCGAGGACAAAATTTGGCTTTCCGTCAATTCTCAGCCAATTCATTTAAAGAATCTTTAATATCGGCTGGTTTTGCTGAAGTGATTGAAGTAAATTTTGCACCTAAATTCGGAGTTCCAAAATTAGAATTTTCTGGTCTGGTGATTGCTCGATGTTAATTAAGTGTTTTGATGCAACAAAAAATTCTGTTGTATGGAACTTTTTGTTTCTCGCCGCGAGTAGAATGTATTTTCTATGAAGGTACTAGTTACTGGCGGTGCTGGATTTGTTGGCAGGGCGATGGTCAAAAGACTTATCAGTGAAGGCCTTGATGTAACTGTTGTTGATCCCTTAGTAAAAGCTACGGGGGCGATCCATCCGAATATTTGGGCACAAGGTTTTCCACCAGGAAAATTCCGATTTGTTGAACAAGACTGTAGAAAATTTTTCCACACTGAATCCGCTAAGGCCTGGGATTCTATTTTTCATTTAGCCGCTATTGTTGGTGGGAGGGTTAGTATTGAAGATTCTGCTTTACACGTTGCAACAGATCTTTCAATAGATGCAGAGATGTGGAATTGGGCAACACAGAATGTAAAAATGAAAGTTATCTATTTTTCATCGAGCGCCGCATATCCTATAAGCCTTCAAGACATTGACAATCACCGTGCACTACTCGAAGGCGATATTTCTTTTACGTCCAATGAGATTGGGATGGCGGATCTTTCTTATGGTTGGTCTAAATTGACCGGGGAATATCTTGCCCATTTGGCAAACGAAAGGTATGGGATACAAACCACTATATATAGACCTTTTTCGGGATACGGCACTGATCAAGATCTTGCGTATCCTTTCCCCGCAATTCTAAAGCGCGCTAAGGAGCATATTCCTGGCAATGCGTTTCATGTCTGGGGTTCCGGTAAGCAAGTTAGGGATTTCATACACATCGATGACTGTGTAGAAGTTGTATTCAAGACCTTCAAGCATGATTTCGAAACTTTAACCTTAAATCTGGGTACGGGGGTCGGAACCAATTTCATAGAATTGGCTCATGCAGTTTTGTCCGCCGTGGGAAAGCCCGATGAAGTAGTTCATGGAACAGAAAATAAACCAGAAGGCGTTTTTTCAAGAGTCAGTAACACATCATTTCAAAACTTATTAATGAAGGAGTGGCGGCCAAAAACGCTTGCTGAAACTCTACTAGTAATAAGTCAGCAAATGGACTGCAAACAAAAGTGACAAGGAGTAGCTTTCATCCCTGGGTGAATATCTCTCCTATTGAACCAACTCCCGTAATGGTTGTGAATCAAGTTCCTCAAGCACCAAAAGGCTTAAGGATCGCTGTCATTACACCAACAAAAAATGAAATTGAAAATATTGCCCAATTCTTGAACCAAGTAGAACTTCAATCTTATCCAATATATTCACATTTTTTCGTTGATGGTCATAGCAGCGATGGAACTTATGAAAAATTGGTTGATTACTCCACTAAAAATACACTGGCTTTTGTTCTACAAAGTAATGCGAAGCCGGGTGAAGCTAGAAATTTAGCTTGGGATCTAATAACGGATCAAATTGATCATCTTGTTTTTATGGATGCTGGTTGTAGATATGATATAGATTATATTGAAAAATTAGTTGCTACCCTTTGTTTTACAAACTCGAGAATAGCGTATACGCCTAATTCGATTAACCAACACGAGCTTGAATCTAAAATAAATCCCTTAGAGCTTTATTCAAAATTTAGTCAACATGATTGGAATGTCTGGTTGCCCCCTATTCGAGGCGTTGCAATCAGAAATCCATCCGAGGTGCGCTCAAGATTTCCGAATTGGGTAACTTTTGCTGGGGATGACACGTTATTTGATATTCATTTGAAAAATGAGTTGAGATCCTGCTCCGTCTTTCTTGGGGACTGCCCATTAGTGGATTGGAATCCACCTAAAGAGATCACCAAATCTACAGTAATGTACTCGAAGTATTATTTTGGCGATGGTGAAACAGGCGCTAGGGATTGGCTGGGCGGAGCCCCGGCGGAGTACTTTGCCAACTATAAATCGGGGAAGTCATTTCGTGTAAATTTAGACACTAAGCGAGGGGTTTCACAAATTTATGTAGTTCTGAGTCTTTTTACAGCCGGTTCATCTTCTGGAGATTTAAGGATCACTGATTTAGTGATGAAATTAACTAAAGATGGGGCGCGAGTGATTTTTGGCGCATCTGCAACGGGGGGTATAAATGAAACCCCCATTTGGTTCAACGGTGACGTTTCACTATTTTCGAATTTCATGCTTGAAGATGAAGATTTTTTTCGCGAAACTGCTGCCTATCTTTCACAGCACAGCGATGTAACCATAGTTGTCACTGAAATATCAAGGAGTTTTCTACAAATAGTGGTGGAGTTGCTGAAATTGCCAACTAAGAGCAAAAAAGGCCCAACTATCGAATATAGCGGTATATCTTGGACTTTCTTGAAGGGCGCATATTTTCGATTTGTGGTTTGTGCTTATCGCTTAAGAATCAGCTCTCGGAGAAAAGCAGAAAAATTCCGCGATTGCGTTAAGAAACTTAAATCTTGAACAATGATTTCAAAAGAGTTAATCTTTACTTTAGAGCACTATGGGGGATAAATTTGGGCTATGAGTTTAGAATGCTATTGCATCGCTAGAATTCTATGTTAAGTCAGGAGTGAAATTGAACTCAAAGCGCTACTTTATTTGCTCTGCCTGCTTTTTACCCAGTTTTGCTCCAAATACAAATTCTGGCAGAGAAACGTTGAACTGCTACTGGTGTAAATCTACTTCGCGAGAACGAGCAATTCTCTTGGAAATTCATAAAAGTTATTTCAAAATGAAAATAGGAAAGCCTTTTCGAAGCTTGAAAATTTTAGGTGTCTCGGATGGTTATTTAACATCCACTGTTTTAACCAAGATTTACAGAAAGCAATACTCAAATTATCACTACCATTTGGATCCAAAATTAGATATCACAGAAGTTTCTGTCGACTTGTATGGGTCGGCAGACATCATCTCTTGTTCCGAAGTACTTGAGCATGTAGAACCACCCATACAAAAGGCATTCCATGGCCTCTACCAGTTGCTCAGAGTAAATGGAAAACTTGTTTTGTCTGTTCCACATACTGACATTAATGGAAAGCATGTTGAGCATTTTCCAGTTATGAAAGAGTCTCGAATACTCCCTCGTGAAAGTAGCCTTGTCCTGAGAGGAAAAGGAGCTAACGGGGAATTACATGAATTTAGCAATCTGACTTTTCATGGTGGAATTGGGGCGACTCTTGAATACAGAATTTTTTCTAAGAATAGCCTCGAGCAGAATCTTAAGGCTGTTGGCTTCAAGAACTTGAAATCATGCAACAATAAAATTTTCTTTGGAATACGTTGGGAGCCATGGTCTCGAGTTTGGACGGCAATCAAATGACTACAAACTGTAGTCTCACTACCATGATAAAATTTTAGATGGATGCTTCACTCAACCAGTCAAGATTGAAGTGTTTAAATAACCACTTCGGAATAGCAATTGTTGTTCTATGTATCACATCCGTCTGGTTCGTAATTAAAGATCTATTTCCTCGAATAGAATTTATACAGTGGCTCGGTAGGGGCAGAGATAGTTTTAGTCAATCGCAAGTGGCATCTGGCTTTGCTGACTTATTTCGACTTACCTATAACGACCCAGAAAAATATAATGCCAGAAATTTTTCATGGATCTTTGAGACAGGAATCGGCCCAATTTGTGAGACAAATATTGCATGTGCAAACACAATTGCATTTACTCCTGTTGCACTTTACATAATTGCAATTTACTTGATTCTCAAGTTTGTTGGCTGCACTCAGTTAGAAAGTGCTTTTATCTCAGCGATAGTCCTTTTTTCATTTCCTTCAGCTTCAATTTTGGGCTGGCAAGCAACCATCCCTGATCGTCTGGCTGCTTTTTTATTCTGCATCAGTTTAATTTATATTTATAGAAATTTAGAGAAATCTAACCTACCCGTATACCGTTCAACATTAGTTTGCTTCACATTCTTTGGTCTCAGCCTCTTGTCAGTTTCAAGCAAAGAAGCGGCTTGGATACTTCTGCCAATTGCTTTGGCATTACCATATTTATTTATTCCTCTCAACTTTCTTGCAATTATAAGAAGAGTTCTTATAACTTTACCTTCGATTTTATTTATGTCTTTTCATATTAGCGACAACTACATTAAGGTTAAAAGAGATTCTCACCTGCTAGGGGGAGACCCCTTCAGTAATTTAAATCAGCTCAGTAGGTATATTTTTGGAGTAAAGTATTCATATACATTGATCATCCTAATTGGTGTAGTAAACATGTATTTATTGGTTAAGACCTGTGTGAGTAAACAAGACCTCACTATAAAAATCTATCGAATTAGAATCTTTACCATTCTTCTAATCGCATTTGCTGGATCCTGGTTTATTCCATTAAGGACGCAATATGCATCACCGTTTTATCTATGGCTTCCCATTGGCGTGACCATGATTGCAATAATGATTTTATACAAGTTTTCCCTAGTTCAATTTAGATCTAGTTCTTTAACAGAAATATTTCAGCGCTTAAGACGCTTCCCTGTTTGGGTTCTAAGCTCAATGGTGTTGGCCACATCTATCTACACATTCCCAAATAATGGGGCTCTTATTTTAAAGTTCGATCGAAATTTCCAAACTTCCAAAAGCGAATTGGTTGAATATCGAAAGTTGCATCCAGACTATAAAATCAGCTTTTGGGCACCAGATTCGATCTTTAGCGCTTACCAATTCGTTTCCTCAGACCCTGCGAGCCATTTATGGTACTTCCTCGGCGGTTCAGCAAGTCTTGATGAAACCTATGCTGCACAGCTTTTGGATTCTAAATGTGGACAGCGAGTAGAGAAATCTGCAGTGGTTATATTTAATGAAGAATTCAAAATTGTTGACATTTGCTCAAACTGACTTTACCAATTTTTCAAATATGATTACTTTCAATTGCTAATTCAATCCATGGAATAACTTCATCTAGCATCTCATCTAAAGTTGTCGTTGCTTCAAAATCTAGTAAATGCTTTGCCTTTGAAACATTGGGAATTCTCTTTTTTACATCATATGGAAAACCCTCAACTGTTTTGAAATCAAATTCTTTATCACCTTTGTGAATTTTTTCCCAGATTAATTTTGCAAGATCTAACACAGAAGTTAATTCACCTGTAGATAAATTAAAATCATTATTTTTGCTTTTCGGATGATCGAGGGACTTTACAACACCTTTCGCTAAGTCACCACCGTAGGTATAGCACCTTAACTGTTCACCACCGCCCAGTATTTCAACAGGGTTTTGTCCTTTTAGAATTTTCTGTACTAGGTCTGGAACAACATGGCTCATCGCTAGAGAAACATTCCCCGACTTTATTTCGATATCACCCAGGGCCCTTCTTTCCCCAATTCCCACGCAATTAAAAGGCCGTAAAATTGTGTAAGGTAACTTATATTGATCCCATGCTGCTCTCGCAAAATACTCCACAGCTAATTTTTGAAAGCCGTAAGAAGAAAGAGGTGGGGGTATTCTTAGTTCATCGCCTTCTGAACTTGGCCAATTTTCAGTAGACTCGTACACCATAGAAGATGATAAGTAGGTAACTTTTCTAAGTCTGCCACTTTTGTGCGCCCTTATTGCAGCATCACAAGTAGCTGACATAATCCGCTCATTAGTGGCCAATAAATCGTAGGCATAAGTATGAAAGTATGAAATGCCACCAATCATTGCAGCACCAGCGACTACATGGTCGGCTTCCTCAAAAATTGGCGCCAAGAATATTGAGTCTCGTGCATCACCTATGACTAATCTGTAATTTGGGTTATCGTCAAAGGTTCTAGTTGCTTCGCCATATTTACTTAAATTATCCACGCCAATTACAGAGTAGCCTTGCTCTAGTGCTTCTTGAACTACATAACCACCTATAAAACCAGCAGCACCAGTTACTACAACCGTGAGCTTCTCTTTCATTTAGTCTCTCCTCTTGAATCCAAATGCGTACAGGTACCATTTCAAGTATCTTGGCAGCCAACGCCACACCTTAAAACTTGAATTCCCATAACTACGCTCTAGCCAAATCGTGGGCACTTCAGCAACCGGAAGGTTGTTTCTCTTGGCCTTTGCAACTAACTCAATCGCAATCTCAAACCCGTGCAATGATTCAATTTGCACTTCTTTAAGAAAGTGCGCGCTGTAAGCTTTAAAACTATTGGTCGCATCATTTGTCCCTACCCGCCTAAATAAGTTTAGACTTATGCCTGCAGATCGAGAAAGAAGTGACTTTGTAAATGGTGCGCCTACTTGTTGACCACCCGGCATGTACCTCGAGGCAGCGGCAATTACTACACCACGCTCCACTAATTTAACTAGCTCGGTTATATCGGTCGGATCATCACTCCCATCTGCCATTGTTACAACTATCACCGAACTGCACGCATTTTCTAATCCGTATTTGATCGCCGCAGCAGGTCCACCTGAAAAATTGTTTACGAGGATTCGGAATCTAGAATCGAATAACGAATACTCTTGAACCATATCAAATGTAGAATCAGTTATGTCATCGATAACAATAAGACACTCAAAATCTATTTGAACTTCTTCTCTGATTCGATCGAGAACATTAACAATACGGGGACCTTCATTTCGCGCGGGCATAATTATGGAGCATCGAGGCTGACTCATATCAGGACTCCCTTTTGAAGCAGATTCCAAATATCGATCACTGGTTTATTGGTATCTAACAATTTATAAAGTGAATGCGGAGCTCCAATAATCAGGATATCAGACTTTTCAATAATTTCTTCATAATCAACAAACCTTTTATCCAAAACAAAAGGATCGTGCATCAAAACTTCCTTACATTTAAACGCCAATAATTTACGGAGTTTAAATGCAAGAGAACTCCTGACGTCATCCACGTCGCCTTTAAATGCCATTCCAAGGATTCCAACGGTCAATTCATTCAATTTATACTTTCGCTCCAAGCGAGAAACAACGTATCCAGGAGTTCCCTCATTAATCATCATTGCTGACTGTCCCAACGGGAAATTCTGTTGGACTAAAGCAGAAAGTTGCATTGTGTCCTTAAAGAGACACGGTCCAGCGGCAAAACCAGCTCCGGGTATATCAGCGGCCCGAGGATATTCAAATGAAATAGCATGTCGGACATTTTCATAGTCAACATTCAAATCATTAGACATCATCCAAAATTGATTTGCAATTGCAAATTTTATGTAGCGCCAGACATTTGTGTATAACTTTGCGAGTTCAGCTTCTTCCATGGAACATTTGACTGTGCTAACTCCAAGTTGCTCAAAAATTAAAGATGCGCGCGCAAATGTAGGGTCCTCTGATACTCCGATAATTTGTGGAAGCGAAGTCAGTTCAAAGAGTGCATTCCCCTCAACAATTCTTTCAGGGCAATATGCTAAATCGATTCCTGGAAGTGCGTGTGCGAGATATTCACTTATTTTTTTTGAGACTCCTGGAAATACTGTAGATCTGAGAACCAATAATTGATCAATATTCAAATAAGGGGAAAGCTCCTGTATGGATGCTACAACTGTGTTTGGGTCTGGACTTAAATGCTCATCAACGGGCGTCCCAATTACAACAATAACTACATCTGCCGTCAACAAGCAATTTGGCTGGTCTGATGCCTTAAAACTTTTGTTTCCCAATACCTTTCGTAGGAGATCTTCTGCTCCTTTTTCAATGAAAGGAACTTGAGCAGAATTCAACATTTCAACCACGTCTGTCGAGATGTCAAATGCCGTTACAGAGAACCCTACATTTGCTAAGGCTAGACTCAAGGGTAGGCCAACATGACCACCACCTCCAACAATAACTATGCGTTTATCTTTCAAGGCATTCATGAAGGAAACTTAGCGGACATTTAGAATTAATTGTAGAGGCACTACCTAATTTAAACCCTCTTTAGATCCTACTGACAAGCTTTATTACTCTTGAACTTAGCTAATAACCATTGTGGTTATATTAGGAGGAAGAATTTTCGGAAATTGTTCAGCCTGAATGGGGTCGATGACAATAACAAAATTACCCGGTAAATTTTCTAACTTTTCAATCAATTGATCCCCTTTCAGTGCACCTGAATTCCAAAATCCAGCAAAGCAACTATTTGAGATATTTGGTTTCGGGCTGAGTGAATTTAGCCATCTGCTATTTAGATCTGAGTCAAATGGTGTTACTCGAAAAATCAAGCAAGGAGATTCGTTTCGAAAAACTTGACTTTCTGCAACAAGACTATCGAATATCCGATTAGCATCCACAACTTCTGTATTCCAATTGCCTTGTCGCAAAGTATGACTAGCTACCCCTGCTAGCGCGCCCATGAAGCCTGAATTAAGCGCCCTGGGGACAATATTAGGAAGAATGAGAATTAGGCTAATGCCTAATATTGATATAACTCTCAGACGAACTACTATTTTTATATGAAGTAGGTATTTACATAATACTATCGAACTAATCGCTAGAGACACATAAGCTTGCTTTAAAGCATAATATTGAATTGATCCCGTGTATAAAACTGTAAGTGATATCAGAATTCCAACAGAAATAAGCCCAGAAACTGTCACAAGTAGTAATAAATTCTTGACAATTTTTTTTCTCTGCAAGACCAGCGCTACTAAACAGCCAGAAATCACTGCTGCCGCTTGTAAGACGCTTGGTTGGCGAATTCCGCCTGGAGCTAAAATTTGTCGCCAACCGTAGGTGGAGGTGGTTTTCTGTGCTATCCACAAAATAATAACCAAAATTATCACACCAACAGCTATTGAAATAGCTAGCGATACAAACTGCTTGTATACCAACATTTTCTTTATTTCGGAGACAATTACAAGGACGGCAGGTAACGCTATAAAAGCAACGATTGACGGTGAAACTAGAACAAGAATTAAAGCCACTAGGGCAAATAAAATAATTCTAGAAACTGAATTCTCATCTCTTTTATACGAATCAATAAACATCAAGACACAGAGGAGTCCGAAGAAATAAGGCAAAAAACCGTTAGTGAACAAAATGAATGAAAAAGTGACATTTATAAGAACTGATAGCAGAAGTGGTGCAAGCAATGTAGAAAAAAATCCACCAGAAGTTGGTCTAATTTGACGGAAAACGAAAAAAATCATTAAATAAACACAAGTGGCTAGAATGAAGGTGTAAGCAGCCAGATTTTCTAGGGGATCTACTGAGTTTCCAATTAATGGCTCTGCTAGGAATGACCACAACGCAGCTTGGCCTGTTGGATATGTATGGAACATACCAAAATCGGTTCCCCATTTTGACTCAAGCCCAAATGGGAACCAGGTAGATGATCGAAAATAACGAAATATGGCAAAATGAAATGCATTATCATAGCCAAAACTAAATAGTTGAAGACTATAGTTACTAACTTTCTTAAATAATTCGGTCAAAATAATAAAAAGCAAAGAAATATTCACAATCTTTATAACAGATGTTAGTGAAATACTCTTCCTCTTATCTTGGTCTAAGAGAAGAATTAGGCAAGCATAGGCAACTAAAATTCCCCATCTAATTGAATTTGAAATTGGAAAAAGAAACGTTACAAGAATCAATGCAATTATGGATATTGGACTATTTACTAAATTTCTACCCTGGGCAACCTTATGTGCATTAATTAAGATTAATGAAGAGACTAGGGCAAGGACTATCCCAAAATGTTGTAGATTGGGAAACCCTCCGTAAAGTACTCCTAAAAACACTACAATTGTGACTACGAAATGTAATATAACGCTCCAGTTGTAGCCGACATACTTTTTTTCCATAAAATTACACCCTTGCGATAGTCAATTAGTAAGCTTGAGACTTACCTTGAATTAAGTAGTGTCGCCTAGGAATATTTGAAATATCGTATGCAAAAAAACCAAGTAGCAACTGCAACCCTGAGAGAAATGCCATTGCAGTGAGAATCAAGGTACCTGTCTGGGTGGGGACTCCAGTGTTAAGGGAGTGGATCCAGCCTCGTCCGCCCACTAATATCCCAAATGTAAGAAGGGAGGTTCCAAGTAACAATTCTATTGAAGCTAGATTGAATTCTCTCAAAAAATAGTTGTATAAAATCCGCTTAAGAAAGTTTCGGACATGCTTAAAACCGAACTCAAAAAAACTTGAGAAAACCTTTAAGTTACTAACTTCCTCGCCATAAACCGGTTCCATTGGTACATCCACAATAACCGCCCGAGTAAGGTTTAGACGAAAGAGCATATCTGATTCAAAAAAGTACCTGTTACTTATTTTAGTAAATGGTAACCTGTCTGCAGTTTCCGATCTGATTGCAATAAAGCCGTTATTGGGATCAAAAACATCCCAATAGCCACTAGATAGTTTGGAAAAAAATGACAGCCCTAAATTTCCAAGTATCCGAATAGTTGGCATCTCCCTGATTTTCTCGACACTAAAAAAACGATTCCCCTTAGCATAATCTGCACTACCTTCTAGTAAGGGTGCAACTAATTGAGGAATCAGAGATGGGTTTATCTGCCCATCGCCATCAACTTTTACGAGCACTTTTGCTCCACTACCTAATGCAGCGCTAAAGCCTGCCTTAACAGCTCCACCCACGCCCAAATTAATTTCATTTTGAATTACTCGAACACGGGAGTCACGGCATTTTTCAGAAACTAATTTCCCAGTTTTTTCCGGACAGGCGTCATCAACTACATAAATTTGATCAACTTCAGGTCCAATTTTTGACAATACACCTAAGATTTGTTGGGAGACTTTATATGCGGGGATAATCACAGCAATACTAGGTTTTAAAGGAATTGCACCCCGTTTCGCCATTCAATTAGATTATCAGGCTTCAAAGAAAATTGGGGCATTAGGGGAAAACATCAGATTCTAAACCTCAGGCTTGCTTTTCTAAAACAATTAGCCAATGAATTGCAAATAAATGCAATATGGAGAGGCGCTTTTCGAGCTTAGAAAGTAATGGGAATGCCCCTTTCGGGGCAATTCGTCGAAAATTTAGACCCCCGGTTAGCAAATATCGAAGTCCACATCTAACAGTAACAGTTTCAATTATTCGGAGTCTGGGATTTTCTCTTTCAAATTTTTTTCGGTCACGTACAAATACTATGTGGCTTAAAGCTTGATTAGCACCAATCATCGCATGGGAACTGGCATCATTCCAACTTCCATTTATTTCGAAACATTCTGTTACAAAAAGATTTTTATAGAGCACCCTAGAAAATAAATTATGGTTGGGATCAACTATTATTATTCGACCACCTGGAATCAATACGCGTAAGGCTTCACTAAAGAATGCTGAAGGGTCGGGGATGTGATGAAAAGTATTTTGAAGGAATAATCCATTGATCGAATTATCCTTTAAATCCAATTGTGTGGCATCAAGAACGCCGTCTAAATGTTCCGATTCAACCACATCGGTTGAACTTACATCTTTAATCCATGAACTCATAGGAATAACTCCCGCACCTAACTCAATAAACTTTACTTTCGAATTGGTTTTATTTAGTTTTGCCACCATTTTTTCTAACATCAATGACTGAATATCGCGAACTACCTGTACAAATTCCGGTTTATTTATTGCAATGTCCATATCAATAGAAACTCGGACATCCTGATCATCTAAGACGTGTCTCTTTCTTTTGTCTCTAAATAAATGAAGTACGATCCTTGGAATTTGGATTGTCATTTTTGCTCCAAATGGGTAGTGGTAACACTTATTAGAGAATCTTGAAAATTACGAGCCCGTAGAGATATGAAGCTACCTATAAATAATGCTCCTGTAATTAGAAAATATGGCACTGGAATTGCTATTCGCGCACTACTAAGTATCTCTCTTGGCGTCCCAGCTGAGGAAACTAATGTGACTGGTTTAGGAGGTAAACTCTTCCTAAAATCAGCTTCTAGCCATTTATCAATAAAACCTATAAAGTCCTCGATCCTTGTAATGTTAATTAGACACGAAAATTGGGGATAAATCCCAATCGTCTTTTTTGAAATGTCTGCATACCGGTTAGCTTCAGGAATTAAGCCAATTCTTAAGCTGAAACCTTTTTCTCTAGCTACTGCATCTTCAGCTTTGAGTTTTGCTAGGCCATAACTAGAATTACTTAACGCAGCTACACTGGAAATAAACAAAAACGGTATTCCAGAATCTCTTGCGGCGGAAGCGAGTCCGGCTGTCCCTCCAACGTTTAGATGAAAGTCAGTCTTGCGTTCTTCTAAAGACCAACCCAAATGAATCAACACATCAACTTGTGAAAGTTGATTTGGTGATGGCTTAACCCCCAAGGTCCATTCGATGTCTGAGTTCTGTCGGCCAAAAGTTACTATTCTGTGGTTTCTTAATAGATTCGCTATCAATAATTTCCCAATTCTACCCGAACTTCCAGTTATACCAACCCTCATTTACTAGCTCTTTTAATCACAGCGGCATTAACAGCCATTGAAGTAAATGTGTGTGCTCCGGGTTTAATAAATGGCAATATTGAAACATCAGACACATGTATATGTTGAGAACTTCGTAATACTCCGCTTTCATCAACAAATTCTCCACCTAGCGTTAACGACGCGCCACTATGGAAGCCCTCACCTGGATCTGGAATAATTGAGATACCCGAAAAAACAAATAAGCCATTTCTTCTTAAACGCTGGGAAATACTTTTCAAGGCTTGCCTTATGAAAATTCTAGAATTTGGGTTTGATTTAGAAGATACGTTAATTTTGTTTCCTGTTTCAGTAAATTTCAAAACGATCTTGCCGCTGTTTTCAGAATCAAGAAATCCAATTCCTAGAAATAGAAATCTATCTATGAAACTTGGAATTGGGATTCTCAGGCCAAATAGTTTTGTAGCAATGAGATTCGATATTCTTTCTCGGACCTCTTTATTGCTTAAATATAAAGAGGCGGAAAATTCATTCGCGGTATCGTCGCCTGAAATGATAGTTGCCTGTGACAAGGCAAACTGCTTTTGCTTAATTGCACTGGGAGTTTTTAGTCCAATGAAGTAAAAAACTTGGCTATCAGCAACTTCAATATGTGGCTGCAAAAACCCAGATCTCATAAGAATGGCTGGAGTACCAATAGCACCAGCACACAAATAAACTTCATCAAAATCGATAGATACAATTTGTCCACTTGTTGCAATATAGCGAACGACCACTAAGTTATTAGATTCGTTAATTGTTTCTACAATTCCAGTTATGTGGTTACATTTTTGTTGGGTAATGATGCTATCAAATTCTACACCAGAGTCAAAAATTGAATTATAAGGGCAACCTGACAAGCATTGGCCACAACCGCGACAACTGTTTGCTCCTTCGGTACTTATAGCTAAAGCTGTCGAAAATATCTTTAGCTCATTTCTAGATGTCTCCTTCGTTATTTTACTAGCCAAGTAAGATCCGGGAGGGTTGGCTTTTTTTTCAATTGAATAGTTCTTTGGGAAATTTAAGGTCGCTCTGTCGCCCGAGTAGGGCATTTTAAGTAGCAGTTTTTTTGCTTCACCGTAAACCAAACTACTATCAACTCCTAAGCAACTGATTGACTCTTCTGACCAAAGTCGAATTCCTGCACCCCATACAGTTGAGAAGCCCCCATGAGCCATGGAAAAATTGGATTGACCTGAAAAAGAAAGGAGGCTCCCATTAGTGTCATACATATGGTTTGATCCAAATTTTCCCTTTTGGCCTGATTCAAAATTATTTGCTGAGTGAGGTGAAAATCGCTTGCCAGCATCAATGATTGTTATCGAATAGGAATCAGCATGGGCAGAAAGTGCTTCATAAACAGACCAAGATGATGGGCCGGTTCCGATTATTGCAACCCGCTTTGTCAAAAGATTTTGCTCCCATCACAACTTGAATGCTAATTTCTCCATTTTAGACTGTATAGTATGAATTCATGCCAATTAAAGACGTGCCTTTATTTGTGCCTGAAATATGGCTTTTTGCAACTAAAAGACATTTCCTTCTGTAGGCTTATTCTGTGGTGAAAGTTTATCGGGAAAAAAAACTTTCAGAGGCAGAGATTAGACGTAATGCCCTAAAGCTGGCTATTTTAAATTATGCGAAAAAGATACCTTTTAAGGCCCTTCTTAAATACTTCGTCGCTGCAATTTTTGGAATAAATTTCTTCCGAGCGCTCCATCTGCGTTATTACAGTCAAACAGGCGACGCTGCCGGTTTTGTGGATGTCCTGGCAAATCCAGGGCAAGCAAGTACGCTGCATTTTGCTTACGGTGATGGTTTAGTCAATTTACGTCACCTTGTGTCTTTAGGCAATAACTTTGTTTGTCCTGATTCTCTTTCTTTTGGTGGTAACGACTTTAATTTCTATAACTTTCACGCCTACCTTATCGGTTACATTACAAGGCACTTCAGCTTTCTTACTAATAACCCGGTTACATTCTCATTAAGTCTTCTTGCATTATCAATTTCTGCTGGATTGGTCTTCATTTATAACTACCTTCGAAGTAACGGTGTCGGTCTCATTATTTCAATCACATTCATTGTCGTCATTCTTTTAAATCCTATGTTTTTCATGGGCCTTTCCTGGAATCCTTACGTAAATAGGTTAATTTTTGGTCCTTCAATTTTTGTTATACTAAAATTGTTTAATAAACGATTATTAAGTCGAGTTGAGTATTTTCAAGTAATATTTGCTATGAGCTTGTGCGTACTAATATCAGAAAGATCTAGCCTTTTTATTGGACTTGCAGTGCTCGGAACAATGTTTATTAGAAGAAGCTTTTTAAAGAACATGAATGCATTTGATTTTTTCTTGTTAGCTTTTTCTATCGCTGCGATTTTTTGGTATGTTCTCTGGTCTTCTAAGATCACGACAAATAAAGACTATACTCGGCCCAGTCTGAGCTTAATGGTTGATAATTTCAGTAGCGCAATGACTGGTAGCAGATTGGTGGCTTTAAGCACATTTCTCTTGGTGCTTTTGCCATTTTTAACTCTAATTATTCAGAATAAGAAGTTGTTTTTGTTAGCGGCCGTACTGCTTGCCCCTTCAATTATTATAAATGATCAGGCAAGTTATTTAAATTCTTTTTATGCTCACTATCAATCTGATTTTTTTGCAATAATAGTTGCCTTTTCCGCAGTTTGCTTAGTTGACGTTCTCAAATTACGAATCAAAATTCCACTTATTGTCGGAATTCTAATCGTCTCGATTTTTTCTTTCGTTGTATACAATCAAAGCATCTATAGTAAATTTTCTAAACCCCAGTTATCTTTCAGCGCATCTTCTACGCGATTTTTTCAAGAAGTAACAAAATCGCTGGGGTTCTTTTTTCTTCCAAATAATTCTGAAGGAGTTAGGCTGGAAATTGAGAATAAGAAGAAGGAAAACGATTTTTTCCTAAAAGTTGCTTTACCTGTTAAGAATTCTAGGGAATTCATAAGTGCGCCTGAAGAATTTATGCCGGCATTGATTGGAGTTGGTGCCGTAAATGTGGACTATTTCCCTGTTGGTGTTGGCAAGAATAAATATGTAATTGCACCGTATCCCGCACAAGATTCGATACTTCCTGATGTGTCAATCTATGGCGCAGTACCTGTTGAATTACGGGGTACTTGGTCAAGTTGTATTCAATCAATTCTTGAAGATCAGTATTATATAAAGTCACTTCAAATTATGAATGGTCGAAAAGCAATTCTATTTGAGATGAAATGAAGCAATCAATAAAAATTAATTCTTCGAAAAGTAATCCTTGATTTCAGCGATTATTAATTCTTCAGGAGTACTTTTTTTTGAAAGAAATTTTTCCCACCACAGAAATGTTCGTTCTATAGCTTCCTGTTGATCCCATTTAGGTCGAAACTTAAGGAGGCTTGATGACTTCGTTGAGTCAAGATTCAAAGTTAGACTCTCTACGTTAGAAGTAACTTCCTTTTGCGGTTCTTCATAAACAACTACCAACTTTTCACCAAAAAGTTTCTTAGAAATTTCAACAACCTCACGAACGGTTACATTATTGCCGTTGGGACCAAAATTGAATGACTTAGAATCCTCGCTAGTATCTAAGAAAATAGCCCCAAGTAAATAACCGAAAAGAGGATCTAAGACGTGCTGCCAGGGGCGCACACTCTCGGGGCTACGAATTGATAATGCTGAAGAGTTTGATACTGCTCTAATGATGTCTGGGATTAGGCGATCTGTCGCCCAATCTCCGCCACCTATTACATTACCCGCACGCACAGAGATGACCGTTGGCCCAAGCTTCACATTTGCAATTTGCTGCCATGCTGCTACGACAGACTCTGCACCAACTTTGCTTGCGCTATAAGGGTCTTTACCTTCCAAGGGATCACTCTCTTTAAATCGTTTTCCAGAATTTGTGTTGAGGTAAACTTTGTCACTTGTTACAACTATAATCTTTTTAACAAAATCGCTTTCAAAGGCTGCGTCTAAAAGATTCGCTGTTCCCATTACGTTTACGTCAAAAGTTTCTCTTGGGCTTTCGTACGATTTAATAACCAATGGTTGAGCTGCCATATGAATGATTACTGAGGGCCTGTGTACACTCATAAATTGCCTAAGTGCTTCAAAATTCCGAATGTCTGCAAATGTTTCAGGAATTGACCCATGGCGCCCAATGCGATCGAATAGTGAGTCCTTTTCAGCCTTTAAGGAGTATCCAATAACAGGAACTTTCAAGTATTCAAGAAGATAAGTCATCCATGTTCCCTTAAAGCCCGTATGACCTGTTAACAATATAGGTCCTGGCAACTCACGTAAGCGTTGCCCTAGTGTATAAACCATAGCCGAACTGTAGTCTTTACCCATCACACAACAAGCAAAGCTCTACTAATGCGGCGCAGTCAGGGATGAAATTGAGCGAGAATTTAGACTCAAAGATTGACCAGTTAGTAAGTGATGCCTTCGCTGAATTGCACCCATCAAAACCATTTGTTCCGGGTGAAACAAATATTCCTGTAACGGGCAAGGTTTTCGGCCAGCAGGAGTTAACAGCAGCCACCAGAGCCAGCCTAGATTTTTGGCTGACATCAGGGCCATATACAGAAGAATTCGAATCTCGCTTTGCAAAAACTGTTGGGATGCGTCACGCGTTTATGGTTAATTCGGGCTCTTCAGCAAATTTGTTGGCATTGAGCTCTCTAACAAGCCCCGCACATGGTGAGCGCGCATTAAAACCCGGTGATGAAGTCATTACTCTTGCTGCTGGATTCCCGACAACTGTCACACCAATTCTTCAAAATAAGTTAGTACCAGTTTATGTAGATATTGATCCTGAAACTTATGTTGCAATCGATGAGCAATTGGAAGCTGCTATTGGACCAAAGACAAAAGCAATTATGATGGCTCATACTCTCGGTAATCCATTTAATTTAGATTTTGTTCAAGCTTTAGTAAAAAAGCACAACTTATGGTTGGTTGAAGATAGTTGCGATGGACTTGGTGGTACTTATCATGGTCAGCAATTGGGATCATTTGGCGACCTATCGACTTTCAGTTTCTATCCCGCCCACCACATTACGACAGGTGAAGGTGGAGCAGTTCTAATTAAGAATGTAGTCCACAAAAGAATTATTGAATCTTTCCGTGATTGGGGGCGTGATTGTTGGTGTCCCACTGGTTGCGATAATACTTGCTTAAAGAGGTATGAATGGTCCTTGGGTCAACTTCCAAAAGGCTATGACCACAAATATACTTACTCACATCTTGGGTATAACCTAAAATCTGGTGACATCCAGGCAGCAATTGGACTGAAACAACTTGATCGATTAGACAGTTTTATTAATGCCCGGCGTCGCAACTGGGAATATCTCTCAAAAGGACTCAAAGACTTGGAGGAGTTTTTCGTGCTTCCAAAAGTGACAGATAAAAGCGATCCATCTTGGTTTGGCTTTGCACTTACTGTTAAGCCCAATTCACCAAAATCTCGAAATCAAATCGTACAAGATTTGAATGAAAAGCGAATTGGAACACGTTTGCTATTTGGCGGCAACTTATTAAGGCAACCAGCGTTCCAAGATACACCTCGAAGAGTTATAGTGGATTTAGTCAATACTGACCGAGTTATGAATGACACATTTTGGATCGGAGTTTGGCCAGGGCTAACTACTGAAATGATTGAGTACATGATTACCTCACTGCATAAAGTTTTACGGTCATGAAAAATAAATCTCTTACGATTCTATCTCCTGTCTATAATGAAGTAGAAAATATCGATTATTTTCTCAAAAAAATGCTACCTATATTGGTGAATCTATCAAGCCAATACAATCTTGATGTCAAATTAAAAATCGTAGACAATGGAAGTACTGATGAAACTGTGGATGGACTTACAAGAAGATTAAATGATTCTAGTGTCAAGTTCGAGATAGTTTCATGGATTCGGAATTATGGTGTGATGACAAGCATATATGGAGGAATAATTGAAACAGATACTGATGCATTAGTCGTCATTGATTTTGATTTGCAAGATCCCCCAGATTTGATTGGGTCTATGGTCGAACGTTGGCTATCTGGAGATAGTTTTGTTTATGGGAGCAGAGTTAAGAGATTTGAGAAGTTACCAATAAAGGTTTTGAGAAAGATTTTCAACACTTTTGCAAACGTACTAAAAATCAATTCTGGAGTTCCTGTTGAATCTGGATTATGGTTGCTTGACAAAAATGTCGTAAATGACTTAATTGCTAATCCACCTACCACAAAGTACTTAGCTGGCGCCGTTGGAAAAAGAGAATATAAGTCAAGCTATATAAATTACATACGCGATATACGAGTACACGGTGAATCGAAATTTTCGATGAATAGATACTTTAGATATGCAGCTGGAGCATTATTTTCGAACCCCTATCGGATTGCCAGAATGTCAATTTTCTCTAGTCTTCTTACATTGTTTTTTGGTGGAATTATTGAAATTTTTCTCATTGCATGTAGGTATATATTTGAAATTCAAATACCAAACGGTTTAATCTCTGCTATCCTACTTCAAGTCATATCTTTTTCTGGAATTTTTTTAGCATTAGGTGTATTAGGTGAATACGTAGCACACATCTATTCTTCAGTCTGCCGTCCAGCTAAAACTATTGCGAAACTTAGAATCAAAAACTGAGCTTATATAACCTCCAATGATCAAAAATTTGCTTAAGTTCATCAATGGAATTGGAACCAGAATTATTTTCTGTGCGAAGTAGTTTGATTAGTTGCTCAACATTTCCAGTCCATGAATTAAAATTGTCGAAGCCAACTTTATCAAACTCACCACTTAAGAATTGCTTCACTTCGATTCCCAAACGCTTATCTGTAGAAATTTGAACCATTGAATCAGGAAATCGAATCTGATTATTGAGATTTTGTATGTCAGTCATAGAAATGTCATCAAGTAATGAACCTTCTTTTATGTACTCCGCACTCCAAATCGTAGGGAGCCGTAGATTTATAGCTTTAAAGGAGTAATTTGAGGCCATTTTAATCAAGTATTCTTCCGAATCTTTTTTTGCGTACGCATATTCTGTAACTAACTCTGATGCATTGAGATGATTTGTAGACATATGCAGAACTGCGTGCACACGATTCGCGAAAGCTTCAATTAGTTTTATTAGACTTTCGGTATTATCTTGATAAATTTTAAAATTGTCCTCTAAATTTTGCCTAAGCGTTCTACCAGTGCAATTTATCAACACTATTTTCCCAGCTGGAGTCTCTTGATTAATTTTTTTAGCTGTTAAATTTCGAAATGGTGGAATTTTATAATGTTCAATTTGGGCTGCGGATAGCTCATTTACAACAATTTTACCAACATAGCCTGTATGCCCTGCTATGGCAATGACTGGGGAATCTATAAAATTAGAGGTATTATTGTTTTTATGAGTCACAGTGAAGAATCTACACTCCCAGTGGTTATTTTTGCTGGTGGCTTAGGTACAAGATTAGGGAATAGTTCTTTGAGCACACCAAAACCATTGGTGAAAATTGGGGAGTTCCCAATCTTAATGCATATTTTGTCTATATATATAAAGAATGGCCATAATAATTTCATAATTTGTGCTGGGTATAAAGCAGTTGAAATAAAAAAATATTTTCAAAACTTTGATTTAGCCCACAGTAATCCAACTTTTCGATTTTTGAATAACAAAATGAATACCGAATTTGGGGGGCTAGGCTCCCTGGAGCAACTGAGAATTCAAGGACTAGATTTTACAGTAAAGGTTGTAGATACGGGAGAGCTAACTCTTACAGGTGGACGTCTTTTGCAGATAAAAGAATTAATTACGCACGATCGATTTTTATGTACATATGGTGACGGAGTTACTAACCAAGATATCAACGAAGTAATAAAATTTCACAAAAATCAAGGGTTACTTGGAACTCTTACTGCTTTCCATCCTCCAAGTCGGTTTGGTGAAGTTGAAGTTGATAAGAATCAACGAGCTATCTCTTTCAGAGAAAAACCATTGGGATCATCTTTAGTTAATGGAGGCTACTTTGTTTTTGAAAGAGGAATTTTTGATATTCTCGATTCAAATTCTTCATTGGAAGAAGGATTGCTAACTAGACTCACAGAAAGTAATCAATTAGCTGCATTTGAATCCAATAGTTTTTGGCAGATGATGGACACTCCAAGAGACATCCAAATTTTAAATGAACTTTTTAACTCTGGTTCTGCACCTTGGATAGTTGATTAATGTATTATCCAATCTCAAACACCACTTTATTTATAGGCCTTCAGGTAGTAATTACTGAGTAACTAAAGGTCTCAAGAGATGCACCTATTAATCTAAAGCTTGTCACCAGGAACTGTTATGCGGTAGATACCTCCCGTGATATTCATATCTAAACTCCTATATGATTAGCAAGCAGTACAAGATATGAATTAGGCCGTGAAGTGGGTCTTTTCAAACTCTTACACTTGGGGCCTTTAGCTCAGTCGGTAGAGCAACAGACTTTTAATCTGTGGGTCGTCGGTTCGATCCCGACAGGGCCCACTCTTGTATAATTTGGGCACTATTAAGGACAATGTCCAATTTGTCCTATCTTCACTACAAACACCCACCCGATGCGTAGAGGTGAATAGAGGCAGCGACGGCTTACTCTGTAATACAAAACCGGTTATGCAAGGGGCAAAACAAAATGGCATTTAAGGCCAAGAAATCCAAGGCAGTTGAGTCTTCAACTCCTGCTTCCTGGAGCGTTGCCCAATTCTCATCCTTCTACACTCAAAACCGATCTGAGCTTATTGCCCATGCCAATCGGATTGTTAAGGATAAGGCGAAAGCTGAAGAGATTACCCAAGAAGCCCTTGTTAAGTTCATGCTAGCTGCTCCTGAGCTATCAAGTAATGATCACGCACTTTCTTATCTACACCGCACAATTGAAAACCTATGCATTGATCTCTTCCGTGCTGAAAACAGGCGTCCAAATCTTGTTGCCCTAGATGATGCCTCAGCTGAGGTTGAATCAGCTTGGCAGGTATCAGGGGACCACTCACTAGCAATATCTGCAGCGGAGGATGCCGCAATTATTCGTCAAGCACTTTCCTTACTTTCCCCAGCAGAGCGTGCTGCTCTTGTTATGTGGGAGGTTGAAGGACGTTCAACTGCTGAGATTGCTAAAGAGCTTGGTATTAAAGAGTCTGCTGTTCGTCACACAGTCTCTCGCGCTCGTGCTTCACTTCGTAAGGTTCTATCTGAGCTTGTTATTGATGAAGAGCGCGGCCTAACTGCTTTAGATCTTTTATCTACAACCTATAAGAAGGCAGCAGAGCTTGCTGGTAAGTCATCAAAGATCGCGCTCACCTTTATTTTGGTTCTAACTGCATTCCTTGGCCTTAACTCCCTAACAGGTAATGAACCTAATACCTCTATTACTACTTCATCATCTCAGCTTTCAAATAACCAAGATCTGCCAGAAGTTGCAGCCCCTGTAATTCCTGAGGCTCCTGTTGCAAAGCCAGTAGTTAATACCCAGAGTATTACCGCTACTGAGTACGCAGATCACATGCAACTTTCTGTAGCACAACTTGAGACTGTGACTCTAATGCTGCAAGTACTAGAGCAAACAGA
>Ga0070374_10000084_pt1 | contig 31507 bp, 27 predicted proteins | sample LauGreSuBDMM15SN_2_FD_66374 | JGI IMG/M metagenome (GOLD analysis project Ga0070374, IMG submission 66374) | Freshwater lake microbial communities from Lake Michigan, USA - Su13.BD.MM15.SN (version 4) (version 4) | ecosystem: Environmental > Aquatic > Freshwater > Lake | place: Lake Michigan...
CGAACCCGTGTTACCGCCGTGAAAGGGCGATGTCCTAGGCCCCTAGACGATGGGGACGTTCTAAGGCTTCGCAATCTTACCCGTGATTAACCAAGCAACCAAACCCGATAATTAAGCACAGAAGAGCCGCTATCCCTTCGGATAAGGGGTAGTGGCTATCTTGTTTAAACGTAATTACTGGCTTAGTTAAGGGCCCAACGAACAGTGATTGTCACTGTCACATCTTGCTCGCCTAGATCTATCTGCACTGCAGAGTCTGCTTCTGCTGCCTTTGCCATTGGGAAAGGTGATGAGTAGACAGGTGAAGATTGCTCTTCCAATGACAGAACCTTGCCAATGCTTGTGCCAAGAAGTTTTGCATAAGAAGATGCTTTTGATTTGGCGTTAGCAACAGCTGCTGCTCGTGCATCTTCTGTGGCTGTTGCTGAGTTAAGAGTTGTCGGCACTACCCCACCAAGTTGGACGTTGTCGCCACCTGCAGTGACAACTGCCTCGATGATGGTACCGGCCTTTGAGGCGGTGCGGACTAGAACATCAAATGATTGTGAGGCGCGGTAGCCAGTGATCTTTGTGCCTGCCTCTTGGGTCCAGTTGTATTCAGGATAGACAGAGATGTTTGCAGAGCGGATGTCTTTAGTTGCAATTCCTACATCCTTTAGCGCTGCGCGCACAGCAGAAGCTGATTTGCTGGCAGATGAAAGTGCTGCAGCATTTGTAGAGGCAAGAGCTGAGACTGTTGCATTAAAGCGAACAGCATCTGGGACAACAGAGATCGTGCCAACACCTGTGACGGTGATGAAGCGGTTATCTGTGGTGCCGGCACCATTGGCTGGGATTGCGAGGGCCACAACACCTGCGACTGCAGATACGGTCATAATGGATGAGATTGTGCGAAGTTTTGTTAGATTCATAGGATAAGTATCTCTAAATTTCTGTGAAATGGCCTAGAAATACAATCAAAGTACTTGTGAATAAAGCCTCTCATGGTGTTTAACCATAGCCTCTGAAGTAAAGTATTGATGAGCTCTATTTTGCCCTTCTTTTCCGAATTCATCCTGCATAGAAGTACTATCAAGAAGGGATTTAGCCGCACTTATCAATCCATCCGATGTAGTTTCTGTTAGAAGTCCATTTACTCCGTGAGAGACAATGTCAGAGACCGATCCCACGTCCGTACTGATAATTGGAAGACCAGCTTGAGCAGCTTGAATTAAAGTCAGGGGGATACCTTCATTATCGCTACACAAAATCGCGATGTCAGCCGCACTAAGAATTAAGTCAATGTCATTTCGCCACCCAAGAAAAGTCATCGGAAGGCCTTGGGTGTCAGATTCATTCTTGATGGTGGCTAAAAGCTCACCCGCACCAGCAATAAGTATGTGAGTATCGGGATAATTTAGCTTTAGGAATCTTGCTATGTCCAGCAATCGATCTGGACGTTTAATCTGAGTAAGTCGTCCAACAAAGACAAAGTATTTCTTGTCAGGCTCTAATCCTAGTAGTTGTCTAGCCTTCATCTTGGGATGAACTTGAAATGATTGAAGACCAGGAAAGACTACTTCGAATTTTGATGCATTTCCCACACCAACTTCTAGCAGATCTCTTTTGACGCTGTTCCCAATCGCAACCAATCGCGCCGTGGAGAGTGCTAGTAATTTTTCAACAAAAATTACAAGTTGGGTTTTGCCTTGGCCAAAGTATCCATGTAGCAAGTGTCCATGAAAAGTATGTACACGCTTGGCTCGCGGAGCAGCAACTAATCCGGCAACTCGTCCAAGTACGCCAGCTTTAGCCGTGTGTGTGTGAATTACATCAGGCTTAAACTTCTGTATTTCGCGGAGTAGGAGGAAAAAGGCATTTAAATCTTTGAGTGGTGAAATGGATCGGCCTAATCCGGGTAATCGAATAGCCTTCAGATCAGTTGCAACCTCATCCAAATAATCAGATTCATTATTGTCGCAATACCCAGTGACGAGGATCGAGTCTACTTTCTGGGAATCAAAATTCCTGATTAAGTCAGCTACCAATACTGCAGGCCCCCCTACATTCATACGGGCAATCACCTGCATGACCTTTATAGGACGAGGGGGTTTCATGGCTGTATCTTCCCTTAAAACAGTGGATAATTGTTCAAGTCATGAGCAACTCACCATTTGTTTCAAATTGCGCAGCGGACACTATTCGAGATGCTGCACTTGCGCTCAAGGCTGGTCATTTAGTCGCATTCCCAACCGAAACCGTTTATGGGCTTGGTGCGGATGCAAGAAATCCAGATGCGGTCAAAAGAATTTTTGAAGTAAAGGGACGCCCAACCGATCACCCATTAATTATTCATATTTCCTCAATGAACCAACTGGATAAGTGGGCGACAGATATTCCTGAGTACGCGATTGATCTTGCACGCGCTTTTTGGCCGGGACCGATGACACTCATTTTAAAGCGCACTGACTTTGTCAAAGACTTTATTACTGGTGGTCAAGATACTGTGGGGCTCCGAGTTCCAAGTGACCTCATCGCCCAATCTTTGCTCCAGGAATTTGAAAAGATTTCTGATTCTGGCATAGCAGCGCCGAGTGCAAATCGATTCGGTCAGGTGTCTCCAACATCGAGCGCTGACGTGCAAGAAGAACTGGGCAGTTTCTTATCGAATTCTGATCTAGTTCTTGATGGCGGTAAGTCAGTTATTGGAATCGAATCAACGATCATTGATTGCACCAGTGTTACACCGAAGATTCTTCGTTTTGGATACATCACTAAGGAAGACATCGAATCTAAAGTAGGAAGAGTCGATGTTCTGGAAGCAGGACGTATAGAAATTAATTTCAGTGGATCATTTGAAAGACACTATGCACCGAAATGTGAAATAAAAGTTGGGGCTAACGTTATTGCTGGGGCAGGCTTTTTAGCCTTAGCCAATGTCAATACTCCGGCTGGGATGATCCGATTAGGTTCCCCAAGTACAGTTGAAGAATTTGCATGCAATCTTTATTCGACTTTTAGATATGCAGACCAGGTGGGTTTAACTACCCTAGTAGTTTCTCTCGCTAGTAAGGACGGCCTTGCTGCTGCAATTCACGAGAGACTTCAAAAAGCTTCATACAGATGACCAATTGAATCGAAGAACTCTTGGATAAAGAGTCAGCGACATTTGAAAAAATCTGATTGTTACATTGCGCATTGAGGCCAAGATGTCATACTTATCCATCTAAAAGGTTAGACGAGCGAATCCGAGTTTGGTAAATAGTTTGATAACTGCCACCAACATGACGTAGGATGCGGTCATCAAATACTGATTAGTTGCTCAAGTGAAGAAATGTGATCATTATTTGTAGTGGGGCCTATAGCTCAGTCGGTAGAGCAACGGACTTTTAATCCGTGGGTCGACAGTTCGAGCCTGTCTGGGCCCACTTCTTGCGGTGGTCGCCTCGTATTGCCTGGATGTTAAGTTGGAACTAAATGACGTATCTCGGATCTTTGCTCACTTTTTTGATGTGGGCAACAACTATTAGGTTGAAATTCCAACTGCGGAATCTAAATGGTGAATACCTAAAAATCAACTCATCCTCTTGAAATACAAATTCAATCAAAGTCATCAGGGCCTTTACATGATTTGGGTGATCAAGGGCATAAAAAAGAGCAGGATCATATTTTGAAAAACTTTTCATTTTTCTGTATGAAAAAAAATGTTTTAAAGTTTGATTAAGGAAACCAGGATCAGTAGGCATAGCAAAAATTATCTCTCCTCCGATTTTGGTTACCCTACGAACTTCCGTCAATACTTCAATCGGTTCCTCTACATGATGAAGTAGGCAAGATGAAAAGCTTCGATCAAAATATTCATCCTCGAAAGGAATATTTTGAGCATTCCCAACAACATGTGAAAATTTATCCTGAAATTCTTGGGACATAGCCTTTAAGTATCGATCATCACTAAGCGGTCTCAGGTCCAATGCAACATATTCTAATTCGGGAAGCTGCTTTAAATGTGGCCAGAACTCTCCATTTCCAGCGCCAAGTTCCAAAATTCTAGAATATTGATTAACGCCTGAGTCATCAAAACTCTTTGCCAAAAAACTGTAAAAATACTTTATGCCGAAAGAGAGAGTTCCATCATCTCTGAAGGCTTTATCATAAATACTCGCATAGTAATCTTCGATTATTCTCTGACGAATTTCCCTGCCATTGAGTTGCATACTCGAAGTATAGTCCAGGCAATGAAGTAACCGCGAAAGGCTTATCTAACTGTAATAAATTAAATGGATTTATCCACTAATGCCCACTACAAGCACCAAAACAGAACAGTTCATAAACCTTGAAAACGTTTGGGGATGATGGGATTGTTAAATCATGGACGCGCATGCATTTTGTATTAAAGTTAATTTTAACCTCTGCTTTTTTGCAAAAAATGATTAACTTGGTTTTCTAGACCTTGACTAATTCCAATCAGAGGCTCAAAACCAGTATCTTTAATCAATTTATCAATGTTACCTTTGGTGATTAATTGATCCCCAGTCCTACGAGGTAATAAATTAACCTTAGCTTTTTTCCCGAGAATTTCCTCAAGAATTGAGATCACAGTTAAAATATTTACTTCATCTAAACCCGAGATATTATATATTGTATTGGTTAATCCTGCTTCAATCGTCATAACTGTTGCAGTTATACAGTCTGATATATAAGTGTTGGTCCGCGATTGCGTGCCATCACCATAAAGGTTTATAGTTTCATCATTATAAATAGCTGAAATAAACCTAGAATAAGCCATATCTGGTCTTTGGTCGGGTCCATAGACTGAAAAATATCTCAAAATATTAAAATCTAAACAAGAGTTATCAGCGAAGGCTCTAATCAAGTTTTCAGCCGCCAACTTTGTTACACCATATGGGCTATATGGAATTGTAGGACTTGATTCATCCCCAGTTGCAACTCTTCCATAGACCGACGACGTTGATATATGCACCAATTTGGCTTTAGAGTTAATTCTAGAATGAGCATCAAGCAGCCTATGTGTTGCAGTAACATTGCAGCTCGCGTATAAATCAAAATTCGACCAAGAATCAACCAGCCCTGGCATTGCAGCTAGATTTACAATTATGTCAGCATTTTCAATAAAAGTTTCCAAACCACCTTCTCTCATGTCTTTTTCCACCAAGACAAGATTAGGTATCTTTCTCAATTCTTCCCACCGGTTTAATTTAATTTCTTTGGAATATGTAGTGTCAATCAATGCATCTAAGCAAGTAATTTTGTGATTTTTTAACGATAATGCTTTGACTAAATTGGAGCCAATGAAGCCAGCAGCACCCGTAACTACTATTTCCATGGGAAGACTATAGCACTGCTTAAAATCGAAGACTTTATCCTTCAATTCTTACGAATTATTTCCAACGGTTCAAATAGTTGTTAAGAACCATTAGCGCAAACCCAGCACGCGCGGCATTTGCATCTCCATTGCAGGCTTTGATCCATACTGCATCACAAGTATTCAAGCTCAAACTGATTTCTCCTAAATTCCAATCGGGCTTTTCCAAAGAATCTAATATCCCAGAAAGGGGCACCGAGAATCCGTGCTTCTTTTTATTCAAAACTTGTGTTGGCACTTTATCTTTCAGGTAATCTCGAATTAACCATTTATGAGCATTACTTTCTAACTTGTAGGAGGGAATTGCAAATGCAAATTCAATCATTTGTTGATGCAGCAGAGGAATTCTCAATTCCATCCCGTTTGCCATTGAACCGTTATCAGATTTCTTCAAATAAACTTGAGGAAGAATTTCATTGCAGTAGTAATCTTCAATATCTTCTTGCAGAATCTTCTTCTTTATGGAACGTGAACTCGGAGAAACGTTTAAGCCTTCGCTAAAAATTGAGAAAATGCCAGTGCCAGCGTATGGAGATAGTGCTGTTTCAAACCAAGGAATTTCAGAATTTTGTAGGACAGAGTCTAAGCGCATCAGCAAGAATTCGAAAGAATTACGTTTTTCGCTACCCGCGAACAAAGGGTGCAAAAGCTCGATTAATTTATGGGTCACGGGAGCTATGCCTCTTGAGCTCACAAAATTTATTTTCCTTCTAAGCTTAAATAACTCATAGCCTCGGAATAGTTCATCCCCACCATCTCCAGTAATTGCTACCTTGAATCCAAAATTCCTCTTAATTATGTCTGTCAAGTAATTGAGTGGCAAAAAGGCGGGATCTAGAATTGGTGAGTCAAGATCATCAAGCATTCTTGGTATGAATCTTGCGAGATCTTTATTGGAAGCTTGGATTATATGATGTCTAGAATTTAAGGAATCGGCAGTTAGTTTTGCCACCAAAGATTCGTCAAAGCTCTTATTTTCGAATGCAAGTGTGAAAGAAGGAATCTGTGCTTGATATACCTTACCAAGTGCGCTCAGTACTGCAGCAGAATCTAATCCACCGCTAAGAAGCATGCAGATGGGGACATCAGCAATTGATGTGCTCAAAGTAGCCTCAAGCAGATTCTCTTCAAAATTAAGATCTTGATTTTTACTTAGATTGTTAAATTTGCGAATTGGCCAATACCAGTATTTGGTCTTAGTAATGGTTAATGACTGGTAATCGAAAATAATGTATTCTCCGGGCAAGACCTCTTGAATTTCTCTAAAAATTGTACTTCCAGGCGAGCTATGGCCCTTGTAAAGGGTACTTTCATCCACATTGAAGCAGTCGTATCCATGATGCTCGACTATTGCCGATATCGTGCTGGAAACTGTAATTGCTCCTTCGCTATAAAAATAGTACAGGGGTTTCTCGCCAATCAAATCTCTAAAAAAGGAAAGTTTTTTGTCAGCTACGTCAAATATAAATCCAGCAAACATACCTCTAGCCTTCTTTATGTTACTCAAATCTAAACTTAAATATTCAGCTAAGAGTTGCATATCGCCTAAGGGGCCAGAATCTTTAGACGAATAAAGAGATTGTCTTATGTCATCCATGTTATAAAGCTCACCATTTATCGCACAAATATAATTGCCATTTATTGTGAAGTAAGGCTGTTCACCGCCTTCTAAGTCTCTAATTGCAAGCCTCGTGAAAAGAATTGAATAAGCAGGATCCAATAAAGTGTTTGTGCTATCGGGCCCTCGCAGCTGGAGTGAAGGACTTATTTCGTGGGATAATGAACCTTTAGTTGAATTTGTGAAGAAGACGCCACACACTACTTGATCTCAATTACGTTATATTGTGATTTTTCAACATCACTGCTCGATTTCCTAATTATCACTTCCGTAAGCAACCCGAATATTGTCATAACTAAACTTAGAGAAAACATGGCTACACTCACAAAAATCAAGCCCACATTGGTGATGGAAATTAGCGTTGGCTCGTCTTGGTTGAAGACTCCACCTAGAACAGTTAACATTGTGATTAGACCTGATATTAAGCAAAATAAAGATATATTCCCAAAAAAATACAACGGTCGCGTAGTAATTTTACTCATTACCTTTGCCAACAAAATATCTGCCATAAATTTAAAAATTCTGTCGAGCCCATACTTTGAATTTCCAAATCTTCTGCTTCTATGGTCTACTGGAATTTCAGCCATCCGGGCGCCGGAAAGATGGAAATAAACTGGAAGAACTCGGTGCATTTCTCCAATTAAACGGTTATCCGTGACTAGATGTTTTCTAAAAATTCGAAGCGTGCAGCCTAAGTCAGTCACCGGTACTCCTGTAACTTTTCGAGCTAGCCAATTAGCGACAAAAGACGGAACTCTTCTCGAGAACAATTTGTCACTTCGGTTTATTCTAATGCCACAAATACAATCCAAGCGCTCGTCCAGTAATGCCAATAGATTCAGTATGTCCTTTGGATTATTCTGCAAATCCGCATCAAGAGTAACAATTAAATCAAATTTTGCATTATCGCATCCCGCCATAATTGCTGAAGACTGACCAAGGTTTCTACTTAGCTTTAAAGCTCTATGTCTTCCACTTAATTTACTAAGTTCGTCCCATGAGGAATCGGTTGATCCGTCATCCACCCAGATACATTCCCAGTTACCGTCTATTGAATTGAGCGCCTCTTCGATTTCACGCGCCAATATTGGGATGCTTTCGGACTCATTGAGGAGAGGTACAACTATCGAAAAATTCTTCACAGTTCAGTCTAATTGAATCGAACGAATACGCACTATTTCTAACGGTGAAATCTTTAAAAAAAGAGAATTTCTGCTCAATTTTAATGTATTAGGCCATTCCGACATTATGCTTGCCTAGGGCGAGCATCGTTCCTGTACCCGGAGGAAGGACTTGAATGGCAAAGGCGAAAATCCCTAAGACAATCAATGACTTTGGAAATCAGTGGGAAATCCACGGTGAATTGCGGGAAAACAAATGGACGAGTGACCAAATGTTTCGCGATCATTTTCCGAATGATTTTGATTTTTCAATCTTTGAAGGCGCTCGAGTTCTCGAAGTTGGTTCAGGTTCGGGTCGTATTTTGCATATGTTGTCCGCCTATAAACCGTGTGAATTAATCGGAGTCGAACCATCAAAAGGGTTCTCTAACCTAGAAGCAAATACCTCTGGAATCCCCAATTTAAAATTGTTGAATACTTCAGGCTCAGAATTCAAAGAGAGTGATTTAGGCGTAGTGGTTTCGTTGGGAGTAATCCACCATATTCCTGAAGCGAAAGAAGTTACCGCACACATATACGAATCACTGGCCGATGGCGGCTACTTCCTAATGTGGGTATACGGTAAGGAAAATAACCAACCATACGTTTTGTTTCAAGCAGTTGCACGAAAGTTCACAAAATTAATCCCGGATTTAGCTTTGGATGTTATTTCCTTAGGCATAAGCTACGCGTTTGATTTGTATGGAACTTTTTCCAAATACATTTTCAAAGGCAAATTACCACTGTCCATGTATTACATTAATGTTTACTCCGGGTGTGGACGTAGAGAGAAAAAATACATAATTTTTGATCAACTAAATCCAGATTATTCGAAGTATTACACTGAGCAAGAAGTAATTGAACTTCTAAGCGCAAGTGGATTTGGAGAAATTCTTACCTTTCACCGACACGGCTACTCATGGACGGCAATTGCACGCAAGACTTCAGAAATGTAATAACCATAGAAACTATGAACTAAAATTGGTGTTCTATTTTGTCGCGCAATAGCTTGAAGATAAAAATTGATTGAAATATGAAATACGACATAGTACCAACCATGGCTATATCCCCGATTGGCTGCAAATCCAAACCGATATATTTTGACAGTAATGAAAATGGGAACGAAAACCACAAACTAGACAGCCATACGTATGGAAAAAGCTTGGTCACATACTTAATCTGCACTTGGTTAAATTGAATTAAAGCGATGCCCGCAAGTGCGACAAAAGTTAGTCTGTAATCAACACTCAAGGCGGTGATATAACAAACAATTGCAGCACCCGATAGAATTAAGAAGTTCAGAGGTAGGAAATCGTTGTGAATAGAATAACTTTGAACCATTCTTTGATCAGTTGTGCGGTGTAGAAAAAACATGATTACTAACATGATTAAGACGAGTAAAATTCCTAAAAATTCGCCCTGGCCCTGACTAATGTCAACCCCGGCTTTCCTTGCGTAATTCCCAAAAATCATGGCGCCAAATTTATTTTGGGCACCAGCGGGGAATGGAGGAATTGGAGTATGAATCATTTGATACAAAATTGTGGCCGCTGTAGCAATTATAAGGAAAATTCCATACTTTTTTGAACCCTTTTCTTTTGTAAGAAAAGTTAAAATCAATAATAGCGGCGATGTATAGAACTTAAATAAAGCTGTTATGCAAATCAACGTCAATGATAGTTTCTCTCTTTTATTTTGAAAAAGTAAAACTGAGAACAAGAGCAAAATTACAATCTGTATATCCATGTTTCCACTAGCCTCTAGCAAAAATATCCCTGGGGAAAATAGTGCCAATGTTGCAAATATCATTTTTGATTTGTTCATTTTAAAAAAATATGATTTCGTGACTAGGATGCTAAAAACTAAAATTTGAAGAACTCCCCAAAAAGTGGCGTTTGTAGTAATTAAGTTAAAAATGCCAAAAGATGCTAATGAAAAATATCCGTAGTTAAAGTTTCTGCAAGTTTCAAGACTTGGAAAAGTGTTTAAGTCAATTAAAAAAAGTTTTAAACCAGATTCTTGAAAACAATTCCAAAGAGGATTTATGCCGGCATTAAGATCCCAATATGGCAACCTCGGCTTGTAGGAATCTAAACTAAAGATTACCAAGTTCGAATAAAGGACAGATAACGAAAACATAGCAAAAATCGCACTAACCAGAATGTAACTTGGAATTTTACGAGGCATCATAGGTTTAATATACCAAGTCACCAATCCATGATTTCTTGAAATCGCGTTATGTCTTCGAACCAGTTTTGTAGCGCTTAGCTGTTTTTAGTTTGGCGATGACAATAAGGACTCTTTTAGTTAAGGTCAAACGGCACTGTCAAAGAACTGTGCTCATGAATGTTTTCAACCAGATTGTTTCGAAACACGCTTCAGTAAAGGTCAGTCTAAGTCAAAAAATATTTCTTTTCACAGTGATAGGAGATGAAGGTACCACCGCAAAGTTTTTTTCATTAATTTATGAAATTTAAGTGACCTGGCCTGGCTTCAGCAAAGACATATAAGTAGCCCTTTAGGGCGTCGCCGAAGGTGCTCTCTAGCCCTGTCGGTCGATCAACGGACTTTTAATCCGTGGGCCGACGGTTCGAGCCCGTCTGGGCCCACATCCACCTAAATCACTTGTAGCAAGTGAGTACCTATACTTAGAACATGCATCCCGAGCAATGTTGGTTAATTACAGGTGGCGCTGGGTACATAGGTTCTCACGTCGTCGATTCTTTCCTAGCTAACGGCAGAGGCGTAATAATTTATGATTCACTTTCACATGGATTGGAATCGCGGGTCGACTATCTGCGCAAAAAACATGGTAGAGATGTCCCACTAATAGTTGCAGACATCCGAGATTTTGAGACTTTTACCACAACACTTAAGAAATATAACCCTTATGGCGTCATTCATCTGGCGGCAGTAAAGGCGGTGGGTGAATCGATGGAAAATCCAGAAAAATACTTTGACATCAATTTAACAGCGACGGCAAAGTTATTAGAGGCAGTTTCTACTCAGGGAATTAACCACTTCATTTTTTCATCTACCGCTGCTGTGTATGGATCACCTGAGTACTCAACTCCGGCAAAGGAAAGTGATGAGATGCTCCCAATTTCTCCTTATGGGATTTCAAAAATTGAAGCAGAACGTGAGGTAAGCAAGTTTTTAGAAAGGCCAAATAAACGTGGCACCTCACTTCGCTTTTTTAATGCAGTTGGTAGAGGGGCACCAGAACTTTCGGATAACTCCGTCGACAACTTATTGCCAATTGTTATAGAGAAAATCAAATCGGGAGAGAGCCCTGAAATCTACGGAAGTGATTATCCAACACCAGATGGAACGTGCATACGTGACTATGTCGATGTCCGCGATATCGCAAACGTCCATCTTGCAGCGGCAGATTATCCAGAGATGCTTCCTTTAGCGATGAATGTCGGTACGGGAAATGGTAGATCTGTGCGGGAAGTGATAACTCTTGTGAGTGCTGCGATGGCTAAGACGAATGTAAAACCGATAGTTACAAATCGTCGTTTAGGTGATCCCCCACTGTTGTGTGCAGATGTTTCATTAATGGAAAAAACTCTTGGATACAAGGCACAGTATTCTCTTGAGGCGAGTATTGCGAGTTTGGTTTGAAGCCGGTCTGAGATGTCACAGATACTTAATTTAAGTGAAATGGATTCTCTGTTAATTACAGGCTCTAATGGGTTTGTAGGACAGGCAATCATTCAAGAATTAGGAAATCTCGAGCCAGACAATTTACCGAGTGAAATAGTTTTAGTTACTCGAAAAGGCTTGAATGTGAATTTACCTTTAAGTCTAAGGCATATTACTCGTGTGGTGAGTCAAGACTTAACCAAATCTTGGAATATCCCATATCAGAGCTCACATGTGATTAATCTTGCAGCAGACGGAAGTCATGCACCTTACTCGAAAGAAGCCAGCGATTCATTCATTTTGATTGGTAGAAACTTTATCAACTGGTTAAAAAATTTAGATTATCAAGTGAATGTATTTCACGCTAGTTCAGGAGCGTGTTTCGACTACGTAGATTCAAATACATCACAGTATTTATCCAACGGGAAAGCAGCATTTATCAATGGTCGTATTCGAGTGGAAGAAGAATTAACTAGAGAGTCTAGTAATAGCGATTTTAGGCTCTCTATTGGTAGACTGTTTACATTCTCCGGAAATCTATTACTACAAAAAAATCAATACGCAATCACAGAATTTATTAAATCTGGATTATTTGAAAGTCATATTAAAGTTAATGGAAACGCTGAGACAGTACGTAGTTACCTACATCAAGATTCAATGGCTCATTGGATATTACGTGCCACAATTGATCCGGTTGGACTTAACCCCCTACAAATTGGTAGTAGTGAGCCTGTAACAATGAAGCAATTGGCTGAATTTGTTGCCGAAAAAACCGCCGCCAAGGTGACGTATGCTCCTACTTCACAAGCCCCGGACATCTATCTTCCAAATAACGAAGATACCCGTAGTAGTCTTGGCGTTGATGAAGGTACTAGTTGGAAAAATGCTGTTCAAGATATGATTGATAATGTAAGGATGTTGGTAGATGGCAAAGGCTGAAATAATGGCTACAGGTGCCGAGATTCTGCTCCAGACTCTTAAATCAAATGGCATTGATACGATTTTTGCAATCACTGGTGCTGGAAACCTAGCGATAATCGACGCGATCGCTAGAGACGGAGAAGTAAAACTCGTTTATTCGCACCATGAACAAGCTGCCGCCATGGAGGCTCAGGGTTACTCTCGAATAACAGGCAAATTGGGAGTTGTACTCGTAACAACAGGTGGTGGAACTTCAAATGTTGTTACAGGTGTTTTAAGTGCCCATCTTGATTCGATACCAATACTAGTGATTTCAGGAAATGAAAGTTCTTTCCACTGCGCAAACTCGAATCAACTCAGAGCTTATGGTGTGCAAGGTTTTGACTCCTGTGCTGTTTTAGCGCCAGTCTCAAAGAAATCTTGTCGAATTATGAATGTTGAAGATATTTCAAAAATCGTTCAAGACCTAATTAATGTAGCACTCAAAGATCGCCAAGGACCAACTCACATTGATTTTCCAATGGACCTCCAACGGAAAAAATTCAATGTAAGTGACTCAAGGAAGTATGAAGATTTAAGTGGTAATTTACCCTTACCAAGCAACACAATCTTGGACATACTGACAGAGAAGATATCTAATTCGAAAAGACCAATCATTTATTTTGGAAATGGAATCCGAAAAGAAAAGTCTCACAAATTGGCCAAATCTTTGATTGAAAAAACTGGAATACCTTTTTTTGTTTCTTGGAGTGCAATAGATCTCTTTCCAGAGTCTCACATACAGAATATTGGCCGCGTTGGTATTTATGGTGATCGTCATTCCAATATACTTTTACAGAAGTCAGATTTGATTATTGCTATTGGCACAAGACTTGCTATCCCTCAGATTGGTTACGATAAGTCAGATTTTGGCCGAAAAGCCGATAAGTGGATTATTGATATAGACCCAAATGAAATTGCGAAATTTGATGGGTTAGGTTGGAACACTCTTAATCTAGATGCATCATTCGTACTTGCACATCTGAATCAATTTAGTTTTTCAACACTTAATTTTCTTGAATGGCAAACTGAATGTGCGCGGGTCAAGAATATTTTCCCGAGAAAAAATCAGTTAGGTCCGGCACTATCAGATCCTCGGTCTCAGATTCACTCTGGAGATGTAATCGAATTTCTAAATCAAAACCTTGCAGAGGATGCGATGGTTGTAACGGATGTTGGTGCTGCCTTATTGACAGGTCACTTCATGTATGAGCAAAAGGGTAACCGCAGATTTTTTACATCTCAAGGCTTAGGCGAAATGGGTTTTGGGCTTCCAGGAGCTATTGGTGCTCATTTTTCAGATATGTCGAGGCAAATCGTTTGCCTAAATACAGATGGCGCAATCATGTTAAACCTTCAAGAGTTACAGCTTATAAAAGAACATAAAATTCCACTGAAACTATTTATTTTTAACAATTTTGGATATTCGATGATTAAAATATCGCAAGACAATCTCTTCGAGGGTCGATTGTCTGGGTCAACAATTGAATCAGGAATTAGTTTTCCAAGCTTTGAGCAAATAGCACTTACCTTCGGTTTCAGTCACACTTTGGTTAAATGCGTTGAGGATCTAGCGAATATTCTGGATCCCTTGACTTCCCAAAACGCTGAACTGATTGAAATAATTATGGATCCAAATCAAAAATACTTTCCACGCCTTGCTACAACCAAACTTGATGACGGAACACTGGTATCACCTCCATTAGAGGATCTTGATCCGAAAATTGAGTTATCTTTGCTTGAAGAATTGCTTGGATACAAAGCCCATGAAAATTCATATAAGGCCCGAGGACTTTAGTGAAGACAGAAGATAAAATTCGAGTTGCGATAATCGGAACTGGAAATATTGGTACTGACCTTTGTTACCGGATGATTCGTGATAGTCGGTTTGAAGTTGTTGCTCTAGTGGGCCGGCGCTCAGATAGCCCAGGATTGCAGATGTTTGATGGTCAAGTCCGGCATCTCATTTCAAATGGAATTAATGGACTTGTTTCTGTTCTAGACGAAATCGATGGTGCATTTGATGCGACGTCAGCTTTTGATCATAAGGAGCACTGGGAAGTGCTTTCCCAAGCAAATAAGTGGGTAATGGATCTAACGCCATCAAAAATAGGCCAACCCATAGTTCCTGTTTTGAAAGATCAAGTGACTGGGTTATCTCTTCAAGAATCTCAAAGTAGTAATTACTCTATGGTTACATGCGGGGGGCAGTCTTCAGCGCCCATTTTGCATGCAATAGTTTCCGCGTCAAAGAATGTTCGGGAAGTTGAAATTTCTAGTTCAATCGCAGCCTTATCGGCTGGACCCGCTACTCGATTGAATATAGACCAATATATAGATTCTACCGAGGGACTTACGGCATTGATTAGTGGCTGCAATAACGTAAAGGCCATTCTTGTTCTAAATCCTGCTGAGCCACCAGTAATGATGAGAACAACAATTAGTGTTACTGCTGATAATTTCGATCTTGAAATCGCAAAAAGCAACGCTCGCAGTATTGTCCTGGAAGTTCAAAAGCACGTACCTGGTTTTGAACTGGTTGTTGAACCATACAAACTTTCACCAGATACGGTTACAGCTACAGTGAAAGTTACTGGTGCCGGTTATGTACTTCCAGAATATGCCGGAAATCTAGACATTATCAATTCTGCGGCTGTTGAAACCGCGGTCCTCCACAGTGACTTGCTTCGACTCGTGAGAAACAAATGACAGCCACTCGACTCTATGATGTGACACTTCGTGATGGGAATCACGCTCTTCGTCACACGCTCTCAAGCGATTTTGTTACCAGTTACTGTGAAAGAGCCGATAAATCAGGAGTTTGGGCGGTTGAGGTTGGACACGGTAATGGACTTGGAGCATCGTCGTACTTAGTTGGAAAATCTGCAGAATCAGATATCTCATTACTCAAGGCAGCGCGAGAATCTTTAAAGAATGCAAAATTGGCTGTGCACTCGATACCAGGCTTCGCAACTATCAAGCGAGATCTGATTCCCGCCATAGATATTGGTGTGGACATTTTTCGAGTCGCGACTCATGTCAGCGAAGCAGATGTTTCTCAAAAGCATATTGAGTACTTGGCAAATAAGGATGTCGCGGTACATGGCGTGTTAATGATGAGCCACATGATTGATATAAAAGGGTTGATTCAGCAGGTAAACCTTATGAAGAGCTATGGAGCTTCAACAGTTATTCTTATGGACTCTGCTGGTTACTTTGTCCCAACTGATGTCACTCAGCGTATCTCTGCAATTAAAGAGGAAATTGAAATCGAAGTTGGTTTTCATGCGCACAATAATCTTGGTTTAGGAGTTGGGAATGCTTTGTCGGCCATTAATGAGGGCGCCTCAATCATTGATGGCGCTTCCATGGGCCTTGGGGCAGGAGCTGGTAATGCTCAACTTGAGAATATCGTCGCGGCAGGGATTCGTGAATCCTCACTAAAGTCGAATATGGATAATTTCCTTTCTATGAGTAAATTGGTGGAAGATTCATATCCAGATAAATTGCCACGCACAACGAGCTCAAGTACACAAAGCGGTTTAGCTGGGGTTTTTAGCGGTTACGCACCACAAGTAAGAGCAATTTCTGAAGAACTCGGAGTAGATACCGCAGATCTTTGGCGAGAAATGGCCACAAGAAAACTCGTGGCTGGTCAAGAATCAATGATTAGGGAAATAGCCCAAGATTTGATGAATTTATAGGTACGAGCCCTGTGCATATCTTATTTTAACAAATTAGATATCGAATAGCCATGGAGGTTTTCCAGAGAGTGCCATTTTTGCCAGCTCTTGTTTCTCTCTCAATGTGTCCATAGGCTGCCAAAAACCTTCATGATGGTATGCGCTGAGATTAGAGCCGTTCACTAATTTCGGCAAAGCACCAGTTTCGAAAGGCTCCATATCTTGGAGTATGTAATCTTTGACATCTGGCTCTAGAACAAAAAATCCCCCATTGATCCACCCACCATCAGCTTGATTCTTTTCTGTAAAATTAGTCACCAACCCATTGGAACTTTCCAGTAAACCAAATCTTGCCGGCGGCCTTACGGCTGTAACTGTCGCTAGTCTCCCTTGTTGCTTGTGGAAATTCAACAAAGTATTTATATTGACATTTCCAAGTCCGTCACCATAAGTGGCAAATACTGGTTCAGTGCCTACAAATTCCAAACACTTCCTAATTCGTCCACCGGTCAAAGTGTCAAGACCCGTGTCAAGTGCAGTAATTTTCCACGGTGAATGCAATTCATCTACCCAGTCGTGAATGATATTTCCTAAGTAACCAGTCGCGATAACAAATTCAGTTACCCCTTGTCGCGCATAGATGTCCATCAAGTGCCAAAGTATCGGCTTGTCATCCAAGAGCACCATTGGCTTAGGTTTATCACCAGTCTCCTCAGAAATTCTAGTTCCTAGACCACCGGCGAGGATTATTGCCTTCATAGAATCTCTCTTCCACAATTTGTCGTTACAAATTTTAGCATGCTAAGGCTTTTATGAATCATGTAGATTGCTCATGAATTCTCTATTTTTGAAGAAATTTCACTAGAGATCTTGGAGCACGATTCTTAAGCATGCGAATTACCTTCACTAATTTGTATTCAAATGGGGAAACGCTATTTTGAAAAATTTCCTGAGATTGTAAATATTCAGCACATTTAATTAAAAGTTGATCAATTAAGTCTTCTTTCGAATACTTTTCGCCACAATTCAGTCGAATCTCAGAATCGGATTTTGTAGTGTGACTACATCCAACTCTTACCGTTGGGATTCCGTTTGCAAAGTCTTTAGATAAATCTATGGATGACTTCACATTTAGACAGACTGATGCGTTTATCGTAATATTGTAATTATATTTATTTGCGTCAATATCTTTTAAGTTTTTATTTTCGTCAAAAAATCTAAGCTGTGCAGTATCAATTAGGACATCATGAGCAAAAGCATTCGTAAATAGTGCAATTCGATGGACATCACTTTCAGTGCGCAATTCCATTATTCGACTAGTAATAACAGAGACAAGCTCGCTGCTGAACTTGAGCTCCCCATATAAAGGGGGATACATTCTAATGAACTGAAGAAAATCAATGACTTCTGTAGAGGTTCTAGCTTTCAACCAACTTGAAAAGGTAGGTGATTGAAAGAAACTTCCTAGATGTGTTAGAGCCTCAAGATTCTTGCGAGAAAGGGAGACAGCAAAGCTTTCTTGCTGCTCGTGTACTCGATAGAAAACTGCGGAAGAATCTAGGATTGAAATTCCAGTAGTAAAAATCAAGTAAAGACCAATCCACCAATCCGATACGTAACGGGAGTTAGGAATGTGCTGCGGCAATGCACTGATCCTCATTATGAATCCTGGCCATAGGAATGGGCATTGGCTTATAGCCTTGGCAGCATTCTCCACATTTGACAAGTCAGAGGAAAAAATTGGTTTTCTAATTAGTCCAATTTCTAGACCTTTTGAATCGATTAGATTCAAAGGCGTGGCGAATGCTCCAATTTCAGCAGGGTCACACTCTAAGAATTCTAATCTGCCAAAGAAAACGTCGTTAATGACATCATCGTCACTTGGAAACATAACCCATTCTGTCTTTAAGGAAATTATTTGGCTCCATAAACGAGAGATCCCAGCGTCATTCTCATCGAATGATACAAAATCCACTCGCCCGAGATGCGTCCCTCCCCAGCTATAAAACTCGTTCCTAATTCTAGGCTCAACCCCATTTAGTATCACCAAAACTTTGACACTATCGTGGATCAATACCCGATCAAAAGATTCTAGTAGTTGCTGTAGAAAATCAGGTCGACCTTTGGTAATCAAGCAAAGAGTAATGTCACTCATGATTCGCCCTAATTTTTTCGTCTATTGTTGAAGCCAATTGGGTAAATACATTTTTCTTATCCCATTTCATTATGAAATCTTGAGAATTTACGAACTTTTGCATATTCGAAAGAAGGTTTTGTACGTCTTTTTCTGAGAGATTCTCCAGCATGGGAATCAATTCAGCAGGAGAATTAGGTAATTTCAGGTACACATCACTAGGAATTATTGAATCTATATTCTTAGGTCCAAAGTAAATTGGGATACACCCATTGATCAAGGCATCAGGTAATTTCTCGCTTATGTATGAGCTATCGTTCTCAATAATGATCGAAAACTTGGATGATTGCAAAGTAGACTGTTTATTTTCAAGTAGTCCTCTAGCTGACTTGAACTTCCAATGCAAATTGCCATAAATATTCAAAATCTTTGGTAAATGCCCACTCTTCAAAGAAAACAGTGAAACCATGAGACGATGAATGATTTTTTGAGTGATCGAAGATACCCATAGATCTCCGTAGACGGCAAGCAAATTCTCTGGGAGTTCCCTCGCGTAGACTCTTCTTAGTCCGTAGTTCTCATTTTTTACAGGGCTAACTTTATTTGCGTTAATCAATGTGACGAACCACTCGCGATTAACCCAATTGTCAAAATCAAATAGTCCATTATGGATATTCTCTTCCACGTGACCTCGAAGACCGACACCGTCATCGGAAGGTTTTAGTGGATTAGGTGTTGCTTCATATGGCCATGGAATAAATTCTCCATTTGAGTCCCTAAAAGTTGGATTTCCGGGTGAAAGTACTAAATTGTATAAGCTTAAAACTTTTGCTGCATACTGTGATGGATATACGGCGTAGGGTTCAAGGAAAACGACAGCTGCATTTTCTGGTTTTCCGCCAGATCTAATGAACTCCCTATAAGCATTTGGATTATGATTAATAGATATAAGGTAATTTGCTGGAAATGTGGAACTTAGCTTGAACCCTCGGTGCTCAAGCGCCAACACGAAATCTTTAAATTGGCCCGAAACGTCCAAAGCGGAACTAGCGGTACCTGATAAATAATATGTAAGAGCCACCTATACATCCTACAGTTTTTGGGAAATTTTAAGGTCAATAGAGTCAAGATAAAGGCATGTCCCCCATAAACTATCCTTGTGAATAAAGAAGTATCTTTATCAAAGCCCAAGTTAATGATCTATATACCCTGCCATAAGGATTTTGAAATGGCTTTTAAGAATGCAGAAAAATTGACGAATCAGCTTGAAAGTTTGACTGAATTAAATCTTGAATTGCAGATAGTCATTTCAATAAACGGGGTAAAGAATTTCAAGACTTCTAAAGTCTTCCCACATACTAAAGTTTTACATATCGAAGAAATCCTAGGAGCTGATGCAAATATTGCAAAGGGATTTGTTTTGGCCTTAGAAACAAATCCCGACTATCTATGGATCCTAAGTGCAAATGAAGATTTAGTGCCTGGCGCAATTCAAAATATACAAGAGATGATATTAGACGCTCCTGATTCGGATTTGTTCATTGCGAATGCTGCCGGTAGAAATGGGACCATAGGAATTCAAAATGTATTTTGTGACTTGCCTCCGCTGCTCGCACTTGGCCTAATTAGTGGGGTTATTTATAATTTTAATTCCACCAAAAGCTCATATTTGCAGTCGACCTTATTTAGTTGGACCGGTTGGGGACATCTAGCCGTTATTCAAGACTTCCTTACAACCCATAGCAATTCCATAGTAACTGAATTCCCAGACTCAAATATCTATGAAAAGCCGTATACGTACTCTCCAGATGTCGAATCGGAAATTAGCGAAAGAGTTGTTGTTGGGAACCTCTACTCACACAGTTTTTTTGGATTACCAGTTTTGGCCTACTGTCTACTACAACAGAATCCTAAGAAATTAAAACAATTTCAAATAGAGTGGTTTAGTCATAATTGGTTCAAAATAAAATTATTTTCTAGTGACGCAACATTTGGTGATGAGTTAACGCTGAGAAGAAGTGGCTGGATTAAATCGATTGCTAGTACTTCCTTTAAGTGCTTCACTTTAGTTCAATTTTGGTATTTCGTTGCCAGGCACTTGCCTATCGAAAGATTACAGAACAGAAGATCTGCAGTAAAATTCTTGACTTTTTATAAGAGTAGATTATGAATACCGAGAATGGAAGCAAAGTCCTATTTGTAGTTAACTCTTTTTCTGGAGGAGGCGCAGAAAACTCCATAATGGGAGTAACCAGAGAATTAAGGGATAAGGGAATTCCTGTTCAATTATGTGCATTGAATAGAAATGATGCCCAGGATTCAACGGAGTCAAGGAACGGTCTGTATTTGCTTGAACGCAGATGGAAGAGTGGCTTAATCGCAACGGTGCGAAATTTGCTTATGTTTCGAAAGCTTCTGTCGAAGCTGCAACCTAAAATCTTAATTGCAAATTGTGAATTACCTGAGTTATATCTTTCATTAGTCGCACCAAGATCTGCTGTCCTAGTAGTTGTTGAACACACTTCACAACCTTGGCGCGGTCGAAGATTGTTGGGCATATTGGTTCGAACCATACTCAGGTTTCGAAAAGCAAATTGGATAACTGTTTCCTCCACACGAAGTGGAATTTGGCTTGGAAGCAAGTTACCGCTTCACATCCCAAATCCAATTTCAAGTGCGCGAAAAGGGAATCCTGATGAAGTATCTAGAACTGAGATAGTTTTCATTGGGCGCCTGAGAGCAGAGAAGAGACCTCAATGGGTAATTGATGCGTCAACCCAGAATAATTTGAAGGTCGATTTGTTCGGGGATGGCGATCTGAGAGAATTGCTTGAGAACGAGTTCGCAAATAGCTCGAGCGCGGTTCAATTTCATGGGTATGTATCGAACCCTTGGGAGCGCATCTCTACGAATTCACTCATAGTTGTGCCATCCGAGTATGAAGGAGATGGCATGGTTGTTGCCGAGGCAATAATCAGAAATCACCCCGTACTTCTAGCTGATAATGCTGATCTCCGCAGATTTAATTTGCCCGACTCAAACTACTTTCGAAACCAGTCTCAACTAGCCGATAAGTTGCGAATTTGGAAAGAGGCAGAAGGAAAAGTTTTCGCAACTCCTAAAAATATTATTGACTCTTTAATTCGCGAGAGAGACATCAACGAAATAGGTAATCGATGGACCGCTTACCTCAATCAACTCTTAAAATAAATGTCATGTGTTGAGTCTAAAAAACTTGGAATGTAGAAATTGACGCCATTCACTTTCCAATTGAGACTGTTTTTACCAGTCGAGTTTGATGGCAGATATGCGACCCCTCCACGATTAACTACACAAACACTAGCCAGCTGTGAAACCTGGCTCCAGGTGCCAATAAATAGTTTAGCTTTAGCCATAGTGTTTAAGTCTGCCCAAATACTCTCTCGCTTTTGTTGTACATCTGCGATCACACCTGCTTCAGATAAGAGTTTTTGAGCTAACTCTGGTTCATCTGAAAGAACTAGGATTCTGGAATCTAACAAATTCAATTCCTCGACTAGATTTCTTATCACTCTAGGATCTAAGACTCCATCATCTCCAACACTACCAGGATTAGTATATTTTGCTCGCTTATCTCCAATTCTGTAATGGATTACTACAGAATAGTCAAAGTGAGCTACATCAGATTTACCGAATGGAGAAATTAATCCCCCCTCTATAAATCGCGCGTCTAACGAGGCAAATACCTCTTTGTCAAATAGAGGAACAAACCCACCTGAAATAATCAGTGCAGATTGATTAACTTTACTTAAACGCTTCATCGATCCATTGATTGGTACCTCATGTCGCAAAGACAAGAGCAACCCATCAATTTTTATCTTGCGGGTAAAGGAGTAAATCTTTTCTAGCGATAGACCTTTTGAATTAATTGGATGAGACTTAACAATCTCACCAGGAGTAAGTGGCCTGTCATCCAATTCATGACCTGCACTAAGCTTGGTGGTATCCCCAATTTCTTCAGGTTTTAGCGCTTTTGAGATTTCAAATTTCCAGAAACCTCCTGTGCCGAATGGGTAGTATTCAAAAATAAATTCTCTGCTCATATTTTGCGTCACATAAATTGCATTCATTAAGGCAAGGGTTTGTGCCGCAGCTCCTCCGGCACACTTTACTCTTAACGGTTTACTCGACATCACTTTGCCTCACTTTTCAAAAACATATCCAACCTGATAAGTAGAAGGATAGTGGACTATTTGATGCAAATGTAAGTTAGCTATCCCATTTGAGTTAAACCAGAGGTTCCTTACACCTAATCGTGAAGGGCCTTTTTGGAGTTTTGAGAGCTTAAAGGAATGAACTTTAGGTAGCATATAGTCATGCGCAATAAAACTAATATCTTGCTCCTAATCGGTGTCATAGTATTTTGGATCATTGCATTAGTAAGTAAATTGAAATTCAACGGCTTAGTCTACGGATTAGATTTTGGGCTTTTTCATCCCGACGGGCAACTCTACTCATTTAGAGCTTTAACAATGGCTGGAAATTCTGAAGCTGTATCAGGATCAATTGTCAGTGATTGGTATAGTGACCATGCATATAAGTTAAATGTAATTGACCCAAAATCACTCTATTTTGATACACATCCACTTTGGGAATTGTATAAATCTAGGATTCTGTATCCGATATTATCGGTACCTTTTGTTGTGTTACTCGGGATGAGCGGGATGTTAGTTATCCCAGCTTTATCAATGCTGACATTAATGATTTCGATTCAAGTGATCGGATTCAAATTGAACAATAGATACCTAGCCTTTGTGATTTCAGTAATTATCTCTGTAAGCCCAGTAGCAAGCAGATGGATGTTTGCAAATATCACTGATGGTTTACTAACCGCGCTGACAAGTTTGTTTGTAGTTGGCTTTTTATATATCAATAACAGAAACATATTTCTATTTACATCAGGAGCCATAGTTATTCTTGCTAGCTATACACGGATTTCTGTTGTTCAGTGGCTGGCTGTATGTTTTGCGCTTTATTTAATAAATCGAAAGCGCAATGCAATTTTGCTTGGATTTGTGGCAGTTTTCTTCTTTATCCCATCAGCACTGCGGAATTTGCAGACAGGAATCCTTCCAAATGAAGAAAGGAGCTCTCTTATTGAGCGGCCTATTCAACTAGTGGTGTCCATGGCACGAGTTGGATTCTATGAAATTGGTCAACTTGTTGTTTTAGACAGGCTGCTATTCCTCTTGCTTGCACTTGCGACTGTGGTCTCGATTTTTAGTCTTCATCGCGCATCATCCAAGTTCTTCTTATTGGTGCTAGCCGCCCTTTGGGTTACAGGTGCCGTAAATGGGACAATAGGGGTAAATTTCAGGTACCAACTACCACTCTTGCCATTCATGGCTTACAGCATTATTGAAAGCTGTAAGTTTACCTTTACTTTTAAAGATAAGGAAAAAGACTTTACTCTGCGATAGAACTCCACACTAAAATTAGTGTTTAGAGTTATAAAAGAATCTAGATGTATCAACTCTGGCTAACTTTATTCGTTCGAGAATAATTCCAGATGTGAAAAGAAGTGCAGAGACAGTAAGACTACCAACTCCGGCTATAAATGTTGGAAATTGCAAGACTAACCCTGTTTCAAAAAATTTGATAGCGACATAAATAGTTAGTATCATGCCCAGTAAAAACCAAGGTAACGCAAAAATCGAAAAAGCCAATTGAGGCCGATTGTTTCTAAACAACTCAAAGTTTGTTCTTAGAATCTTAAATCCATCTTTGTATGTTCTTAGTTTTGATGTCGAATTCTCACCGCGTCCACGATACATGACATCGATATTCGTTACTGAAGCGGAGATTAAGTATGAGTGTGCGTTCAATTCTGTTTCTATTTCAAAACCTGATGCGCCGCCAGGAAATGACCTTACAAACTTTGAAGACATCACTCGAAATCCGGATAGAGAATCCATAATTGGCGAAGGGTGTAAAAAAACCGATATTTTACTAAACAAAAGATTTCCAAAGGCGTGTGATCTCCGGTAAACAGGCTTTCGGTCATCAGATGAACTTGAGTCTGGGACTCTATTTCCGACCACCATGTCAAAACCAAATTTTTCAACTAACTCAATACTTTCAACTAGTCGATCACATGCGTATGTATCATCCCCATCAATCATAACTACGACAGAATAGTCATGTGAGATATGGCTGAAACCTTTTCTAATTGCATAACCTTTTCCTTTTTGTGGCTCACGCAATAATGTCACTTTCTCACCCTCTGCGCGACGACATGTTTCGTCAGTACTTCCGTTGTCAATTACAATTAATTTAGCCAATGGAACATATTTACGAATAGAACGTATCGTTTCTACTATAGAACTTTCCTCATTAAGAACAGGGATCAGTACTATTGTATTTTCCTTTACATTAGCCATTTTAAATTACTTTCTCAGCCGTGCGTGGACGATTAAGTTTTTACCAATTACATACTTGAAACCCAATGCATCCAGAAAGCGTGACATTGGAAAGATGAGACTGTCATAGATTCTTAAGCTGGCTAATCCTCCAATATTTCCTCTGGACTTATAGCCAATAAAACGGAGCAATAATGAAGCCGGGAATCCCAGGGAATCCACGTATTGAATTTTATCTATCTCGTATCCTGCCTGCAGAAGCTTAGACTTTAATTCTTTTCGGGTATATCGTCGATAGTGACCCACAGTTCTATCTAAATCTGAGAAAAGTATAGGAAATGCCGGAACATAGGTAACCAAGACACCATTTGATTTTAAATTCTTTTTCAAATTAACAAGAACTTGAGCATCATCATCAATGTGCTCCAAGACATTTGAAGAGAAAACTAAGTCATATTTTTCATTGAGAGAATCCAAATCAGAAAAGGTACTAAAGCCTTTATCTCGGAGAATATGAATTAAAGTCTCATCGATTTCAAGACAATCAACTCGCACTCCATGTTTATCCTGAATTAACTCAGAGAGGAAACCAGTTCCAGCTCCGAACTCTAAGATTCGAAGATTATCTAACTTTGCTTTATTTTCAAGCTCACTGCTTACAATCAAACGTACAATGTTCGAGTAGTAATTCAATAACCCTTGCTCTGCGTCTGCAAGTTCTGTAATACCCGAATAAGATTCGTTTTCGTCCTGCATTAGAATGCCTTTCATAAGATGAGACCCTGAATCATTGCGACTTTCCTCGAAATTCTACTAGATAAATGAAAATTAGGTTCTAGAATGGTGTACTCAATCACAAATTCCCGGCGAAAAGAATTGAATAGATAATTGAAAAGACTTTTAAAATTATGGAGCCCTTTTTATCTGGTGGCCACTGGTGTCGTACTGATTCAAGGCGTGTCCCTATTTCGTAATTACCCCACCAATCCTGCTTGTGGAAGAGTATTAAAACTATTTGCGAGTCTCAATGTGATCATCAACTGCGACTCTGCCGTTTTCATGAAAGATGCTCAAAGCCCCGATAGATTATTCAATGGTCAATCTGTTTATCAAGATCGACCAGGGCACGCACTACTGGTATGGGCAATGAGCAGTTTTCTAAAAATCTTTGGCTTTCCAAATATAAGCAGAGAAATTGTAGGAAACTCAGGGGATATAACACTATATCAATCTGCTTTTTACTTCTCGTACCTGTTTATAAATTTATTGGTCTTATTGGTAGCGGTATATTTAGCATTGAATTTTGTTAACCCAGGAATTCATAAGCCTGGCACTTATTCATATGCGATCATGAGTTTACTAGTAATTTTTTTAGTTGCAGGTAACGAACTCACCAAGACTTTCTTCTGGACGCCACATAGCCAAATGTTCAACATACTGCTCCCAGTCATTGCACTAATTTTGCTAAATAATCTCAAGAAAATTAAAACTCCTCAAGTATTTTTTTCATTAACGTTTGGATTAGTCTTGTTAATGTTCTTTTATCCACTCTTTGGTATTTTGCTTGTCATTTTAATTTTTTCGAATTATTCGCAGTTCTGGAAAAGAACTCTAATTGTTTCTACCGTAATGTTTGGATATTTGCTCTATCCAAAGGTTTTAGAATACTTGGGGGGTAGCTATTCAAATTATGCCATATTGAAATTTAGACAATATGTTTGGATTTTAGACGCCGCAAAGCAAGACAAAATCGCTGAAAGATCAGCCACGAACTTCAATTTGTTTATTTCTACTGTGCCGTTGATTCCTTCATTATTACTTGTAATAAGCACAATTCTCTTTTATGTTGCTACTTTGAAGGTAGGCAATAAGTCAATAATCGTAAAGTCAGAATTTTTACCACATTTAATATTTTTTTTAGTTTACATCTTTTCTCTTTTGGCGATGGGCTATTACTCACGGCGGCTAACTCTCGGTCCTTTCATTTTTCTTGAACTATTTATGCTTAGGATTGGGATTTCAATTTTGAAGGATCATTTTCGAAAATTAGGATTGATTGCGACATGTAGTTTATTACTGCTGCTCGGAGGGTCCTGGATCTGGACAAATGGCCCTCTTTCATAGAAGTTAAAGCCCACCTTTTGATTATTTTGAGTGTTGTCTGGGAGAATGAATCATGAGATTTGAGCAGGTAATGCATTTGTATTCTCGCTATTCAAATTTACTCTCCAGCAGGGACAAAAAGAAACTTCTTGTCATTTTATTCTTGCAAATTCTTGTAAGCTTTCTGGATGTTGTCGGAATTGGGCTAATTGGAGTCGTAGGCGCATTAACGGTTACTGGAATTCAGTCGTCAAAACCCGCTGGAAGAATTTCTGACTTCATCGAATTTATCAATTTAGATAACAGTTCCTTTCAAAATCAAGTTGCAATTATCGGTCTAGCAGCTGCAGCAATTCTGTTGTTTAGAACTTTTATCTCGATTTATTTTATTAGGAAGACTCTCTATTTTTTCAGTTTGAGAAGTGCCCTCTTGTCTAGTCAATTGATCTCAAAATTGCTCTCACAGAACTTACTCAAGGTGCAAGAGAAGAGTAGCCAAGAAACACTTTTTGCAACGACATATGGCACTTCCTCATTAATGGTTGGAGTCTTTGCAAACGCTATTAACTTTGTTGTTGATCTTGCTCTGCTCATAATTTTGCTTGGCGTTCTATTAATTGTTGATCCAATTATTGCAGTCTGTACCGTCCTATTTCTTGGCTCGTTAACTGCCATTCTGTATAAGAAACTCAACAAGAGGGCTGGAAACCTTGGTCGCCTTGACTCTGAATTAAGCATTGAATCAAACACAAATATTCTTGAAGTCTTGTCAACTTATCGCGAATCAATAGTTCGCAATAGACGGAATTATTATGTTGAAAAAATAAGTCAAACGCGATTAAGACTTGCAGCGACTCAAGCTGAAGTAAATTTCATGCCTAACATTTCGAAATATGTTGTTGAGACTGCAGTGATTCTTGGATCCATATTGGTTGCTGGTTTACAGTTCTTAAACAAAGATGCTCAGCAATCTTTTGGGACGTTATCGATTTTCTTAGGTGCGGCTACTAGATTGGCCCCAACGCTACTTAGACTCCAACAAGGAATGTTGTTCATACGTAACAATATCGGCGCTGCAACGAATACAATTCTCTTAATTGATTCATTAAAGAATGTGGTTCCTGACGATAGGAACTATAAAGAGAACTACTCTTTCACTTACAACGATTTCTCTCCAAAAGTTGAATTAGAGAACGTAACTTTAAAGTACCCATCGAATCTGCAACCGGCATTAGATCAAGTCTCGTTATCAATTACGCCGGGAAGTTTTGTAGCATTTGTTGGACCCTCGGGTGCAGGCAAAACAACAATTGTTGACACACTATTAGGTGTACTTACACCAGATTCAGGTCAAGTGCTTGTGTCGGGTCTAAAACCTCTAGAAGCATCTGCGCGATGGCCAGGGGCAATTTCCTATCTTCCCCAAGAAGTGTTTATTAGTCAGGGAAGCGTTAGAGAGAATGTGTGTTTAGGGTATCCAATTGAAATTGCAAGTGATGAACGAGTATTAGAGTGTTTGCGGTTGGCACACTTAGAGGAGTTCGTCCTTGGTTTGCCACATGGGCTCGAAGCAAGAGTTGGCGAGAATGGAACTCAGCTAAGCGGAGGCCAAAGACAGCGGCTAGGCATAGCTCGCGCCTTATTCACAAACCCAAAACTGATCGTCCTGGATGAATCAACATCTGCATTAGATGCCGAGACAGAAGCCGCGGTTTCTGAGGCAATTGTCTCCTTGAAAGGTGAAATTACCATTGTGATGATTGCCCACAGACTCTCAACAGTTAGAAAAGCCGACCAGGTTTATTATCTTTCGGATGGAAAGTTGCTCGCATCAGGAACTTTTGATGAGGTTAGAAATGCTGTGCCAAACTTCAACGAGCAAGCAATCCTGATGGGTTTATAGTGGGTGCCTTACTCACAGTAAAGAATGGTGGAAAGAGTGTCTGAGCAGAGCACCGATGCGTTAAGGGAAGAAATTTTCGCATTAACTACAAAATTTGCCCAAAGAGCTCTTATTCAGAGTGAGTTTATTCCAGGTGAAACCCCGGTACCAGTCTCAGGCAAGGTTCTTTCACCTGAGGATTTTGTTTCTCTCGTAGATTCAAGCCTTGATGGGTGGCTAACTGCAGGTAAACACACCAAACTCTTTGAAAGACAATTAGCTGATTTTGTCGGAGCAAGATCTGCGCTTTTTGTAAATAGTGGATCTAGTGCAAATCTGTGTGCCTTGAGTGGCCTTACCTCTCCTAAGTTAGGGAAACGCGCACTGAAGCCAGGGGATGAAGTTCTTACCGTTGCCATGGGCTTTCCAACAACTGTAAACCCAATAATCCAAAATGGACTTAAGCCAGTGGTTGTCGATGTTGATTTAGATACTCTTGATGCTAACTCAGAAAAACTGCGCGAAGCAATTTCTCCTAAGACTCGGGCAATCATGATGGCCCACACTCTAGGTAATCCTTTTGACTTAGATACGGTGCAAGAGCTTTGTAAGAAAAATGATTTATGGCTTGTAGAGGACTCATGCGATTCACTAGGCTCAACCTACAGAGGACAGCGAACTGGCAGTTTTGGAGACACAGCAACACTCAGTTTCTATCCTGCTCACCACATAACAACCGGTGAGGGTGGAGCAGTTTTTGTTAAGAGTCCCTTAGTAAAGAAACAGGTTGAGTCATTTCGTGACTGGGGTAGAGACTGTTATTGCGAAACAGGCTGCGATAACACTTGCTTCAAACGTTTTGAGTGGCAGTTAGGTGACTTGCCAGCAGGCTATGACCATAAATACATCTACAGTCACATTGGGTACAACCTAAAGGCAACAGATATGCAAGCAGCACTGGGTGTTACCCAGCTCGCAAAATTGGAGTTCTTTATCCAACGAAGAAAAGAAAATTTTGCATATTTAAGTTCCCACCTCTCAAAAATAGAGGGCTTGAATATTGCAACTGCAACTCCACATTCTGATCCATCGTGGTTTGGGTGCCCAATCACATTGGATCCCAAGCATCCCGTTAATCGCGAAGAGTTATTGCGTTTCTTGGATAGCCGTAAAATTGGTACCAGACTCTTGTTTGCAGGAAACATCTTGAAGCAACCCGCATACAAGAATGTAGATTTCCGAGTCGTAGGAGATTTAACCAATACAGACATCGTCATGAAGCGCTCGTTTTGGGTGGGCGTCTACCCAGGGCTTACTAATCCGATGCTTGATTATGTAATCGAGTCAATCACCGACTTTATGTCTGGAAAAGTAAAGGCATAAAATGCGTTACCTCATAACCGGGCATACAGGGTTTAAAGGTGCTTGGCTTGCTGCAATGCTCAAGGAGCAAAGTCATGAGTTAGTAGGAATTTCCTTGCCGCCCTTGGATAGGTCTCTCTACAAGGGAGCTGGGTTAAGTGATTTGTTTAATCAGGAATACTTCATTGACATTCGGAATCGAGAAGAGTTCACAAAGGCAGTAAAGGAAAGCGACGCAGACGTCGCCTTTCATTTGGCGGCGCAGCCTTTAGTTCGAGAATCGTATAAATTTCCAATCGAAACTTTTGAGACTAATGTAATTGGGACTCTAAATTTTCTTGACGGAATCAAGAACTCAGATATTTCTGCAGCTGTTGTTATCACAACAGATAAAGTTTATAAAAATAAGAATTTGACGAGAGGATATGTTGAAGGTGATGAGTTAGGTGGGCATGATCCATACAGTTCCTCAAAAGCCGCCGCAGACATTGCAACCCAATCGTGGGTTGCTAGCTTTGAAGCTCAGAATATTTCGATCGCTCGCGCTGGAAACGTTATTGGCGGGGGCGATTGGGGAGCCGATCGATTGATGCCTGATCTCGTGCGATCTTTCAGCTCGTCATCGAAAGCTCAAATTCGCTACCCAAATGCGGTTAGACCTTGGCAACATGTTGCCGATTGCCTGAACGGGTACATCGCGTTAAGTGGAAAAATGTTGGGTGACCAAGTCTGCGGTGAATGGAATTTTGGTCCAGAGATAAACATTGAGAATACGGTGGCAAAGGTTGCCAATCTGGCCTCCGCCGCTTGGGGCGGCAATGCTGGGTGGGGTGTGGGCTCTGAACCTCAACCACATGAGGCCGGATACCTATTGCTTGACGCGACCAAAGCTAGAACTAACCTTGGTTGGGCAGATAAATTGGCGTTCACAGAGGCGATCAATTGGTCGATGGAGTTTTACAAGCATGTAGAAAGTGGGATAAGCCCACGAAAGGCGTTAGAGGACCAGATTCGCGCCTTCCTGAGCTTGTAAATCGATAGACACGCTCAAAACTCTCAATGCCGCCTTTACCCTTGCCCATCCCATAGACTATAGACCTGATTCCGGCAGGGTTGTTTCACGCTGCCATTCGGCGAAAGCCCTGCTCGCACTTCCCCCCCATATATAAGGTAAAAATAAATCCGCCAAGGACGCAA
>Ga0070374_10000085_pt1 | contig 31362 bp, 36 predicted proteins | sample LauGreSuBDMM15SN_2_FD_66374 | JGI IMG/M metagenome (GOLD analysis project Ga0070374, IMG submission 66374) | Freshwater lake microbial communities from Lake Michigan, USA - Su13.BD.MM15.SN (version 4) (version 4) | ecosystem: Environmental > Aquatic > Freshwater > Lake | place: Lake Michigan...
AAAATATCAAAATGAAAGGGCTTCAAATCTAAAAAATATGATAATCCGTCTTCCTCTGTGGCGGTGAAAGGACCGACTTATCCCACCAATAATAGAAACTATTATGGACTAGTAGGGTTCACAGAACGGCGATGTGTAAGACGCTTCATCAAATAGAGTCGGGTTTGGAGTTGATGGACCACCCCTTTCGGAATCGCCACACGGACGCCTTTATATTGACAACACAGATCTCCAGATGCATCGATGGTTAGGTCACACGTTTCGTGAGGAGGCAAGATGAGCTTTAACACGACGGTTGGCAGGTCCAAAAGTGGCACCTGCATTTATTATTGAAAATCATAAAAAAATGAGCGATTTATCGCTTTTGAAAAATATACCATCGGTTTAGATAGCTATATTTCTTGAGCGTGTCGTTCAAAGTTCGTGACGTGGGAACCTCCTTGAATAGGCCCGTTCCGACCTCGAACGATGGCGCGGTCGCGTCCTTCTTGGTCTTGGATTTCGACGGGGGCTTTGAGGCAGAGGTCGAGGTCAGTTGAAATCCGTGCTCATCGGCAACCTTGGTCAAGAGCGACGGTGGCACCAGGAACTCCGCGTGCACCTTGCCGATCGATTCGAGGAACACGTCGATCTTTTGATCGAATGCGCTTTTGTCGTAGGTGGTGTAATCCTTCTTGATCGACCAAATCAGGGTTCCATCTTCCTTGCCATCCAATTGGGTTTTCTTGGCGAGCAGTCGATTGACTTCGTCGGCATCTAGACACGTTACGATCAGCGTGCCTCCGCTCTTCAGGACACTGTTGATATTCGCGAAAAGGGCGTCCACAGATGCCCGCGATCCAAAGAAGTAGTGGATGGCAAACTGGCAGCTCACCACGTCGAAGGTTTGGAACCCAGTCTTTTTAAACACGAGTTGCGCCGTTTCTTTCAAAAGCGGATCTGAGATGCCCTCCACTTGATCGGCATATGGGATCGAGGAATCCATCGGGAGGAAACGATAGATCGCATCCTTACTGAGGCGCGTCTTCAAGAGCCGAGCGTAGATGCCGTCTTTCGCGTTTACGATGTTGTCCTCCGACTTGTCCACGCCGACCACGACACGATAACCTCCGTGAATCCACTTCATGATGTCTCCACCTTTTCCACAAGCTACGTCGAATAAAGCGGGCCCCTTGGTGCTACCTGACAGAATCAATTTTGTCTTGATCTCGTTGTGAAATTGTTGCATCTCATACATGAGATTGGATTTGCGATCCTTCGCGTTCTCGTAGTACACGTCGCTCTCCTCGTTAGGATTCGGCGGCAGCTTGATCATATCCAGAGTGATCGGATGGGTGATACTGTTCCAGACGTTTTCGACCGTGGTCAAGACATTCGGCTGAGTCTTATCGTAACGAATGCGCAACGGCTTCCACGTGCGATGGTCCCAATACATCTCCACGATGTACCCATCGCGAATGTCGTCCTGGTCCTCCTTGGTTTGGGTCAACACGTGGTCAAGCGTCGCATACACGATGTCCGTATAATGATGTACCTTGGAAGGTTTGGCGGCCGCCGTCGTCGACAGATGCTTCAAGAAGGTCACATAGGGAGGGTGAGGAGCCGATTTGGCGGCATGCTTGTCGCCGCTCACAATCAGATCGGTCCTGTCCATGTGCAGCTTCACCTTGACATCAATCGTGCTCAATTCGACGGGTTTCCATTTGAACTCTGCATCCCAAGAGCCCGCAATCGGGACCGGAAGATTCGCGGGCGTGAAGATCAAGCCGTCATTTTTGTAATCCGGTGAGTCGCCTTTGATCTCGTCGATCTCGGATATTTTATAAAACCGCTTCAGGTCGATTTGGATGCTCGCGTCCACCTTGATTTGCTTGAGGATGGTGGCAGCGATGTCGAGTCGTTCGGCAAGTGGCTTATCGCGGACGGACTTGCCTTCCTCATAATAGACGTCGAACACGAGGACGATGATTCGATTTAACTTTCGAACACACTCGCAATCCATAATCCAACCGGACTGCGACTGACACGTGGCCGTGGTGGGTCTCATCACCATCTTCGAATCGATCATCCATACTTTGTTTTGCGTGGCAAACATGAGGAAACGTTCCCCATCGACTTTTTCCGTGGCTAGGTAGGCATGCGCATGAATTTGGGGCAAATTGCTCGTGTCGAGGGTATACGGTTTTCTTGCGGGGAACACGTGTGGCGAGATGTTCATTTTGGTCAGAAATTGCGTCCAGGCTAGCTTCGCTTGTGTGATCTCGATGGGCAAGACAAAGATCGGCCAATTGCTTAGCCCTTTCAGAACTTCCTCGGCTGCATCGGCCATGACATCCTTGAGGGCTTGATTCGACATCGCTTGAGTGAACGCATTGTGTAGCGCCTCCACTTCGATCTCGTACCATTCTCTCAGCGCGCAGGTGGACATCTTCATGCCTGTGCCCTCTTTGACGATGGTGAAATCGAACCTCAAGATGCCATTCTGCGGAACGATGGAATAACGCCGCTTGACTCGAAAGGTCTTGCTCTGCTTCGATGATAGGTTGTAAGAGAGCATCGACATGTTTTGCTCTTTGGAAAACTTGATCGTGTAAAGTCGATGGGCGTCGGCGGGATATATTTCTTTAGAGAGGGTCGTTTTCTGAATCGTCTTGACGTCGTTTTGAGGGAGTTGATTCGTGGCACAGTAATTGCGAATGACGGCCATATTCGAGTGATCGTGGACGGACACGCGGATGTGCTCATCCGTTTTGATGTCGAGCACGTCGGACTGTTGAATGGGAACACCTGGGTGGAGGGACATGATCCGGGCCATGGCCTTGCGGAAACTAATGCGATTCACATGCTCCCGATTGATGACGATTTCATACTCGGTCTCGCCTTGATCAGCCTTCCATGCTTCGATGATATTTTTCTTCATCTCACTACTGATCTACTATGTATACAGCTTTATATGAAAGATCACGTCAATTTTTGGGGTTTTAGTAAAGTAACTAAACCCTAACGGAAAATGAAAAGACTCTAATCCATCAAATGCTACATCTTCCCAGTATTGGGACGGAAGAAATGAGTCAAAATCAAAATCATATGCACCGCCTTGAGTTGACACGTGCGGATTTCAAAACGTGCTTTCCTGTGCCATCCTATACAAAACCAATCGCCACCGCATTGAAGGCAAAGTGGGGCGGGCGACCCACGGATCATCTTCCAAATAATTTTCAATAAGAAAAACACACTACGAAGTCACCAACATCTCCTTGGTCACGTTTCCACCGATCACCTTGAGCAGTCGCTTGATCTCGGTCGCACGAGCTCCTTTGGCGAGACCGGCCTCGTTGACGTCGCGAAGGATCTTCTCGTGGATCGGAGGAGGGCCAAGGTAGAGGTGAAAGGAACCATCCTCGTAGCATCGGAACAAGATCCAATCGAGTTGTGCATCGCACACGTGTTCAACACGCTCCCACGTCGATGTCACGATGCAGATGTTCTTGTTGAGCAACTTTGCAAAGAATGCGATCAAGTCGGGTCGAGACAACAGGGCGGGGTCGTCGAACGTGACCAATCCCTCTTTCATGCTGTCCTGATTCATGCTCCGCTTTCGACTAAAACCCCACGCCTTGTAGTTGCTCTCGAGCGTCCGGATACACTGGTCCATCCATTGATCCACCTCCTTCATCGCGTCGTCGCAGGTGAGCAGACTGATCTTGGGATGCATCATGATCGCAATGCTCAACTTGAAGGATCGATCGGTCGCATGCTTGATACTTTGATACCCGCTCGGTTCGACCACCACCTCGAATGTCTTTTTACGTTCGAGAATGGCTTGCTCAAAACCTAACCGGGGCTTAATCTGATTGGTGACCTTGCTAGGCCCCAAGGATGCAAAGTCGAAGCCCGACATTACCACGATGAATCCATTTATGTTTATATCAATTTTTGTCCAACAGGTAGTTTTCTCTGGCGAGCGTGGAGGGCATTTCGCCGTCGTTTTTGACATTTTTCTTGGCGAATTTCTTTTTGGCATTGAAGAACTTGTTCACGCTCATTTTCTTGACCACATGAGACGCGGTTCCTCCGTTCAACATCGCGGCAAAAGCCTTCACCTTTTCCTTATCTTTGGCTTGAGCGAGCAAGGTTTTCCAATCCTCAATCACCTCGTTGGACGTGATCATCTTATCGAGCGGGTGACTATGTTTTTTAATCTTGTTATAGTGGTTATCCATTTTACATTTGATCATGTGTTGATCGTACTCATCTAACTTGGCTTGGTTGTTTATACAAAAGTTTACGAATTTGTCAATCTCGGTCACAATCACAGTGTCAAGCTTCGAAATGTCAAAAAAAAGACCATTTCTATTTTGGGTATAGTCGACGCTCTTTGAGCTTAAAATTTTAAAAATCTCTTCGTGCTCGGTCGGACTGAGAAATCCAATCTTCTCACACAAAAGCTTTTTATTGATCTGCATTTTAATCATCTACTCGCTTTAACCTTATACACTGGCGGCATCATCGTCATCCTCCTCCTCCTCATCGTCCTCCACCTCGTCATCCTCCTCTTCTTCGTCCTCATCCTCGTCGTCTTCATCATCGCTGATCGCCTTGGACTTCGAAACCTCTTCATCGCCCTCCTCTTCTTCGTCTTCCTCTTCTTCGTCCTCATTTTCCTCGTCGTCCTCATCTTCATCCTCGTCTGGATCGAGGTCTTGAATGATGCCATCGGCCGCAATCTTGTCCAAGACGAGTTGAGCCGCGTCCAAGAGTTTCTTGTTCTTGTCACGCCCGATTTTACCGACGATCGTCATCTTGGTGTCTCCCAACTCGAATTTTTTCCCGATGATTTCCACGTGAATTTCATCGCCTGTTTTGATCAGATTAAGATCCACGTCCACATCCGAATCCTTCTTGGGAATAATGATCTCCAACACCTTTTGCGCGTCGGCCAAAATTCCATACATGTTTTGATTCACGACCTTGGCTTTGACGATGGAACCCTTTGCTGGATTGCATATTTTTGCATTGTATGTCACCACGTACTCGACGTCGCCATTCAAGAGCACGTCGCGCACTTTTCCGCTCGAATAATTGACGATGCTGTCCTCCGTGATGGATCCTTTTTCGATATATCCATGATAGGCGCACTTTCCCTCGAATTTCGACTTTAATAGATCGACGAGGAGCGGCTTGATGTTTTGACACAGTTGATGGGGCTTCAACTTGACACGATCGGTCACAGGAACTTCAATATATATAGAACTCATCTCCACTAATCTATGATTCCTGACATGTTTTTAAATCGAATTTTCATGTTCAGGTGAAAACAAAAACGAGGATGGACGGGATTGAACCGCCGACCTATCGGTTAACAGCCGATCGCTACTAAACCACTGAGCTACACCCCTCATGAGACGGGACCGCTAACCTGCACCCCACAGGGCCCTCGTGAGACGGGGTCTAAGGGAGGCAAGCCCGAAGGGCGCAGCGGCCCTTACCCCTTACATAAGACAGACTTATAAACTAACAAAGAGTAATGATCGGTAAATTCGTATATACGGTCGCAAATGGCGAAGCTCCACCGAATCGAAGTGGCATTTGTGTCAACGACGCATTAATCGAATTGCTCTCGTCCCAAAAAAAAAGCATCACCGAGCATTATGAAAATCGGAAATGGGACAAGCATAAGAAACAAGCCAACTTATATGAGTTGATCTTCACGACCACCCATCCGAGTTTAGCGAAATTCAGCCCGCTCTCTCGGTCCTTTTTTAAACATTGGGAAATACTCCATGACTTTAAAGTTGAATTGTCGGACCTCCACGACCTTAGCAAACCTTTGGTGTGTGCGTTCCTAGCCGAGGGTCCGGGTGGCTTCATCGAAGCCTTCACGCGCTTGAGACCCAATGGCATCGATCGGCTGTATGGCGTCACCTTGATTTCAAATCAAAAAAGCATTCCATCGTGGAAAATTTCGAAAGACATGTGTGCCAAACACAACATCGAGTTACTCTATGGTCCAGAGGGTAACGGGTCACTCTATTCCCTCGAAAACATCGAGAACTTTGCGCAAGTGATCGGCGCACACGCGTGTGATTACGTGACGGCGGATGGAGGATTCGATTTCAGCTCGGATTTCGATTTGCAGGAAAACACCTCTTCGTTTCTTATTATGTGTGAAATCTTCACGGCCATGATGTTGTTGAAACCTGGAGGATCCTTCTTGCTCAAAATATTCGACATCACCTTGCCCGTCACCAAGACAGCGATCTTTATCCTTTATCAACACTTCGATTGCCTCACCTTTGTGAAACCGCTCACGTCGAGGCCGGCGAATTCCGAAAAGTACATTCTGGCTCGAGGATTCCGGGACTCGAGTTCGAGTTCAAGTTCAAAATACATGAGTTTGCTCGAAAAAACAATACGAAAAGGATATCATCAAAAAAGTTTGGACGAGCTCGTGGCTCAAATAAAACCCACACAAGAATTTCTCGAGACGATCGCTCTCTATAACGTCTTCTACATGATCAAACAAATCACGCACATCAACCTCTCTCTATCCTACATCTATTCGAATCACGACGACGAAGACACGCTACCCTCGCAAATCGAGCACGCCATCCGGTGGTGCGACCACTATCACATCCCCATCAATTTGACGCATCTACATTCGTACAAGCGTCTCATCTCGGGTGCTGACAAGAAGCCCATGTCATTGGGGGATCAGGGTTCTTGATGCATTGCAGACCGGAAGGGCCTTGAATCACCCCGGGCATCTTTTGCGAGTTGTTTCCGGGGCGAACTGAGCCAGGATATTGGAACCGAGCCTGATTCACGCCTTCGTAATCGCTCACTCGTTGTTGTGTGAGAAAGTCCACATCGGGGATCGCCGGAACGTTGGCCCACGCGGCGTTTTTCTTGAACGGCTCGCCGGTGTAAAGCCCGCCATTTAAGGATCGAGGCGGAATTGGGATGGGCTGGCTTGGGACACTGGCAAAGGTTTGATTCGTTTGATTCATTTGATATAGATTCTATGCAGGAAAAAGAATAAGATGACCACCACCTCCCCAAACGAAATAAAGACCATGGTTCAAGTGATTCGGACATGGCGCGAGAAAGATCCCAATCTTTCTTTCGATCAAATAAAAAATAAGTTTTTAACCTTCTATGAAAAGTATCCCAAGCTTGTCGAAGCGGCCTGGAACCCTGCTTTTCCAATGGAGTTTTTAGACGCCATGCTCGAGCAGGTAAGTAAGTTGAATGAGTGTGCGATCACCATGGAAGAAGCCGACACGGAGATTTACGGTAAACTTCGCGAAAAATACATCGATCCTGTGTTTCCCGAAGGATATGGGGTAGAAGAAGCGCCGACGGGAGTCCCACTCTAAACCTTACTTTCCACGTCTCAGACTGTGTCGCTCCTTCACCGGGCGATCCTTGTCGTCGAAGATCTTGGAGGCGAGGTCGACTGCGGTTTGCTGAGGATCGTAGTTTTCAATCAGCCGGGACTTGATCTCGGCACGGGCGATCGGGACTTTCGTGGTGGACACCCGATACTTGAGCTTGCCCTCCTTGGTGTTCAAATCTTCGATGTTGAACTTTTGCATAAATTCCAGGATTTTAAGCGACAACGTATCGTTGGCCTCCTTGCGATCTTTGACGGCTGCCTTCATCTTCTTGATCATGGTGTCGGTGTCGAGCCAGATGTTGACCTGCGCCTTGAACTCCTCGAGCTCGGCTTGTGTCGGCACATCCATGGGTGGTTGATGGTACTGTCCCTGGGGCTTGCTGATCTGTTGAGACAGGTAGTGGTTCACAATTTGGTTTTTAATAGAAGAGTCCATGATGATAGATTACTTGAATATGGTCTCTTTGCTTTATATCTACTCTCTCTTCTTACGTCTTCCATACAACGCTTTTTTGAATGATTTTATGTTCCGCATAATATGTTTATATTAATAATATGTTTATATTCCGCAGCATGGGCTTACGTGGCCTCTGGTTACAATGAAATTCGAGAAGAATGCAACACGGAAAATTCACTCTGTATATTTGCAAATAATATCGGACACAATCTTGACACGTATGTCGTCATTGAAAAAATGTTCCTAGAGTAAAATCAAAAAACAAAAAACAAAACACAAAACATTTTGCTTTTTTTCTTTACTTGGCGAGTTGTTCATTGATTTTTATAAAACATGCTTTCATTTTTTCTAAACACGATTTCTCGCGACCGTTACTGAGATCATGACCCTGTCCTTTCATCACTTGTGTATGTGCATAGACGGCTTTCATGATTCTCTTTTTGTCCATGTAAATGAGCGATCGATTGTCATGGTCGTGATCAAGGATACACACAATGTGCATGGATTTGGGATCTTCGTCATAAATCATTTCCACGGATCGTTGCTTTTCATCGAGAAGCAATTGCTCAGAAATAAAATCTGTGAATTCTTGACTTTTGTAATGAATGTTTTTGTATTGACCGAAAAATGGTTTCCCACCCGAAATATCTCGTGGCTTTGGCGGTCCTCGAATGGCCATTTTGTATAATTTGTGAATCACGTGTTGGTGATCTATGTTATAAGTGGTCCCTATCGAGTACAAAGGTGCATTGAAGCAGGTTTGCTTTTGAAACCCAATGAATCTTTGACATGAGGGATTTTCTTCAAATGTAAAATTACATCGCGTCTCATCCCGGTGAAACTGTGATGGATTCAACGACTCATGGTTGTACATGGTCAAATGAGTGTCTGCTTTTATTTGTGGCGGCGATCCATGTCTTTTCATCAAACGAACTAAACCGAAAGTGAGATGTTCTCCATGATTGACGATTTGGTCGATTGGATCGGATGACTTTTGTCGGTGTTCGATCACAACATTGTACAAAAGCACGGGGTCTTTGCTTCTTTGGTACGCTTTCAATAAAAAAGTGAGGTGCGATTTTTTGTAAATATAGCAAAAGGATTTATTGAATCCTTTTCTCAAATAAAATTCGGTGTTGGACGGTAAAGAGAGTGGAAACTGACATGCACTTGTTGAAACCCAATTCGTGGTTCCACTCGCTTTCCAAATGAACTTGATGGACGTCGGTGGCAAAGTGTCATAGAATTGATCTAGGTGATTGACATATTTTTCGAAATTGAGTGTTGTCATTACAAGGTGTTGGATAAATGTTAGCGGTTTCTGTGTTTTGGGTTTGCTTTAGCGATGCGATCCCTCATCCGACCAGTGGAATGAAACGAAAGGCGGACGGGGTGGCCTTGGCAGGCCGACAACCCACAAGGTCGAGCGCTTGTTCGACCATGCTCAGTTTCAATGCTCGATCACGCGCATCCTTATAGCCCAAGTCGGGACCCTTGTTGACTTCCATGATTTTAATATGTAGATGTTGGCTCGGCGCTAAATCACATCCAAAGATCGACCACATGGTTTTAGAGGCTAGGGTGGGCAAACGATTTTGATCCATAAAGATGGGCGCATACACGGAGGCCAACTTTTGCATGGCAGCTTGAACGGAACCAAATAGGTGATCGCCTTGGACGCCGCTTTGGGCGTTGAGGTGTCGCACCATGTCTTGAACCGTAAGCGGATTCCTGGCATACACTTCTCGGTCCACGTACCCGGTGGTGACGTTCACGCCGACGTCGGAGGATTGCGTTGCCCAATCCTTGGCCGAATAATAGATGAACCCGTCGTTAAACATGTATATCTTGCATCCGGATTCGTCAACCACCGCCAACATGTAAATCCGCAAATTTACCTTCCTACCACCTACCACGAGCGGGTCTTGAAGAAGTTCCTGACAGACCACGTATTCGCTCTGAGCGCTTCCGAAGAGACCCATCACTTGATCGCCCGAGCCAGGTGGCAAAATCTCGAGTCCCTCTTGTCTTTGTACGTTCTTTTTGAGAATGTACATCTTTCGCGGATCATAGAGCGTTCGGAATCGAGTTTGATCCTCCGGATCGTCTAAAATGAAAGTTGTAGGAAGCAGTTCGCCGTCCAAGCGGGCGAGCCTCAACGTGGCGCACAACATGGCTTTCGATGCGATCGTATCGCTGCCACGGACGCCCATGATCCATCGGCAACGCGCGCTCGGTCTCAAAGTTCCCATTTGATAGTCCACTTGATTCAGGTTCTCAAAGGCCAACATGTTCGCATTCCTGAACGAGCCGGTGGGGATTCCCAGGTCCACGAACGGTTGGATCGTGGTGTGCGTGTGTGCATGTGCGGCGGAGAAGGGTGCGCTCGTGATATGATAGGATAACGATGAGGTAGGAGGTGATGACCAAGGGTGGGATACCAAGAGACACACGACCATCAACAAACAAATCGCGAATAGATAAGGCAAGGGGCCCGATCGAATCATGCTATATACCACGGATGTTTACGTCGCGTCCGCATGTCCGCAGGACTACAACAGCGTGATGTAAGGATCGATGCCTGGCATGACCTTGATCGGGGTCTGTATGTTTGTGTTGAACTCTCCGGTCTGCTTCGACAGACTCTCGCGGAGACAATAGACGGTCAATTTCCCAGACATCACCATGTCACTGATCTCGCTGTCAATTTGTTGTTTGATCTTGATGTTTTTCAACATGGTGTGCAGCTTCTTGGCCGAGGCTTTCTTCACGATATAGCAGTGTAGGAGAAAGAACTTGTCGGTGTCGTAATAGACATCGTATTTGTCGCAAATGATGCAGTGACAACCCAATAGGAGGATGTCCCAATCGTTCGGAATCCCAGAGAGCAACCGGTTGAGTCGCAACAAGAGGTTGGGATCGATTCGCACGTCGTCCTCGAAGATCAGTCCATATTCGCTGCTGCCGTTGCCGATGTAGTCGTACGCTTTCATGTGGCTCAGGTAGCAACCGATCGCGCCCCGGGTCAACTGATAGTGTTTGGTTCGATAGCCCGTCTTTTCGATTTGCATGATCTCTTGATTCGCTTGGGTCGAAATGTGGTCTTGAATATTCTCGATTTTCGAACCGTCCACAGCGGCGATTCGCTGAAACTGCTTGTATCTCAAGTCCGACATCATATAGGTTTCGATGAATGCTTCTAGACGATCCGGATTGCGATCGAGGTTGATGAGATAGATCGACATATCCTTGAGTTGAATGCCATCGGTCGAACCCGAAGCGTTGTTGTTGTTGACGTAAAATTCGTATTTGCCTCTAAACTTCGAATACATCAAACCTAGGATGATTAACACGATCACGATCAAAATGGGGGTCGCAAAGCCGATCATCGATCTACTCCTTTTCAAACATAAAAAATGTTCCTATCCACTTTTAAAAAATCAAAAGCATAGTAGATGAGGTTGCTCTACGTGTTTATTTTATCGATTGTCGTGACTGTCCTATTGAGCCTAATGTTCTTACGATCCACAATGGTGTATTGCATCATGATCACGGGCAAGGATCCGAGTCGCGAAGTGTATGCGAGAAAATCGGTCCAAAATTTTTTGGAGCAGGATTACCGCAGAAAACGGCTCGTCATCATCAATCACGGAACCTATCGGGTCTTGGATCGCGAGGACGACCCACAGATGTTTGAATTTCACGTGGAGAAGGGCGCGATGACGTTGGGAGACCTCCGAAACATCGCCTCGAATATCGTTCCCACAGATGCGATTTGGACGGTGTGGGACGACGACGATATACGATCGTCCTCCTATCTGTCTCGGATGTACTATGCCCTGCGGATTTCGGGGTGCGACATGGTTGCCCTTTGCAATCGATACGAGTGCAATGTCAATACTGGGTTTGTGTGGAAGATCCAGCAGCTCAAAGGCTTGCCGACCGTGTTCTGTAAGCAGGATTTGTGTGTGACCTACCTACCAGAGGATACGATGGAGGACGTTCACCTCATTCGCGACTATCGGGCGCGTGGACATCCGATCTACCTCTGGTCGTGGAATGACCCGGCCATGTACATTCGCGTGGTACATGCGACCAACACCTCTTTGTATGTGAATCGAGAGAAAGCGACCGTGACCCGTTCGGAAGGAGGTGGATCCTATACGGAGGCCGAGGTCACGAAGGCGGAGCAAGCATTTGTCAAGCAAAAAGTTATAGACGTTCAGTATAAGTAGAGATGAGCGAACAAGGCAACGAGGGCTTGTATGCGTGGTCGAGGAGCGTGGCGTGCGAGGCTGCGATCAAAATGAGCGCGGCCACCGCACGTATGAATCGAGACCTGATGGACACATTTGGACAGGTCAATCCAGAAGTTCACACCGCTCAACCCTTTGTGGGGTGGGTGGACGAGCGGGTGGTGTGTCCCGAGCCACGTCCCACTCCATGCCTGTCCACGACGGGACCGAGCGCTGGCACGGTCAACCCATTCAATCTCGTCACCAAGAACCGAGATACGAAATGCACCTATAAGATGAATCGCTAAAGACACATAAAAAAGCATGTTTTTAAGGATTTTTTTCATTTTCCAATTCAATCCGATCAAATCTTCTTCTTTCAAAATTGGTGGCACTGGAGTTCAGTGAGCGCACATTTGTTCGAACTTCACGGCCAGTATGTCCGGTTGATCGGGTTGACAGACCCACAGATCCTCGCCATATTTGATCCAATAAGATTCCTCGATGTCCTCCATTCCCGCTCGCATCTTCGTCCCACGGACGAACCACTGCTCTCCGTCTTCACCGAAGCTGAGGCGGTTGGCCTCGAAGCTCCAGTCCTCTTGATTAGGGGGATAGACGTAGAAGGTCTCATCGTCGATCTCCACACAGAACATGTGGGTATGAAACGAGAGAAAGTAGCGAGGAAAGCTGCTGGACATCCTTGATGGTTGGAGGGACTGACTGGACCATCGATTTTTGGTCTTTATATGCGCTTGCCCATGGACCCCTAGCGAGACGCCCCACCCCTCCCCCTAGCCTCAACGAGACGGGCAAGGCCGAAGAAACCCTTCTCTTCCATTTAGAGACATCTCGCGACATAAACACACATGTTTAGGTAAGTAGATGATCACGAATCCGATATCCGGGAGGAGGGTGAAGCAAGATGGAACGACGTACAAGGTCGCTGCGCAGGCGATCATTAAAGATCCCTCCCTTCTTTATGGTAAGTTGAACGATCACAGGGCTGTATTTGTCGAGAATTTTTTATACTTGGAAAGTCATTTAGCGCTTTACGATCCTCTTGAAACCTCGATCATGTTCAACCGGATCGACGACACCACCGTTGGCTATCAAAACATATACGTCCGACATGAGCTCGGGACGATAAAGGTGATGGAGGTAGATGTGACACTCGACTCTTCCTTGTGGACCGTGCCGAATTTTGAATCTAAGAACGAGTGTTTCCTCGCCACGCTCGAGTCCCTCGACACATGGAAAGAGCTAGAACCCTGGCGATTTATCGAAACCGAAGACGGTTATGCTTTCGACCTGCTATTCCTCGTGAAACTGATCACGAATCAGCTCAACGAGATCAAATGCGGGAACCCGTTTCCACTGCGACCCTTCAATCCTTTCACAGGCGAACCGTTCAGCAAAGCGTTCTTGAATAGAACCTATGAAAGACTCGTTTTAAACACGGTGCGGACGTGCCTAATGCTTCGCCTCTATTTGGCAGGTGTGATGCTTCGAGAGGAATTCAAAAATCAATATGATCGAGTCGATTTTTTTCAAACGCAAGGACTACGATACGTGTATCAGTTTGGGTTTGGATACTGGGACCTGGCATCAACACCTCCTTCTTTTGTCGAAGAGTTCATCCTTCCCGTCATCCAGATGATGGCCGGACAAGTGGACGTGAACGAAGTCGTGTTGTATGAGACTCCCTATATTCTACCGGAATCTTATTACTACATCCTGGTTTGAAATGGCGCGTGCATATAAGAAAAACCTGGGATATTTTAAGAATGCAATCTAGTCCCTTGTATGTGTTGCGATCATCTTCGAGAGCGAATGTGTTAGGCACCGGATCGATTGCATTTGGATTTCGTCGCTCCACGGACGCCATGCACATCGTTCGGAAAATGTATGACATTGGGCCGATGGCGGAGGTTTGGTACACGAAAATAAGTCCAGAAAAATTCGTGTTGACCAAGTCTCCGAGGAAGCGAGAGGAACCCATCGCGCTTTTCGTGATCGAGGAAATGGAGGAGGATGAATTTGTGATTGAAATGATCACGCAGAATTTGAGCGTGCGCATCATCGACGGGATCCACGAAGAATTCAACTTGACCACGCTTTATTCTGAAATGGGTTACGAGCCCTTGTATAGTTCCGAGAATGCCATGCGATATCTCGAGGACCAGTTCATGAAATGACGACTGATCGAGGGACTCTTTTCGAATAGATTGTTTTGTATTTGTGCAAACGATTTTTTTTGAAAACTCGAAATTCGATATAAACAATCTGATATGATGTAATCGAATATGAGCATGAATCCTATAAATATTCCCGACGAGTACGTGTTGGTATCCACAAGTGATGAAGGTCTGCAAGTTTATGCCGCCAAAGAAAACCCAATGAGATTGTCCACTTGTTTCCGTTGGTATTTTTATGGTCCAAAGCTACTTGTGCAAGCATTGATTCAATCGATCTTGGATGAATATCCGCCGCCAGGCTATGGCACCTCGTTTCAACTTGTCTCGAAAGATGACTTGGCAGATCGTGTCCTTTACAAAGGCTACCGTAGTACAAGTTGTGATTAGACTATTGACTAATCACATTTTTATGATTGTTAGAGTTGTTCTTGTGAGTTATATGGTATACTTAGAGTCTGTAAATTGTAAATTTGAGTACCAATGGGAAATATCTATAAAAATAGGTGTCCCAAGGGAAAAATGAAAAGACTCTAAAATATGAAATGTTTTTCATGATGTTTCATTCTTGATTTACGGGTTGTATCATTCATCGTCACTGTCATCGCTGTCACCCAAGAGCTCTGCGAGCTTCTTTTGCAGCTTTAACAATTCTTTTTGTCGTTTAGATTTCTTTTTGGCCTTCTCTGCAGCTGCGTTGTCAAGGGTTACTTGGGGGGAGTATACGTGGACAGGGGTCGCAACAGGTGTAGGTGCTACTGGGACTGTCTCGGGCTCGGGCGCTACGGGAGCAGGTTCAAGTGCTACGGGAGCAGGTTCAAGTGCTACTGGGATCACCACCGGTGCTACGGGAGTAGGCTCAGGTGCTACTGGGATCACCACCGGTGCTACGGGAGCAGGCTCAAGTGCTACTGGGATCACCACCGGTGCTACGGGAGTAGGCTCAGGTGCTACTGGGATCACCACTGGTGCTACGGGAACAGGCTCAGGCTCAAGTGCTATGGGAGAGAGAGGAATCGGCTCAGGATCTGGTGTTGGGACCGCCACGGGGGCAGGGGCTTTCACCAACTTTTGCAGAAAGTCGAGGTCCAATTTGTCTACTTCCATGACGAGGTCTGCGATCTCCTGCAGCCCGGCCACCTCGCCGATGATCTTGCACAACTTGTCGGCGACATCTTGCCACTTGTAATCGCGCAGGATTTTTGCGCGAGCATGGGCTCCGTGCTTTGCTCGCTTCTCCTTGTTGAAGTAATAACACTCGATTCCCTCGACGAAATCGTTGTAGTCGCTCATGAGCGCCTCGCCGCACACCGCGTCTCGGGTGTTGTCCACGTAGTAAGCCAGCTTGGGATCCACGAGGATGGCAGATTCGTCGTCGAAAAAGTCGATGAAGCCGCCCAGCCTGGGGACGATCTGGGGAATTCCAAGTGCGGCCTGCTCAAAGTTGCAGAGGCCGAATCCTTCGCCGTCGCACGTGTTGATCCCGATGTCGGCGACATTGTAAAGGATGTTGGTTTCCTCGTCGGTCACCTTTTGGGGTCGATCGAACACGATTAGGTGCTTCATGCCATCCTCAAGGTCAATCCGCGCTTCTTCAACTCGCGCTCATAGATTTCGATCAAGTTCCAAGCGCCCTGGATCGCTGTCCCGACCAACATCTTGATCGGCTCATTGGGATACCGACATACGATCTCGGCCATGGCCTTGAGACACACGTCCCAACGCTTCCTCGGTTGATTTCGGTTCAAATTTAGGATGATAAAGTCCTCCGCTCCGATTCCGTACTGTAACCTGGCCAGATGCTTGGGAATGGGGTAGTAGATATCCTTATTGAATCCGTGAGGGAGAAACCCATAAGGCAACTTAATCCCCTGTCCGATCGCGATGTCCTGCCAGAATTTGGTGAACATCATGGCGTAGTCGGCGTTCGCATTGATGAACTCGATGAACTCTTTCTTTTGATTCAAATAGACTTGATCGATGTAGGCGATGATCTTGAAGGTCGCACCATCCTCCTTCTGTGCTAGCTTCAATTGGGTGATGACCTGATGCAAAATCATCATGTCGTTGTAGATAATGCACACGTCAGGCTTGTTCGTCTTGACGAAGGCCCTCACCTCGGTGATCCCGAACCCTTGACTCTTGGGGTTCTCGTTGGCGAAGGCGTCATACAACTCGATGTTGGATGGCAAGTCCGCGCGATGTTCGGCCTGAGACCCGAACTTCTGGAAACCGTACACCGTAAACTCGAAGTCCTTGCGCTTGGCGAGACAAGTCATCATTTCATACACCACTTTCGAGTAACCATTGTATTGACTAGGATGCGTTCCGAAAAAAAGCACACGAACCATTATTAGTTTAATGATGGCAAGATTAAAATGATTTAATTAACGCAATCCATCAAATATTTCATGCGACATGAGTAAATGACGGTTTACAAAATGGAATTGAATGAGGGTCATGATCACAAGGCAGAGTTGTTCATTGGCAAGAAACCCTTGATCTTACTCGCTTACATGGACGGTTGTGGTCCGTGCGGAGCCTTGAAGCTCACGTGGGACCCGGCTACTAAATCGGTGAAAAATGTGACCGTCCTGGAGATCGAATCGGCCTTGATCGCTCATGTTGTGTCCGAACATCCAAACACGATCCTGGGAAAGATCTTGGCTCATGTGAGTGGCTTTCCTACCATCCTATATGTCCCTCCCAATAAAAAAGGTTCGATCGATCTAGTCGAGTTTAAAGAGGCACGTACGAAAGACCATCTCGTCGAATTCATCAAGCGAGCGAAAGAACCTAGGCCCGCCAAGCAACAGGCCGCCGTCGCCATAGCAAAGAAAGCAAAGAAGTAGATAAGCTATTTTTCTGTATATGATTGACCAAGTCTTTCGTTAAAAAATACCTTATTCCATGAAGGTACAATCGTGCATTTTTGGGACGGACAAGAGGTTTTATCGCCATCCCTCACGTAAAGTGCAACCCTGTGACTTTTGTGTAAATTGAACTTGAGTTCTCGGAAATGTTTATGAACATAATCATACTTTTCATAAAAATTTATTTTTCCTATTAGTTCGTCTGAAAAAAAATCATTTCCATGTTTGATGATTGGAAGCGCATGGCCTGAAAAAAATCCATGTTGACCAATTATGTGTTTCATGTTGATCATATTATAATTGCATAGACATAGTCCTGAAAGATGATATGTTACGTTATTCGATTTTATGGAAAGCTTAGTAGGGTTGTCTTCTCCAAGTCCAAGAACTTTATGCTTGTGGATAATAATTAGTTTCTTTGGGGGGATGTCGAAGGATTTATGAATTTCATTCACATTATATATTTCTGTATCTTCAAACCATTGTGGAATTGATTGCTTCAAACTAAGAATAAAGTTTGAAGGAACCGCTCCACCATAATAGGCCGTTTTTTCATAACCTACGTGAACTAGAATTGAATTCAAACAATGATAAAGATAGTCCAAACGATGATAGTATTGCGATTTATAATCTGCGTATATGAAGTCGGATACTCTATAATACATTTGCCACAATAGCTTTTTTAGGTTTAGGTCTTTATCTGTTTGGGGATTAGGGTCGGTGACCCTAATGTTATTTGATCTTTGCATCAAGATATCAGAAACCAAAAAATCGTAAAATGTTTGCAATGATATTTCATGTGGAATGATAATAGTATTAGGGTTTGGTATGGGGGTGGGGGCGACTTGTGAGTGTTTTGCGGGTGGACTCGACGCTCGGACGTAGAAGATAGACCCATTATTACATGACGTTTCAATTAATGGTTGGGTAAACTTAAAATATGGAAAAACTTTGAAATCAGATATGGGAAAAGGGTTTGTTACATCTTCAAAATTTACCGAGCTCATGTAAGGTAGCTCAAACACTTTTGGGCCAGGCGTGGACGTAAGACAAAGATCTTCACATGAAATGGAATTTAACAAGACCATGATGATGGAAACCGGGACGCACGTCCCTACCTTGTTCGGGATGGGGGGAAACACTTCGCGAAGGCCGATAGGTCGTTGTTCAGGGTTTCCCTCGAGGCGAGACATGAAAATATACTTACTCAGAGCCTCAATTTCTTTTTTATTGGATTGTTGTGATGGAAAAATCATAGTGATGCGGGCAATCAACTTCGAATAATTATCTGCAAAGGAGCCCCCTGCTTGTCCGAGATGACATTTGGCATTGCGTCGCCTGGCGAAGCGTCGAACTTGATCGTTTTTGTACTCAAAACGCGTCACCTCATTTCTAGTTGATCTCATCGAATCCGTGTATAGGAACGGGGGCTGCAACACTTCACGAATAAATCGATCGATCAAGTCGAGCTCTGGATCCAAGTGAATGGTTTCCAAGAGAACATCGATTTGGTTCGCGTCAGGATGTGGAAGAGAAGGTGTGGTGGGTTTCAATTCAATTGTGGGCATCTTCAATAAGGAGCCAAAGTTTGATTGTGTGAGGACACCGGCCAAACCCCCGTACAATTCATAAAAGTGGCGAAAAGTTTCTCGTCGTTCCTCCGGATCTCGGGTTTCACAAACCTCTCGATCATCTACGATATTTACTTGGGCCATGGTGGATAGATCTTGGAGACTCATGTAATTTAACAATTGACGAACGGTTTCTTTAGAAAGATTGATGCTTTCCATCACTACTAATAGATCATGGACAAAAAAAATGTTTCTTAAAGCGGTCGGGTTTGCCTTCACAACAATAGCTTTTTATAATTCATTTCTACGATGGCGATCGTGTCCTCTAAGATTCTACAAAAGTTACTATTCTTGAAAAATAAGACGATAAAGATGTTGGAGGTACAATAGGTGAAATAAGCCTCTTGACAGAAGCGGTGAACGAAGAACGATGCCACTAGCACCACGGCGACAAATGCCCACTTACCTGCTCCGATTCTCATCTGCTCAGGAGGGCAAGCGGCGCTTTTATACGAAAAAATGAAGCGAATATAAGAACACGATTGTTATCGTAGGTAAAGCACGGTATGACGTCATACATATGGGATATCAACCTCTTGAGGGATCTGGCCATTTATGACGAACACAAGCAGGTCTCGTATCCGAATGCCGACCTGGTGAAAGAGAGCCTCAAGCGTCTGAACATCGAGTATGAGGTGTCCGATAACGACTTGTTGGTGCTTAAGCAGCAAGAGGACATTGCGGTCTACATTCAAAAGTATCCGGTGTGCAAGTTCGTCAAAACCCTCGAGGGCGCGGTGGCTCCCGGAAAGACGCACGAGTCGGACGTGGGCTACGATCTCACGATCGTTCATCTCGTCAAGGACGAAGGGTGGCGCCGACTCTACGATACCGGATTAAAGCTGGAGATTCCTCGAGGGTACTATATCGAGGTGGTGCCACGCTCCTCGTTTTCAAAGACCGGATGGATCTTGAGCAACGGGATCGGCGTCATCGATCGAGACTACCGCGGCAACATCCTCGTGTCAGTGACGCGTGTCCGGGACGATCCCGACCCACTGGCCTTACCCTATCGCGGGTTTCAGATGATCGTGCGCATCCAAGAGCGACTCGATTTCCAAGAAGCGGAGGCGGATGAAATGACGGACACCGCGAGAGGGACCGGGGGTTTTGGATCCACCGGCTAGTCGTTCAGTTCAATTTATGCGCGATTTTTTTTAAATTGTCTTGTTAATAATCATAACATGTCTTCTCTTCCCACGATCGATCTGACGAACGGTGTCGACTCCGACCACCCCGTCTACGGAGCCTACCTCGAGCAAGTGACGCAACAATACGCCAACATGATGGAGTTCATCGCTCAGGGCCGAATCCGACCTCGCGTGCTGGTGACCAAGATACAGCTCGGTCCCACCCTCTACAACATCTCGATCACCGTACCTCCCCAGTAATTTTTTTCTGTCATTGAATTAAAAAATGAACATGATGGCTGTTTTAACCGAATTTATCGGCACGTTTATTTTCCTGTCCGTGATCTTGAGCACCGGACAAGCGGTTCCCATCGCCATCGCTTTGGCGGCGGTCATCTACTTTGGCCAGGGAGGTCATTTCAACCCTGCCGTATCCACCATGATTCTGGCCAAGGGTGGAATCTCCATGGAGACCTACATTGCTTATGTGGTCGCCCAGATTCTCGGAGGTCTCGTGGCCCTGTTTTGGTCGTTGAAAGCTGCAAAATCCCAATAAATATCACCTCTTATAATAAACAATGTCTAATTGGGCTTCTTATACCGTCTTGACTATTTTTATCGTCAACTTGATCTTTTACCTGATCATGAGCATCATCTCCCCTTACTACCAACATCTGAATTCAAAAGGGCTCGGTAAAGCGTTCAACATCATCTGGCTTGTGCTCATCGCCATCTCGTTCGGCATCCTGGCCTTCTATCACACCGCTTGCGTCTCCGGCTTGAACCCCAAAGATGGCGTCGCCGTTGCTCAGAGCATCTTCGCCTGCGACTTGTACGTCTACATGATTATCGCCACCCTTGTCTCCATCACCATTCCCTTCATGATCTGGTCCATCGTCGCCGACCTCCGATACCGTCGACAGCTCAAGTCGCAAACAACTCAGGAAGGCCGTTAAATAGGCCGAGAATGAAGCGTGATCCGCGACGTTGAACGACGGATGGAATACGATCGAGTCTGGATCTAACAGTGTTGCCCCTGCGGACATCGCATGGCAAGCCACCAGATTTGGTTGTTGAATGTGGTCGACCATCACTCGAACCTCTTCGAGGGTGCCTAGATAGTTGCCCACGGGCTCGATCACGATTGTCACGGGAGGTTCGAGTCGACTTGCGAATTCGGCGAGTTTAGAAAAGGCGGCGATGAATTGAACGTGACCATTCTGGTAGGCTTCGTATTCTTTATTTTTTGTCGCGGATATGTTTCGAGACTCGGCGTCGTTGAACAACAGGTAGCGAGCACCCAACGTGCTGGCATGAGACAAAGACACCTTGAATCGAGACATGAAGTTTCCCATGTCCCCCATTTTGACCGAATGAGATTCGAACGTGTTGACAACGCACAACACGGACATGTCTAGCGTGTCGAGCTGCCGCCTCAGATCGGCGATCGTGTGACGTGTATGCATTCGCCTCGCCCCCAGATCGACAGCCATGTGTTTTACACCACAATCCTTTAGGCGTCTCGCCATGTTCACGATAGGCTCGCTGTGGCAGAAGCACGTGTCTGGAAATGCGATCAAGGATGATCGCAAGAGGGGTTCGGTGGGTTCCCCGTGTTCGGAGAACCATTGGAAACGATCACAAATCACGATCTTTCGTGCGCAGGTGTCCGGCAAGGTCTCCTTGATCCATGCGAGAAGGTCCTCGTGGTCTTCGGGTTTCACGAGGACCGTCAGATGCTTCAAGAGACAGGCCGATTCAAGCTTTTCCTGGACCTCGCCATGCGGATGGAACAGACACACGATGTGTGTCGCCCGTTCCCACCCGGAATTGACGGACATGGCATGGGTGAATGCCGGAAGCACCATCGAGAAATATGGGGCTTCGATCAATAAACAACGTCTTTCTTGTGCTTGTGCTTGTGCTTGCATTAGAGAATTGCTTTACTTTTTTTTCATTCATTTGGACAAGAAGAAATAGAGTTGGCCAAATCCGAGGAGAATCTCGAGGACTCCTAGGATAATGGAGAGATAGGCGGCAACATACATCTTGTTTGGAATCGAAGGGTTAGACTTTTTCATATGGTAGAACTTGACACCCTCATAGACAAGTATGGACCCAAAAAGTATGAACGTGATGATCGAAATGATTGTAATAATCGCAGACATTTTATATATCTTTTATATTTTTTGGGACCATCCTTGTCTTGCCACTTCATATAAAAGGCTGCAAAATGATGCATGATCGTCGGAATGCCATGGTGGCTAAATGTTGTGAGAAACCCGATATCCAAGACATCAAATATGAGTCGGTGTGTGTCAAGTGTGGGACGGTCCATGGAGAGGATTACTTGGATCGGGAATCAGTGACCGACGAAACGTTCTACGCGTCGACTCGGGTCGGCGTTCCGGAAAAAGAGGTAGTGGAGGATCTTGCACTCTCGATATGGAGTGACTGTCCCGAGTCGATCATCCTAACCGCAAATCGCTTGTTCAAGGATTACTCCAAGGGTAAAAATACAATTTTCAAAGGTGCCCACCGAGAAATGATCATCTATGCTTGTCTATACAACGCCAACCGAACAGTGAATACGGGGTTTCGTACGAAAGCTTGGTTTCAAAAGTGGGTCGTCGACAAGACCGTGTTCTTGGGAGCCTGTGCCGATCTCGAGCGATTCATCGAAGGACAAAACGCATGGAAGCAACTCTTGGCTAGGCCCACGGGCCGATTGATCGACGAGATATCTGACATCTTGGGATCCTTCGATGTTCCAAAGGAGAAGATCAGGACCGTGAGGAGGCGAGCATTCAAGTTGGAAACAGTCTTGAAAGCTCCGAAAAATCAAAGGCATATCGATGGAATCAAGGAAACAAACGTCAACACCTCCATCGTGTTTCTAGCATGCAAGGACATTGACATGGACACCGACCTCGCAAAAGAAATTCAAAAGTCTTCGTGGCTGAAAAATGTCAAGAAAGCCATCCATAAGTGCAAGCCGGTCGCTTAGACGTCCTACCTTACCTTAGGAGCTCTAGGCTTTCTAGTCTTTTTCTCGGTAACCACTTTTTCTTTTGCGGGGGAGGGGGAGGAGGTTTGGGTGGTGATGGCGGCAGGCGTTGTCTTGGGCTTGGGAGAAGACTTGGTCTTGGGCATCGCGTCGGCAAGCTTCTTCTCATCGGACTTCTTCCACATCGCGGCGATCTCCCTCATCATGGTCTTGGGGTTGGCCTCCTCTCCTCGTGCCTCGATCGCCCTCTTGGCCTCGGCACGGTTCTTGGGAGCCTTCTGATACTCTTGATAAACACTGCGGGCCTTGGGGGTCTTGGCCTTGACCTCGCCGTCCTCTCCGATGCCTCCCAACTTCTCAGCGTGCTTCTTGAGGTTGGTGAGGATGGTAAGGGCCTTTCCGGCGTTCTTCGCATCACCGAGCTTGATGAGCCTCAAGGCCTCGGCGAGCTGTGTGGCATATTTCTGAAATTTTCTAGCACCTGTCATTGTTATGATTATCGAAGAAAAAAAACAAGTCACTTTTGAACGTACGCAGGGATAATGTGCGAGGTCAAGAAAAATTATGTTTTGTTTAGAACAGAGGTAGACGATGTTGTCATCGATGAGAGAAACACCCTGTGACCAACTCACGTCTAAAACCGGAACCCTATCCGACCAGGCTTATGCGAGCTCGGTGTCTTTCTTAAACACGATGCGCCTACAAGAGTGGAAGCCGATGGATCGAAGCGGAATGAATCCGGACCGAAGCTATTGTTATCTCACGGTCGATTCTAATGTCGGTATCGACAACTTGTGGCCAGGCGAAAGCTGTGTGTTTCCTGGTTCAAACCCGTTCATCACACGGAGCTTTATGGACAAAGCGCAAGACGCCACGAGGAGCAGTGCCATCAAGAAATGCGTGATGGAGATCAATCCCAAGAACGTCAACGACGACCATTTGAACCGTTTTTGGACCGGCATGGGCAGCATGGATTGTTCCAATCTCGAATTCGCTTATCAAAAGTTGAATGCCGATCTCGTCAACGGGAATCACTTGTTGACGGATGAGTTGAATGGGTTCCTCGCAACCGATCAGACGAACGAAAACAAGATCACAAGCTTGCGCGTCACGATCGAAGACCTTCAAACGCAGATTCAAGCGAATCGGGTCACGTTAAACAACTTGTATGCCGACTCCAACACGGTTGCTGAAGCCATCGCTCGAGGTAAAGTGGAGGCGGCCGCTTGCAAGAGCAACGCCGATCAACTCACCGTGGAAGTACAAGTGTGTGCTTCAAATCTAACTGGATTTTTAGCCATGTCAAATGCGGTCAATGATGCGTATGCTTTCTCGAACCAAGTGTTTAATCAAGATCAAGTGACATACTATCAGACGGACCAAGCCATCTCCACCTTGAAAAAGTCTTTGGAATCGAAACGTATCGAGGTCAGCCAGAAAAAAGAGGAATGGTCTGGCAATGTGAGGCTTCTCAACACCTGCAATGGACGGGTGACCGATATGAAGAGCGCGTATGACGGATGTCAAAGCAATCTGTTTGCCACGAGCAATGCGCTAAACGTGTGCACTCAATCGAACACCATGTGTCAATCGAACAGGTTGGCCACCTCGAATGACTATCGCGAATGCGAGCAGGGTCTTCCCGGGCTGTGGGCGACATGGTCCAACAACGACCTGACCTATCGAGATTGCGGAAAATCCAACGCTGAATGCTTGGTCACGCGTGCTTCGCGCGTCGAGAAGGAGACGGCATTGAACCGCGAGATCGAGGATTGGTTGTCCAAACACAAAAATTGCACACCATGTAACGTGGTCATCGAGAGCTTAAAGAGCTCGGTCGACGAGATACTCGCGTGGTGCAAGTTCCCATTGGAGGCTGCAAGCATGCTGAAGAGTTCGTTGATCCAATCGATGCAACAAGGTACGATCGGACTTCAGAATCAAATGCAAGCCTGCGAAACGGGACGGAACACGTTGCCCACGACTCTGCCTGCGAGACCTCAAAAAGAAAAGGTGCCACGTGGTCCCCCCGGTACCACCACTAGGCCTACGCCTCCGACGTGCACGGTGGTGTTGAGCGCCGCTTACTGCGATCCGAGCGACATGTCCAAGTGTTGGGCAGACGACAATGTGTATCTTAAATTCAAAAATCCCCGCATGGATAACTACGAAATGCTGGTGATTTCGATCCCTGTCCGCGATTATTATGAGAATGGAGTGGTCAACACGTCCAAAGTTCATGAATATATTAGAGATCGAGCGATGAAACGATGGAATCTATACTATCCTATGACTGGGTTTGAGTGGCAGTCGCATTGGATCAACGAATATGATCAAGGGAGGTACATGCTCCGAAAACCCTATGTGTATACAAGCTCGGGTCCTGGTTTTGAGCAAGCGTCACCGGCAAAATTGGATTGGCCAGATGATTGGTGGGGGAACTTTCAAGGGGAGCAAGGAGGTGGCAACTCGACTGGCAACGGGCGGCTAGGAGAGATCGTGCAACTCATTCCCAACAATGGCGCGCATTGCTCATTCACGACAAACAACAATGGTGGCGTTTATGGTTCGATCCATGCCATAAACCAAAAGCCAGTCGGTACCAAGTTTGGCTATTCGCGTAATGGCATGCAATTTCGAAATGCGGGTGCGAATGATGGAAATGATCCTGGGCGCGGGGAAATGTGGGATAACATGAACATGAACTACTTGAACCTATACACAGGTGTAGCTGGAAGCAATTGCTCATTCAGTAATGTCCTGAATACGCCTGATTTTCCAAATTGGTGGATGGACCCGTGCAAATCAGCCTACAAGTTTAACAAGTTGCCGTTGTGGTCAAGCAACCCGATTCTGGGCTAAGTTTGACTAATTTTCTGCAAGTCTATAAATGAGTGCGAGAACTCCATTCACGCCTGTCCATGGCAACATCGCGACCGAACTCACCATGCTCCATCGCTTGCCTGTGTATTTCCTCGATTATTTATGGGTGATTGTCATCTATGTGTCGGTCGCCTTTTGGCTCGCGGTGTTCATTGACGGGATTCTCTTGCCACCTTATGACGAAGAGCAGACCCGGCGAACGTCCACCGGGGTCCTGTATTTTCAGGTTTTGTTGCAATTCGCCACTCAGGGATTTGTCGTGATCTTCATCAACGCGCTCCTTCAACTGATCCCGTCGCCTTTGGACGGCGTGTATGGGTATAATGCGAGAGGCACCCTTGGAAGTTTGGTCATTCGAAATCCGGCCATCATCACCGTGGTACTATTCGTCTTGTCTCCAGGACTGCAAGGTCGTCTTCGAAATCTGTATTCGCGATTTAACAAGAACGTGGCCGATGGTCGTGCGAGCGTGGGTCATTAGTGCGGGTCAATTTATTTCTTTGATGAGATCAATGGGATCAACACATCTAGTTTTTATCTTGATCTTTCTCGCGATCGTGTATCTGCTCGCCACGTTCACCCTAGGGCAACCGAAAAGTGAAGGTTTTTCGGTGAAGGCCGACGCCCAGAAAGTGTCCCACGATTTTGGAGACGAAGCGTGTGATGCACTCCAGCCTGGTGCGGATCATGTGAATGCCACCACGAGGGCCATCGCGGATTCCTACCTGAGGACAGGTCGCTTCAAGAAATGGAAGCCGAACGACCAAAGTCTGGCCAACGATGGCCTATACTGTTATAGCGACGAAAAGCCGTTGTGCGACGAACCCATGCCATCGCCCGTCGTTCGATCGTTTGTTTCCTCTTCGAATGCCGCCAACACGACATTGTCGCGGCCTAACAAGTGCGTGTTCGTGGTGGATCCGAATCGGGTCAACCCTGAATCCTTGGACTCCTTCTGGTCAACACTGAAACAAGGCACGTGTGTCGAGCAAAACAAGCTCATCATCGAGCAAAATCAAGAGCTCACGAATAAAAAAAAATCTTTGTTGTCGAAAATCGGTGACGAACGAATAAAAATCAATCGTCAAGTGCAACAAATTGCGGAAATGGATGCCAAAGTAGCGGATTTGAATGCCGAATTTCAAAGTTCAAGCCAGCTCGTACTAAACGTGACGCAAATTTTGAGCTTGATGGTTGGAGAAAAACAAGCTCTGGAGGGGACCGTGGCAACTTGCAAGGACAAAGTCAAGGCATTAGAAACATCACTCCAAACGTGCTCGAGCAATTTGTCCACCACGCAAAGCAACTACTTCACCGCGAGCAACAAGTTGAAGGATCTTCAAACGAATATGGCGGACCTTCGGTTTAAAATGAATGTGGCCAAAGCGGACCTTAGCAAAGCTCAAGGCGATTTTGATGTGGCAACTGCCGATTTTAATCTGTACAATGGAAGCAATATTTACGTGATTGGATTAAATGATGAGTGCGACCGGAATCTAAGGGCTTGGACTCAATCGAACGACGTGTGCTCTGGAAATTTGAACGTGGTCGCATCGAACTTGGTGACCATGGATGGGGTCCTCGGAAGATGCAAAAACGATGTCCAAGTGATTCTTGGGAATTTGTCGAATTGTCAAAGCAATACCCTACGTGTGACCGCCTCGAACGCCATCCTGTCCAACGTACTCATTCCGGACTGCCGAGAGAAGTATTTGGCATGCACTCAAGACGTGAGCCGATTGGACGAGTCCATCGTCATTCTGAAGGATAGATATGCATACACCAAGTCGAATTATCGAGATTCAAATTGCAAACCATGGGTGGATCGCATCGATAAACTTACAAATTGGAGCAATTGGTTGGTCGAGCATTGTGTACACACAGAATCTTCCAATGATACGATTTATCAGGAATTGAGCAATATGCTCAGGGATAGTAGTGCCAATATATCGTCCAATGTGAAGACGTGTCAAATCGAAGTGGAGACGACTCGCAAAGAAATCGAAGACATCGGTTTGGACAAGAGCGTCGATGCCAAATACACCAGCAACGTTCCGACGGGGCCATATCTCAATAGCGTTGTCTATGGCGACGACGACTTCAGAACCTATCACCCTCGCTCTTGCATCAACGTCGTCGCTCAAAATTCATATCTTACTGCCAATTGCGTGGATAGTTCGACCGGTCTTTGGAAATCGTCCACCCTCGATATCACAAGTTGCTCTTCAAATAGCATCACGAATCAATATGGCATCCTCACATGTGGCGGTCAAAACTCCGGAAAGTCTTACTCAGATCCGACCTCGAATATTAAAACCACCACGGGTTCAGCCACTGCAACCATTGGCTCAACTCAGGGCGGTGTCTTATCGAGCCCACAGTATACTCCCTATCAACTCGTGACCGGCAAGTTGCAACCATAACACCTATAAAGACATCTTGGGATCTATGAGGACATGGAAATATTTCGTGATTTACCCTACGATCTCAAATGTTTAGTGGTCAAAAGGATGGATGCCATGGAGCGCGTCCGATTGTCATGGTGTCCCCGATTGACCATCTCGTGCACACACCGGTGTACTTATATACACGAGACGCTAGGAGCCCACCTATTCGACATGAAGGAAATGGAAGAGCACGAGTTCACCCTATATGCCACGTTTGAATGCGATCGAAATGGGGTCATGTGGATGAATACGCGCGTGGATTGGATGTTTTGGTTCAACTCCATTAATTGCTTTAAAAATGTTCCCATTTGTCGAGCGAATCGTAAATCGCCCAAGGACATCGGGCGGCTGATGAAGCGCGCCTTCTTCGAATACATGAGGTACACACACGTGTACTCGAGTCCCGTGTTCAAAAACCGTCGCTCCTCCTCTTACGAATTGACCAGCGTGATCGATGGAAATAAACACATCGTGTGGGAAGGAGACCGCCTCTCGATCGAAGGCGTCACCAAGTGGATTCGGTCGGAATGGTTCTCGGAAGGTTTGTCGGAGGGTCAAGAAAAGGCGAAAGAAAAGCCCCTCATTCCTAGTTTCAGCATCAACGATGAGCTAGGCGCGCTTCTAGGTTTCATCGTGAGGCGAGTCGACGTGCCTTATCGCTACGAAGACCTGCTCTTGTTACATGAGCATTGTCCGGTCATCTATAAGCGTCTCGAGGAGTTTGGCGAGTTGAAATCGCCGTTGCTTGATCCGCAGAACCCGATCCGACAATACATCCGATGGCATAAAAAATTGGCGACAGAGGAAAGAGAGGTCGCCATCCAGCATCTCACGACGCTTCTCGACGAGAAAATCACCATGTGGTACGATGAGGTTGAGTTTCCATCCATCGACGAGATGCTCCGTTATGCCAGTGCCTACTACCTCGTGAAATAGGCGGGAGTATGGTGCACTAGCGTGGTGCAAAAAATATAAGAACAAGAAGTGAATGAGGTACGCGTTTCCGTTTTCAACTTGCGAGGCGCCGAGGCACCGCGGTTGGGCTCAACCGTTTTCTGCGGTCGCAAATCTGATCGCGATGGCAGTGATCGCCACCGGGTTGTGTCTGAGCCGCGGCATCGCCACATTGATCACGATCGTGACATTATTCGTAAATGAACGGCTCCACTGTGAACAGATGTTGCGATTCGCGAATCTACCGTATCACGTGCTCATCGAGACGACCGGCATCGCGATGTTTCTCCTCGTGGTCCTCGTCTTTGTGAAATGGGATGCGATCGTCGTCTAACTCGTCGGGTCCATGTTGATTTTGTGATAATCACGCATGTGTTGAATTAATCCGGCCTGAAGAAATTCACGTTTCATAGCTTTCTCTGAGTGCGTGCAATGTGGGCAAAGATACTTCGGCGCTAGCTTTTCTTCTCGACGCTGTCGCTTCTCTTCCTTTTTGCGTAGCTTCTCTTCTTCGTAGGCTAGGTTAGCCGCGGCTCGGCTTTGAAAATGGCTCAGTGTGTCATCGGACCACAATTTTTCCCTAAACCATTTTTTTGTAAATCTCGTCGGCATGGGTGTCGTAAGGTCATGGGACTTTTGTAAGCAATATGTGAATATGTCCTCAGATGGAATGGTTTCGTGACCATCACCGATGTCTTTCTTAGAGTCTTTCACACATCTCTTGATCAAGTTTCTGAGATCATATTCAACGACTTCTTTCTTGATGTTCTCGATGACATTGGGGTCATAATCAAATAGGATTCTGATTTGATCTGGTGTTTGGTCTCCCCATATCATTCGATAATAGAGTTTGGAATGTGTGACTAATTTTGATTTGGAATATGGAATCCCGTCATTTGAAACATTTAGAAACATCGCATGCACGGCCGCCTCCTTCTCCTTTTGAAGAGCATACGCTTCTTGATGTCTTTTCATTAGTTCCTCATACTCTTTGGCCTTCCTAAGCTTCTCTTCCGCTAAACCAATCCTTAAAATGTCCTCCAAGCATGTCACATTTGTCGATGTTTTCTTCGCATATGCTTCGATGACTTGATCGATCTGATAGAAAGCAAGCACGTAAGGACCATAGTAACGCGAGTATAGATTGACATTTAGATACGGAATGTCGTTAAGAATAGACGGTTTAATATAATAATCGTGCGTTAATCGGTAGTCGCTGAGCGTGTTGGATTCGAGACACCTTTGACACCATCGCTTTAAAAAAGGCCATTGTACTGTTCGTGTGCGAGCGCACTTGCAAAATTCACATCCAGTCCCAGTGACAAGTTGCAAGGCTCGACGAGCCGATACTTTGCCCTTTTCGACGTAATTCAAAGCTTGAATTGAATCTCGAACGTCATGCGAGTTCGCCAAAGCACGTAAAATGGCGACCCAACACTCGTGGGAGTTCGGCATGGAAGTATTCAAGTCCTTACACGTGCTCGATAAGGCGACGAGCGTTAAGTAAAATTCTTGGACCTTCGCGATGGAGCCATTATTTGTTTTTATATAATTGATAAAGTTGTCTACCGTGAGCTGAACAATGTGATGTAGAATATCATTCGGAAGTTCGGGGATGGTTTTATTTAGAAGGTCGTGAACTTTGCATAACTCTAATTTTTCAGAAAGGGTTTTGGCGGACGATCGACCTTTCACGTTTGCTTCCTTCAAGATGAGGGTCAGTTGAGCTGAGGAGTAGTTCATAATGTGGTCACATATACCATTGTTGTGTTGTCTTTATGTGCTTTACTCCATTTACGCATACTTTGAAATGAACGAATGGACTCGCTTGAACAACTCCTTGCGCTCGATGTTGTGTGGGAGTATTTTGTCCTGAGCATCTTGATATTTGAGCCATTTCACATCTTTGATCTCCCGACTCGACACGCGACCCACGATGTCGTGCCGTTCGCACACGGCGAGGTAATAGATATGCTTGTATCGCACCCGGTTGGTGCCCGAGAAGACCTCTTCGAAAGGCTTCACACTGCCTAGCATTTTGATGTACTTCGGATTGATGCCGGTTTCTTCTTTGAACTCGCGAATGGCACAACACACGTCGTTTTCGTTGACATTACGGCGGCCTTTGGGGAAGCCCCATTCGGCTTCGGA
>Ga0070374_10000100_pt1 | contig 29861 bp, 4 predicted proteins | sample LauGreSuBDMM15SN_2_FD_66374 | JGI IMG/M metagenome (GOLD analysis project Ga0070374, IMG submission 66374) | Freshwater lake microbial communities from Lake Michigan, USA - Su13.BD.MM15.SN (version 4) (version 4) | ecosystem: Environmental > Aquatic > Freshwater > Lake | place: Lake Michigan...
AGGCGTACCCTGAGTCGACCACGCGCGTAATGCAGCAACGGGCTGCAGATTCAAATCATCCCAAGGGATACGGCTGCTAGGCTGCTGAATATGAAGTGTGGGCGGCAGTTCACGGTGCTCGAGCGCTTTGAGCAATTTAATCAGACCCATGACGCCGGCGGCTGATTCAAGATGGCCAATATTTGACTTCAACGAGCCAACCAATAAAGGTCGATCGCGTTGTTCAGCCTGACCGATGACGACCCCCAAAGACTGCGCTTCGATAGGATCGCCTAGCGGTGTGCCGGTGCCGTGCGCCTCGACGTAATCGATGTCTTGAGGCCGAAGACCAGACTTCAAAAGCGTTTGACGAATCAGTTTCTGTTGCGCAAGGCCATTAGGAACGGTAAAGCCGCTGCTTGCACCGTCTTGATTCACTCCGGTTGCACGAATGACCCCGAGTATGTTGTCCTTGTCTGCAAGCGCATCTGAGAGGCGCTTTAATACGACGATGCCACAGCCTTCACCACGCACGTAACCATTGGCGTCTTCGCTGAAGGTCTTGCACTTACCGTCTGCAGACATCATGCCCGCAGCCGAGAGCGTCACATTTAACAAGGGAGAGAGGGTGAGATTGACGCCACCCGTTAAGGCAAGATTGCAGTCCTTTGCTCGCAAAGACGTGCAGGCAAGATGAATGGCCGTCAGTGAAGACGAACAGGCGGTATCGACCGCCATGCAAGGTCCTTGCAAGCCCAACACGTAAGAGATTCGCCCGGCACACGCATTGAGCGGTGTCCCAGTGTTGAAGTAAGGATTACTGTCTCCAGGCGTATCCGAGCAAGCCTGCAAAAGACCGTAATCGCTAGAGGTCACGCCTACAAAAACCCCAGAGGCACTCTCTTTCAGTGAAGAGGGTGGGATGCCAGCGTGCTCAAGTGCCTCCCAGGCCACCTCAAGTAAGAGGCGTTGCTGAGGATCCATGCCTTCAGCCTCTCGGGCCGAAATTCCAAAGAAGCTGGCATCAAATTTGTCTGCATGTTCGACAAAGCCGCCGCGAAGCGTGTAGGCTTTGCCTGGGGTACCCGGACGGGGGTCATAATAATCTTGCGCATTCCAACGCGTTTTTGGAATGTCGGTAATGGCGTCGCGTCCCTCGCGAATTAATTGCCAGAGGTCTTCTGGATTTTTCGCACTCGGTGCGCGGCATGACATCCCAATCACCGCGATGGGTTCGTCAGAGAGAGTCTTCGCTTGCTCTAGTTCTTTGCGCAGTAACTGAATGAGCGAGTAAGCTTTTTGTAAGGGGCTAGCTGGCGCTACAGGCGAGTCGCTCATTAAGCATCCTTTTTAGCATTCAGGGATGAGAGCTCTCCCTCGATGAGCGCCGCGATTTCAGCGTCAGAGAGTTCGTTCTCCTGGGTATGCACTGCAACTTTTTTAATCGAGGGCTGAGTGACCGGGCTCTCTAAAGCTTGTGAGGTTTTGACCTCAGTAAACAGCAGCGAGAGCAAATATTTGGTGAGCTGCTCGATGCTGGGAAAATCAAAGATTGTTGAGGCCACGAGTTTGCAACCCAATTGTTGTTCTAACCGAGTTCTAAGCGCGACCGCCATTAAAGAGTCCATACCAAAATCAAAGAAACCTCTTCTAAAATCTAGCGTCGTACGGTCAGATATCTCAAGCAAGGCGCATACTTGTTGACTGATATAGTCACTCAAGGCCTCTGAGCGATTCCACGCAGGCATTTCATGTAGTTGATTCAACAGCAATGGGGCTGAAACGGTTTCGGTCTCTGCTGTGTCTGGAGCTAACCGTTCAAAGATCGGTTGTTCATAGTGAACAGAGAAGGTGTTTTTAACTTGATTCCAATTGGCGTTGACAACGGTAATTTGACTGCGATTGAGCAACAGAGCTTGTTCGAGATATTGAAGCGCGTCGCTTGGTGCTAGGCTCAAAAATCCGCTACTTAATACCTTGTCTGCGCCGGCTGTGGTTTGAACTAGACCACCACTCTGCCAGGGGCCCCAGTTAATGCTGATAGCAGGCAGATTACACGAGCGACGATGCGTTGCGAGCCCGTCTAAAAATGAATTGGCGGCAGAGTAGTGCGCCAATTGAGCCGTACCAAGCACGCTTGAAATTGAAGAATACAGCACAAAAAAATCAAGATCGAGTTCTTTAGTTTGTTCGTGCAAATTCCAAGCCCCTTGCACCTTGGCCTCGAACATGTTGTGTAGCGCTTTGGGTGTGAGGTCTTGACACAAAATGGGGGTCGCCACGCCGGCGGCATGAATGACGCCCTTGATTTGACGTTTGTTCTTAAGCAAAAAATCAAAGGCCTGTTTGACTTGTGTGGCTTGTGACACATCACAGGGCATAAACAGTACTTTGGTGTCTAAGGCCTCTATCTCTTGGATCGCCTGTTGTGCGCTTTCACTCGGGATGTTTCTGCCCAACAGAATCACTTCACTGGCATGTTTTGAGGCAAGAAACCTTGCGGCTTGAAGTCCGAGTGAGCCCGTGCCCCCCGTGATCACGTAGGTTGCGTCTTCGGCGATTTGTAGCTTCTGAAACGGGACGATCTCGACCGGCTCTAAGCGACTGACATACCTTTTGTTTCCAAGCAACAGAATTTGACCTTCGGCCGTGTCAGCTGTGATCTCATCAAAAACATGTTGTGCGCCGGTCTCGTCAAACTCTAAAACACCGCCTCGTATCGCTGGGTTTTCTAAAAACAATGAGCGCGCAAAGCCATTGAGCATGCTAGCGAAGGGTATTGAAAAATGCTCTTGCGTCAACGAGGCCGATCGATTCACCAAAAACCATAACGGTATCGCGAAGTTGAGCTGAGTGAGTGCGTTGCTGACGTACGACGCGTTCAATAAAATTTGCTCACCAAAGGCTGAATGGAAATTCTTTTCATCCCAACCTTCAGGCCAAACTAAAGCGACGCTCGTGAGCGTGATCGTTTGGTTAACTTCTTGAATGACTTTGGCATAATCATTCGGCGAAGTTTCGTCGATGATCCAAAGCGCTTCGGATTTTTTGGTGAAGCTATGGCCTGGCACCACATAAATATTTGTGGTGTCTGCGCCGTTTAATGCGGTCGCTGGCAATCCTACAGTCGTCGAGGCGAAGACAAGTGTATGCCGGTGCTCTGGTGCTGGCTTCTGAGTTAAGTTTGAACCGATTTGCACTTGCCAAACTGGCTGATAGAGTGCTTGTATTTTTTGCTGATTATTTTGTTGATATTCGTCTACCAACACTTGGCAGATTTTAGTCAACAAGGCTTCATCTTTAGCGTCAAACTGATTGCGTTGCTCTAAGTGAGCACGCAGCTTGCTGGTGTTGCCTTCTTTAATCAGTTCAAGTAGCTTAAACGACTGAACACTTTCGCCTGCGGCGGTGATTGGACTAGAGTTGAACCAGTGGCGCTGCCGTTGAAAGGCGTAGGTCGGCAAGTCAACAAAAGGGGCCGTTTTCACACCATACACTTTTAACCAATCGATCGCCAGACCCGCCTGGTAAAGTTGCGACAAACCTTCGGCCAGCGCTTGTGCTGCAATTTTGTTTTTTCGTAAACTAGGAATCAAGCTTCGATTCTGGACGCCTTCATGTTGACTGATCATCCCAAGCAAAATAGGTTGAGGTCCAATCTCTATCACCGCATTAAAGTTATCGTTGATCAAGTGGTCAGTGATCTTGGTAAATTGGACTGGCTGACGGATGTGATCTCGCCAATAGCGTGCGGTCTGTATGTTTTGGTCAGCGAGGGCGCCGTCGACATTTGAAAGCAGGGGGATCCGAGGAGGGTTGAACTTGATCGTTTCAGCAAAAGACAAGAACTCATCAAGCATAGGCTCCATCAGCGCCGAATGAAATGCGTGTGAGACGGTAAGTTCGCGATATTTGATATCCGTATCGGCCAGCATAGACCTCAGGTCTTTTAACGCACTGAGATCGCCAGAGACCACAGTTTCTTTAAACGTATTGAGCCCTGCAATCTCAATCGACCCAGAGGTTTCTATTTTGTTCAAAAGACGTTCAACCTCACTGGCAGAGGCAAATACTGCCATCATGCCACCCGGCACTTGAAGTTGATGCATCAGACGGGCGCGTGTCGAAATCAGCTTCAAACCGTCTTCAAGCGAAAACACACCCGCGACGCAGGCAGCCACGTATTCACCCACGCTATGTCCCGCGACCACGTCAGGTTTAATCCCCCACGACAACCAAAGTTGCGCAAGAGAATACTCGACGGCAAAAAGCGCAGGCTGGGTATACAGAGTTTGATTCAGTGCACCTGTCTGATCCTCAAAGATCAAGGTGAGTAACGAGCGTTCAAGGATTGGATCTAGATAAGTTGCACACTGCTCAAGAGCTTCTCTGAAGACGGCTTCAGTCTCGAAAAGTTCTTTACCCATTCCTGGATATTGTGAGCCTTGTCCTGTGAATAACCACGCGACTTTCGGCGCTTGGCCGTTCAGGTTCAGTTTTTTATTTAAAGCTAAATCTTGCGGTGGCTGAGTTAAAAACGCATTTAACTTTTCAAGCAACGCATCCTTAGATTCGGCAACGATCGATAACCTGTTTTCAAAATGCGTGCGGTGCAAACTAGCGGCAAGGCAAAACGCTGCCAATTCTTCGGCAGGCGTGTGTTGTAGTTGTTGAGCAAAACGGCTGACTTGCCCATTCAGCGCCATGGCTGAGCGAGCGCTAATATTTAAGATTTGAAAGGGTCGCTGACCTAGTGTGACAGGCACAGAGTTTGCCTGATCGCTCGTCGGTGCTTCTTCTAAAATGACGTGGCTATTGGTTCCGCTAAAACCAAACGAACTGACGCCAGCCATACGCGTTGTGTTTTTTGTCAGCCAGTCTTGTCGTTGATGGGTGATTGCAAAAGGCAGGCTGTTCCAGGGAATGTGCGGATTTTGCTCGGCACAATGTAGATGCGCGGGTAAAACTTTGTGCTGTAAAGCCAGCACGACCTTAAGTAGCCCGCTGATGCCTGCTGCGCCCTCCATATGACCGACATTGGTTTTAACCGAGCCGATTCTTAAGGGTTCTGCAGACGTACGCGTGCTAGAAAATACCTCGGCTAAAGCGCCGATCTCAATGGGATCGCCCAGACTAGTGCCAGTACCATGCGCTTCGATGTAGTCAATTTGAGCGGCTTGTACGTTGGCATTTTTGAGTGCTTGTTGGATCACGCGTTGCTGCGAAGGCCCGTTGGGTGCTGTCAAGCCGCTGCTCGAGCCATCTTGATTCACGGCGCTGCCTCGAATCAAGGCTAAGACACGATCGTGTTCAGTGTCGACATCCGATAATCTTTTTAGTACAACAAGTCCGCAACCTTCTCCACGGCCAAAGCCGTTTGCGTCTGAGGAGAACGCTTTGCACTTGCCGTCGGGCGACAACATTCTGTTTCGAGAAAAATCGATACTAGTCTCTGGACTTAAGGTGAGATTGACTCCACCCGTGATGGCCAGATCGCATTCTAAATTTCGTAAACTTTGACAGGCTAAATGAACTGACACCAGCGATGATGAGCAAGCCGTGTCAATGGCCACACAGGGCCCTTCAAGCCCTAAGATGTAAGACAGCCGACCAGACGCGACACTGTGCGCCATGCCTGTCGTCATATAGGCATCTATTTCAGTTTTGTCGCGTGACATCGACAGGAGACTGTAATCTTGATTACAGATGCCGATAAAAACGCCGGTACGGCTGCCCGCAAGCGACGCTGGAACGATGTTGGCGTGTTCGAGCGACTCCCAGCAAACTTCAAGCAAAAGATGCTGTTGGGGATCCATGTTTTTCGCTTCGCGGGGCGAGATTCCAAAAAACTCTGGATCTGACTCTTGCACCTTAGAAAAAAAGGATCCTTGCGTCGTGATGATTTTTCCAGCGTCATCGTAACTTGGGCTGTAATAGGCTTGACTGTCCCAGCGACTTTCAGGAATAGTCGTAATTGTGTCTTTCCCTGAGTTGAGCAACGCCCAAAAATCTTCAGGTGAGCCAATATCGCCAGGAAAACGGCAACCCATACCGATGATCGCGATCGGTTCAGCTTGTTGTTTTTCTAGCGCGTCAATTTTCTTCCGCGCAGCCTGCAACGCCAAAAGCGCCTGCTTGACGGAGGTAAGATGACCTTCAGGGGCGGACTGATCCATTGCAAATAAACCGAAAAAGAGTCCACGTATTCGCTTGGTTGCGCACTCGATTTGAATCGTTAGAACTGATTATTAAACGTGTCACGACCTTAACATGCGCACGACTACACATACTCACAATTTCGCACAGTTTGGTGGGGTCGCTAGACTGCTTTTTCGCGGGGCAGATCGTTGAGTCTGAGTGCGACTTAGTGAAAAAAAAGACTCTGTTTTTACTAAGTATAACTTTGCTAAATTGCTCGCCCAAACTTACTGCTGGCGGGCCATCAAAGCCCACTCCTGATCCATCACCAAAGCGCATCCCTGATCAGTCACCAAAGCCCACCCCTGTTCAATCACCAGAGCCCAGCCTTAATCAAAATCACCAAAGGCCAGCCTTGATCAATCACCAAAGCCCATTTCTTTGAGAGTTTTTCTGAGTTCTTCAGCGGCCTCTTGATCGCTTAACTGCTCGATCGCCTGCGTATCAAAGTCGCTCGACTCCTGCTGTTTCTCCTCGACAAGAGGCCACTGTTCATTGACCTTAGTCAATAAATAGTTTGCCAGACCATTGGCGTTCGGGTAATCAAAGGCTAGCGTTGCTGGTAGCGAAACGGTCAGTGCTCGACTCAAGCGATTTTTAAGCTCAACTGCAGTCAGTGAGTCCATCCCCATATCCAAGAAGCCTTGTTTGCGGTCAATGTTCTTTGACTTGGGCAAGCTCAGCACGGTGACGATATTCTGTTCAATCAGCTTCACGATGAGGGCCGTTCGCTGTTCGATATTGGCGCCTGCAATCTCGTTGAGCAACGAAGCGGACGCCTCTTGGCGAGGCTGATTGGCGGGTTCTTGTTGAAACTCAGTTAAAAACGCGGTGGGTTTTTTATGGGCTTGATAGGTTCGCCAATCAATGTCGAAGATGCCGAGTTGTGGTCCGTGGTGCCGTAATGCTTGACCCAATGAGGTTAAAGCAACGCCAGGAGGTATCGCTTTAATCCCTTGCTTAGCTAGGTTAGCCGGCGAACTCATTCTTGCTGCTAAGCCGATTTCAGCCCAAGCGCCCCAGTTAATCGCGAGCGCAGCACGACCCGTTGAGCGTCGATAATGTGCGAACGAATCTAAAAATGCGTTCGCAGCCGCGTAGTTCGCTTGGCCGGGCGCGCCGAGTATCGCGGTCGCCGAAGAGAACAGCACGAAGAGGTCTAAATTGAGGTCGAGTGTTTGTTCATGGATCAGCCAAGTGCTGTCAATTTTTGATCGCAGCACTCTGTCAAAGCGCTCGGCGCTTTGTAGCGACAGCACACCGTCGTCGAGTACGCTGGCGCAATGGAAGATTCCCGCTAGCCGTCGCCCAGAGCTCTTAATTTGACGGATCAACTCGGCGACCTCGGCTGGTGCTGTAATGTCGCTCTGAAACACCACGACATTGGCACCAGTCTGCGTTAGCGTATCGAGTTGCGCTTGCTTAGCCAGAGTGGGTTTGCTTCGCCCGACCAAGCAAATATTCTGCGCGGTTTGCTCAACCAACCAGTGAGCGAGACTCAAGCCCAAATCCCCTAAACCACCAAGAATGAGGTACAGATCATTCGGGTCGTTAGAGATGAGCGGTTGCTGGTACAGGTCGATGATGACTTTGCCAGTATGTTTTGCCTGTTGCATCGTGCGAAACGCCGTCTCGACAGCATCGGCCGCAAACGTCTGGTAGGGCAGTGGTTTGAACTCGCCGGTCGCAAAGCGCTCAAGCAACTTATGCAGCAACGCTTGCAGCAGGTGACGCTGCTCGCGGTAGAGCACCATTAGATCAATTGGAAAATACTCTATTGACGTAGAGAACTGTGCGATTTGCTCGGGTGTGCGTAAATCGGTGATGCCGATCTCAAGAAAACGTCCGCCTGTTCTTAAAAGGCGCAAGCTCGCATCAGTAAACTCACCGCGCAAGCTATTAAGTACAACGTCCAACCCCTCTCCGTGAGTGAGCGTTTGGATGTTGGCTTCAAACTCAGTGGTGCGCGAATCAAAAATGTGTTCGACACCGAGGTCTTTCAGAATTTGCCATTTGCCTTGGCTTGCGGTTGCAAACACCACAGCACCAGCAGCCTGCGCAATTTGAATGGCAGCCTGACCCACGCCACCTGTAGCGGCATGAATCAGCACCCGTTCACCAGGTTTTAAGTGCGCCAAGCTTTCTAGCGCATAGGCAGCAGTCAAAAACGTAATCGGAATGGTGGCTGCAGCCCGATCCTCAAGGGCCGCAGGAAGCGACACCGTAGTCGCTACCGGCGCGCAGATCAAGCGACTCAAACTACCAGGAACCATCGCCAATACGCGCTCGCCAACGCTGAATTCTGTGACGCCGGGCCCGAGTTTGACCACGCGTCCCGCGCATTCAACACCTAAGCCATCACCCATGGCAGGCACACGGTGCAAGGCTAGCAACACGTCTTTGAAATTCAAACCCGTGGCGTGCACTTCAATCTCGACTTCACCGGCTTGAGGTGTCGCCCGTTCGCAGGCTTGCCAGGCTAAATCTCCTAGACTGCCAGAGGTCGGAATAGTGAGTGCGTAGTTCGATGTCGCTGGTACCGGTTTGACCGGAGCGAGGCGCTTCAATCTAGCAGCGTAACGCAGCGAATTTCGATAGGCGAGTTGGTCTTCGAAGGGTTGTTGATCAGGCTGAGTGAATTCTAAAAATAACGACGAAGCGTCTGTTTGAAGGGCGAACCTTAAAGGCGCGGGTTCTAGATCAATTACGCGGCAGCTAAAGTTTGCGATTTCAGCAAGAATGCTTTTGGCAAGACCAAGAAGCGGTGCCGCTTGAATATTCGGTTGCGAGTTTGCTGACACTGCAAACGCCCCGCGCGTCACAAAGTCTAACAAAAGTCCATCGGCAAAATTCTGTTTTTGTAACGCCTGAACGAGGTAAAGAGGCGCTTTCCAAGCTAAGTCGCTTTGCTCGGTGAGCGAACTCGCGGGTTGCAATTCGGTAGGCAAATCTAAAGCCCACAAATACACACAACGACGAATAACGTCAGCCGAGAGATGCTCGAATAAGCGTATATAGTCGTTCGCCTCAAAAGGATTGATCGTAAATTGGGTTGGGCTGAGCGTAGCGAAACGTTCACCTTTGCCGACTGAAATGCAAATAATCTGAGCAGACGCACACTTGAGTTGTAATTGTTGACTCAAGCCCAGGTCGTCAGAAAAAACAAGCCAATGCTCTGGTTTGCTTGCGGGTGCTTTGAGCTGAGTCGGCTCGGCCAGCGCGCTTAGCTGCCAGTCAATGTCGTATAGCAATTGACTGACTTGATTGCGCTTAGGCTCTGCTTGATGCCAACTGGCAGCAACCACTTTTGTAGCTTTCAACTTTGTGACACGACACAGGATTTTTCCCGTTTGACTAAATACCGTTGCGTCGGCGGTCTGCACGAGCCCTTCAGGGCCACTAGTCAAATCAACATGACAGAATATTTTTGCTTCAAGCGGTTGCTCAAGCGTCAGTTTGTCAAGCGCAATGGGTAGCCAGATCTCACCTTTGTTTGCCTGAGGCAGTACGGAAAATAAAATTTGAAAACAGGCATCAAGCAGAGTCGGGTAACAATAGTAGCGATCGAAGTGCACAAGAGCTTGGTTTTCAGGCAACGCGATTTCAGCCAAGGCTTGATGCTCGAGTTTCCAAAGGGTCTTGATCAAGCGGTAAGAGGGACCATAGCTGATGCCCAGCGTCTCACATTGTCGGTAAAACTCAGCAACAGGTACATCGTTTGTCAAACCTTCGCGTAGTTGTGCCAAACTTTTGTTGCTGGCTGAGGGCTCTGCGCTTTGCGCAATTTGACCCCGCGCGTTCAGAGTCCATTGCTCAGGCATTAAGTCGGCCGAGTTTACGCAACTATACAAATCAAAGTGATAGCCCTCAGCACTTACATCCAACACAATTTGAGCGTGATGATCAAAGGTCTCTGAGATCGCGAAGGCCTGATTAATTTCAAAGTTCGAGAGGCTTAACGGTAAAGTACCGCCTTGTTGCATAAAGGCTGAAATCGCAAGCTCAATCAAACCAGTCGCTGGCAAAATCGCTTGGCCAAAGACACGGTGCTCTGTTAAGTAAGAGAGCTCGGTATCAAGCTGTGTGTTGAAACGTGTTTGGTTCTCAGGCAAGCCAGGAAGCTTAAGCGCCGCACCCAATAAGGGATGGCTAAGGTGATCTCGCTGCGCGCTTTGCTGGTATTGCGGGCGACGTTCGATCCAGTGATGTTCACGTTGAAACGGATAATTAGGCAGTGAGACATGCGTTAGTGTCGTGCGGGAATACATTTGTTGCCAGTCGACCGCATAGTGCTGCGCGTGCAGTTTACCCATCGCGTATAACAGCTGTCGATTGTCTGCTTGGTGTTGTTTCAGACTGGGTAAAAGTACTGATTGTGTGAGCGTATCGCGTGCAAGCGAACAAAGTATCGGATTCGGACCGATTTCAATACACACATCAATTTTCTTGAGGTTCAACAGCTCAACCGCTTTTGCAAATTGGACTGGCTCTCGGATATGCTTGAGCCAGTATTCTTTCGAGCAGATATCATCGCCCGCGAGTTCACCCGTCAAGTTACTGATGATGGGGATCTGCGCACGATGAAAGGTGACAGTATTTAAGTACTCGCCAAAAGAAGCAAGCATCGGCTCCATTAAGGGCGAATGAAACGCATGAGAAACTGCTAGCACACTAAAAGCGATCTGTTGTTGCTCAAGTGTCTTGAGTACTAGCGCAATGCTATCTTTATTTCCAGAAATTACGCAACGCTCTTTGCCATTGTTTGCGGCAATTGCCACATCAGGTTGATGCGCTTGCAAGTGGGCGGTTATTTTTTCGTACGATAACGACACTGCGGCCATCGCACCATTTTTTGGCAGAGCTTGCATCAGCTGGGCGCGCTTGGCCACAATTCCGATAGCATCCTCGAGCGAGAAGACGCCTGCAAGGCAAGCTGCAACGTACTCCCCTAAACTGTGACCTACCAAGATCGTGGGCTGTACACCGAACGATTGCCAAAGCTTTGCTAAGGCGTACTCCAAACAAAATAAAGCGGGCTGTGTATACAGGCTTTGGTTCAGAATCTCGCTCTCTGTGTGAAATAAAAGCTCGGTTAAAGCTTTGTCACAATGACGGCTCAAAATCTCTGCGCATTGATCGATCCACTTTTTAAACTCTGGGTATGTTGCGTAAAGGGCTTGACCCATCCCTGGGTATTGAGAGCCTTGTCCAGTGAATAAAAACGCAAGGTCTCTGACGCCACTCGCGTAAGCTGGCGTTTGTATGATGGATTGATTCGTCTCGCCTCGCACAAACTCGTTCAAGTGCTCAGACATTTCAATACTGGTACTGGCTAAAACAGAAAGTCGATACTTGAGATTTGCGCGACTCGCTGACGCGTTTGCACAAAGTTGATACAGACTGATGCCTGACGGGCGGCCGAGCAGAGCAGAGTAGTTTTTTGCCAATTGCTGCAGCGCTGGCTCAGAGCGTGCACTCAGGTTCAGAATTTGGGTCGAGTCTTGTACTAGCGTGGTGTCTGTTTTTACCTCGCGCGCCTCATGCGGCGCTTCTTCGATGAGGATATGAGCATTGGTGCCGCTAAAACCGAAGCTGCTCACTCCGGCAATGCGGGGTTTGTCAGAACGTGGCCAAGGTTGCGCGCTCTGGACAACCCGAAGGGGTTTGTCTTTCCACGGAAATCTTGTGGTGGGTGTTTCACAATTGAGGTGAGGCGGCAGCTGTTCATGCTGAAGCGCAAGCACCAACTTCATGATTCCCGCAATACCTGCGGCGGCTTCCAAGTGTCCGATATTTGTTTTGATTGATCCGATCCAAAGCGGGTCGTTGAGCGCACGCTGATGACTAAAGACCTCCGACATCGAGCCTAGTTCAATTGGGTCTCCTAATGAGGTCCCTGTTCCATGCGCTTCGACATAACTAATGTCGCTTGGCTGTAAACCAGCATTTTTTAGAGCTTGTTTGATGACTGCAGATTGAGACGGACCGCTCGGCACCGTGAGGCCACCGCTTGCACCGTCTTGATTGACTGCAGAGCCGCGAATCAGCGCCAAGATTGGGTCGTGATCCTTGAGAGCATCGCTCAAACGTTTGAGTACAACGATCCCGCAGCCTTCGCCCCGAACATAACCGTCTGCAGCAGAATCAAAGGTTTTGCACTGACCATCCGGCGCGAGCATGTGCGCTTTAGAAAAGTTAACACTCAGCCCTGGCTCTAGCATCAGATTGACTCCGCCCGTAAGCGCGATGTCGCATTCGCGCCGCCTTAAGCTTTCACAGGCAAGGTGAATCGTGACCAAGGACGAGGAACACGCAGTATCCAGACTCAAGCTTGGGCCGGTTAGGCCTAAAACATATGACAGTCGACCTGCCGCCACACCTAAGGATGAGCCGGTACCTGAATAAGCATCTATTTTTTGCAAGCCGTTGAGGGCTAAAAGTCGTTGGCCATAATCGTAGGCAATGACGCCGATAAAAACGCCAGCTGACTTGCCGTATAGTTCACGCGGATCAAGATTGGCATTCTCGATCGCTTCCCAGGTCACTTCGAGCAAGAGACGCTGCTGCGGATCCATAGACGCTGCTTCGCGCGGCGAAATTCCGAAAAATTCAGCGTCAAAGTCGGCGACGTTTTTAACAAAGCCACCGAAGCGGGTATTCATCTTTCCAGGTACGTTTAAATCTGGGTCATACAGGGCATTGATATCCCAACGTTCTGCAGGGACTTCGCAGATGCCGCTACGGCCCTTGGCCAAGAGATCCCATAAGGCTTCTGGATTGATGGCGTCTCCGGGTAGGCGGCAACCCATTCCGATGATAGCGATCGGTTCGTGCTGTTGAGCCTGGAGCGCTGCTAACTCTGACTCAAGCTCGTGAATACGAACGAGGGCACCCTTAATAAGGTCGCGGGAATTTTGCGCAGGAGAGGTGCCGTCAGCCATAAGATTTGAATCAGTTATTTTTTCAGTTTAGACGCCAGAAGCATTTCTAAATCGTCTTGGGACAGATCATCTAAATCATCTGTGAGTGGTGCACTCAACGCGACCGAAGTCTCTAAGGCGGGTTGTTCAAGCGCTTCGAAAAGCTCTGGCATGCGTGTCTTAAGATGTCCGCTGAGTGCTTCAAGTGTTGGGTAGTCAAATAAAAGCGTCGTACTTAAAGTACACATGAAATTCGTTTCAAGACGATTTTTAAGTTCTACCGCAGTCAGTGAGTCGAGCCCCAAATCAAAAAGTGGTTTTCTGAGTTCAATGGGTTCGTGATCAGAGGCCCCAATGACATTGTTGATGGCAGCCTTTAATAGCTCAATGAGGCGATGACCGCGTTGAGAACTTTCGACATTACTTAAAAGCTCAAGCCATACAATTTGACGCGTTTGCGCTTGGGTGGGCGCGTCAGGCGTTGAGCGTGTCACAGCGGTTTGGGTTTGTTTGAATGCGGTATAGAACCGATTGTTCGCTGCTTTTGGAAAGTTTTTCAGAAACTGAGACCAGTTGATCTCAGCCACCCCGACCTGTGGTGGTGTCTCACGACCCAAGCAATTAAAAGCTTGTAATGCTTGCGCAGTCGGAAGTGGCGCGATGCCTAAATCTAGCAATCGTTTGGCGTGGGCGGCGCTCAAGCGCTGCGCCATACCAGCCTCTTCCCAAGGCCCCCAATTGATGCTTAAGCCGGGCAAACCTTGCGAGGTACGCAACGCCATTAACTGATCGACGAAGGTGTTGGCGGCGACATAGCTTGCTTGTCCAGGCGAGCCCGTAAGTGAGGTGAGCGAAGAAAATGCAATAAAGAAGTCCAAGTTTAAATTTCGACTCAGCGTATCGATATTGAGTAGACCTTGTGTTTTTACGTTCAAGGTCTTTTCGAAATCTGGCCAACGCGTGTTCGCAATCAAGCCGTCATGCAGTTGCCCAGCTAAAAATAAAATGCCTTTGATGGGCATCTTTTGATTCGCCTGCTCAATCCACTGCGCAGTCGTTGAATAATCAAGGATATCAACTTGCGAAACCTCAATCTTTGCGCCGGATTGTTTGAGTTGGGTCAGTTGGTCAGAAAATTGACTGCTTGGCAGACTGCGTCCGCACAATGATAGATGGCGAGCGCCTCGATCGATTAGATTTTTAGTGAGCAAATAGCCTAAACCGCCTAATCCGCCAACCACCAAGTAATGGCCATTTGCGTCAAGCTTAAACGGTTGAGCCGCTAAGTGACTCGAGGTCTGCAAGCGTTGTACCCAGCGTTTTTTGCTGCGTAAGGCAATGTGGCTGTCGTGCTCTTCTGAGACCAGTGCTTGCTGGTACATGTCGATGATGACTTTGCCCGTGTGTTTCGCCTGCTGCATCGTACGAAATGCGGTTTCGACAGCTTCGGCCGCAAAGGTCTGATAGGGCAGGGGCTTGAGCTCGTTTGTAGCAAAACGCTCAAGTAACTTGCGCAGTAATGCCTGCAGTACGTGACGCTGCTCTCGGTAGAGCACCATCAGATCAATTGGAAAATACTCTATTGACGTAGAGAATTGCGCGATTTGTTCTGGGGTGCGCAAATCGGTGATACCAATCTCTAGAAAGCGCCCGCCAGCTCTTAACAGACGCAAGCTAGCATCGGTGAACTCACCGCGTAAGCTATTGAGCACAACGTCTAAACCTTCTCCTTGGGTGAGCACTTGAATGCTGGCTTCAAATGTCGTGGTGCGCGAGTCAAAGATGTGCTCAACACCCAGGTCTTTAAGAATTTGCCATTTACCTTGGCTTGCGGTGGCAAACACCACGGCACCGGCAGCCTGTGCAATTTGAATAGCAGCTTGGCCGACACCACCGGTCGCTGCATGAATCAATACGCGTTCGCCGGGCTGTAAGCGTGCCAAACTTTCTAGCGCATAGGCGGCAGTCAAAAACGTAAGCGGGATGGTGGCCGCCGCCCGATCATCGATGGCGTCTGGAAGAGAAACCGTGGTCGCCACCGGTGCGCAGATCCAGCGACTCAAACTACCAGGAACCATCGCCAAGACGCGCTCGCCAACGCTGAATTCTGTGACGCCGGACCCGAGTTTGACTACGCGCCCCGCGCATTCAATACCTAAGCCATCACCCATCGCAGGCACGCGGTGCAAGGCCAGCAACACATCCTTAAAGTTCAACCCCGTCGCGTACACTTCAATTTCGACTTCACCAGCCTGAGGCTCTGCGCGTTCGCAGGTCTGCCAGGCTAAATCTCCCAAACTGCCTGAGGCTGGAATCGTGAGGCGACAGGCTTGCTGCACGGATTGTTGAACGTGTTGGCACACGAACTGACTATTCTCAGACGCGCTTGCGCTTGTATCTAAATCAATGACTGCGCATTGCAAGTGAGGGTATTCAAGCGGTATATTTTTTCCAAACCCCGACAGGATTGACTGTTGTACATTCAGCGGTGCTTGAGGATCCGCAGCAGAAATTAATTGCGCGTTCGCTGTCAGAATGAATAATTGTTCAGAGGTTTGCGCAGAGTCTTTGCCGATCAGCGTCTGTACCGCATAAAGCAATGGTTCAATCGAACCTCGGTTGGCTTCTTCTAAAGGGCCTTCGGCGTCTAAGCCCCAGCCGTAAATGATGCTTGCAAATGTATGATCTGGTTGGCAAAAGGCCTTGGCAAGCTGTAAAAACTGATCTTTTACTTGAGGATTAAGCGAGAACGTCTCGCCGTCCATCGACTTGAACGCAGAGCCTTTCTTTACCACTGTCACGCGATGGCCCGTGGCACGCAATTCATGACAGATCACGGCATCAAGCTCTTGCTCTCCCGCAAAAAATACGATTGTCTTTGCTCGGGTATCACTCGCACCCGCAAGTTCGTGGTTCTGCCAGACCTGCTCGATGCACACAGAGGGCGTCGATTCTTGAAGTAGTTTCTCGAGGCTGTCTAGACTGACTTCCCGACCTTCAATCCCTTTACACTGACCGATTAAGTGGCCATGCTCGTTAAAGAGTTCGATATCGCCAATGGTCTTGGTTAAAGCTTGTTGTGAATCGCGTAACGTTGCAATTGCAAAGAACTGCGTGCCACTGACACTTTGATTAAGGCGAAAGGACTCGATCGAAAACGGCACGAGTGTTTTTGCGCCGTCAGGATTAATCAGGCAGGCGAACAAACAAAAACAAGAATCGAGAAGCCCTGGATGGAGCACGAAATCATCTTGTGTACCCGCTTGGCTTTCGATACCAACGGGAATCGTTAAGCTTGCCAGTGCGATGCTTTCATTTAAGCGAATTTCACTTAACCATTGATGTGATGGCCCGAGCTTGACTTGACTGTTTGCAAGCTGTTGATAGATTTGTGGCTTTGAAATGCGAGTTGAAAGCGTTGCCCACAATTTGTCGAAAGCTTGGCGCGAAAACGTACTCTCGGATACAAGACTGAGTGGGTTGATCTCGATCATACCTGAGGCATGCGTCGAGTAGCTTGTAGGCTCTGACGCGTGCGGGCTGATGAGCTTAAATTTTCTGGTTAAGGGATCGAGCTTTTCAAAAGCGACTTGGATATTTTTTGACTGCAACTCAGGAATAACGAGCGGCAATTCAAATACAAGATGGCGGATGGTCAGACAAGCAACAGATTGGGCGACAGTGCTTGAGAAGAGCCGCGCACTTTCGATGAGTAGCGAGACATAGCTCGCTGCAGCAAAAATTGTTCTTCCCAGCACTTGGTGTTCACCGAGAAGCGGGAGTGTCTGGCAGCTCAGACCGGCGCTTACGATGTCCCAAGCCAGTAAGGGTGACGCGGTGTAACGAAGTGCGAAGGGCCCCGTGGCGCCGACGTTTGAATCTTGCTGTTCATTTTTTTGGTGCGAAATGGCTTGCCAATGTTTTTTTCTTTGAAAGGGGTAGTTAGGGATGGTCGACCATTTTGCTTGTTTGTTGACGAAGACACTTTTCCATTGGACGTCAGCGCCCAGAACGTACAAGCTCGCCAAGGCTCTGTACATTTGTACTTGGTCTGGCACTGATTTTTTTAGGCTGGCCAGCCAAACAGCAGCTCGTGCAGAGTTTTGTTTAGCCAGCCCAAGCAGAATCGGTTCTGGTCCAAGTTCAATATAGGCATCGATCGCTTTCTCTTCGATTGTCTGCATGCCGCTAGAGAATTCAACTGGGCGTCGAATATGATCCACCCAATATTGACTGGTAAGGGGCGTGTCGTTTGCCTCTTTACCTGACAGATTTAAAACGATTGAGCTGTGTGGCTTGTTGTATTGAATGCGTTCGGCCTCTTGCTTGAACTCTGACAGAATATCGTCCATCAGGTAAGAGTGAAAGGCATGAGATACCGTCAGAACGCGGCTGTCGATAGCGACGGCAGATAAGTCGGTGCAAAGGCTTAAGATGGCGTTCTTGTCCCCAGAGACAAGGACTTGTTTTGGGCTATTGAAGGCGGCGACTTCAACTTTTTGTTGATACTTCGTTAAGAAAGGGACGATTGCTTCGCGCGAGCAAAAAACCGCAGCCATCCCGCCACCCGTTGGCAGGCTTTGCATAAGTTTCGCGCGTTTGGTGATCAGCCTGAGACCCTCTTCCAAACTAAAGATTCCAGCTAAACAGGCTGCGGCGTATTCGCCAACACTATGCCCCATGACCGTGTGTGGTTTGATCCCCCAGGCTGACCAAAGCTGGCACAGTGCATAAGCGATGCTAAATAGGGCGGGTTGGGTTGTGCCTGTTTCATGAATGGTCTCAGAGCGCTCTTGAAAAATAATAGATTTCAGCGACTGTTGTGTGAGCGACTGAATGATCGCATCGCATTGATCAATGGCATTTTTAAATACAATTTCTGTTGCGTAAAGCTGTGCGCCCATGGCCGCATATTGAGAGCCTTGGCCGGTAAAAAGAAACGCGACCTTGGGCTGTTGTGTCGCCACATGGCCAGATTGGACATTCGGATTTGTTGAGCCGTTCAGATAGGACTGGAGCCCCTCGATTAGATCGTTTTGGTCTTTGCAGATCACCGAAAGGCGGTAGGGCCAATGATGACGACCAAGCGTGGCCGAATAGCACAAGTCTTCGATACTGAGCTCGCTGGCATTCAATATCTCTAGGTAGCGCGTAGCCAAATCGGTCAGGCCATTACTGTCTTGCGCCGAGAGGTTCAGAATCTGGTACTGATTTAAATTATCCGGCTCGAGTTTCTCAGCTTCTGCGTATTCAGAAATAATTAAGTGTGCATTGGTACCGCTAAAGCCAAAAGAGCTTAAGCCCGCAGTACGTAACGCGTCATTTTTTTTCCAGGGAACTGACTCGGCAATGACGTTTAGCGGTATCGAGTCCCAGGGAATATGAGGATTGGGAGACTGGAAATGCAAGTTTTTAGGGATCTGTTGGTGCTCAAGTGACAGGAGTATTTTGGCAAGACCGGCCATGCCGGCGACCGGCTCTAGGTGGCCGATGTTTGTCTTGACCGATCCCAGTAACAGGTCTCTGTTTCGATTTTTGCCGTAAAGGGCGGCTAACGCCTCGACTTCGATCGGGTCGCCAAGTATCGTCCCCGTTCCGTGTGTTTCGACGTAATCGACCGAATTAGGGCTCAGCTTCGCGTCAGCGAGGGCCTCTTGGATCACAGCTTGTTGAGCTTTGCCATTCGGTGCAGCAAGACCATTCGTTTTACCGTCTTGGTTAATGGCGCTGCCTTTGATGACACCGAGGATACGATCACCATCTCGTTGTGCGTCTTCAAGACGCTTCAACACGATCATCGCACAACCTTCACCCCGAACATAGCCGTTGGCGCTGGCGTCAAACGTCTTGCAACGGCCGTCTGGCGAGATGGCTTGCAATTTAGAGAACCCAATATGCATGAAAGGATGCAAAATTAAGTTCACGCCACCCGCAAGGGCTAAGTTTGATTCTCGACTTTGTAAGCTTTTAACCGCCTGATGAATCGCGACCAGCGATGACGAACAAGCCGTATCCAGGGCCATGCACGGGCCTTGCAAACCAAACAGATATGAGATTCGGCCCGCCGCTGTGCTAAATGTTGAGCCAGTGATCGAGTACGCATCGATGGTTTCGGGACGAGCAGAGTGACGATGATTTAGAGCATAGTCGTCGCCAGAAATTCCAACGTATACGCCTGTTCTGCTGAATTTCAATTGTTCTGGCACTTGAAAGGCATTTTCAAGCGCTTCCCAACTGACCTCTAACAGTAAACGGTGTTGTGGATCCATTGCGCGCGCTTCGTTAGGCGAGATCCCAAAGAACTGAGCATCAAACTGCTCAATATCTTCTTTGAGAAAACCTCCCTGAGCGGTGTACATCTTGCCGGGTGTTTTAAGGCCTTGATCTAAAAAATCATGAGCATCCCAACGAGAGGGCGGTGCCTGAACGACTGCATCGACACCTTCCGTCAGCAGTTTCCAGAACTTACTGGGCGTATCGGCACCGCCGGGAAACCGACAGGCGATGCCAATCATCGCAATGGGGCTTTTGTGCTTCAGTGCATCGTTTTCAGCAATGAGTTCTTTAATTGATGCGGCGGCCTGACGTAAAGCTTGCTTAAGCTTCGTTTCATTGTCAGATGACGAATCTGCTGAAGGAGTAGGTGAACGATTCATAAAAGCTCGTCGGTAGGCCGAGTCAACGTTTGATTGATGGCGGATGCCAGAAGTTTGACATGAGGGAGTTGCATCATCGTTAAATGATTGCCAGTCACGTACTGTAAGGTCGGTGTAGCTATACTGAATCGAGCCCAACCTAACAGAGGGTCATTTTTCATCTCTTCTGGCATGCCTTCTAAAAAGCTTTCGTGCATGTGCTCTGCACGAATCAAGCTCAGATGTTTTACCTTCAAATTCCCAGGAGTATAAATAATCTGCGCTTGGGATTTATACATTTCTACCAGAGATTGCACGTCGCGCAAGCCATCTTGCTCATCGATCAAACCATTAGCCTGCATCCGATTAAACAACTGTTCGATTTGTTCATCCCAGGATAATGTTTTTAAATCTTGGGCAACCAGACCTAAAGGTGTGTTGTACGTTTGACCGACTGTCTCAGCAATAATCGACAGCCACTCGGCATCGTCCCAGTTTTGAACTCTTGTCAAATCTTTTTCAGACGGAATGCCGGTGTCAATAATGAACAGATGTCCCAGTGTGTGGCCGGCCTGATGCAGTTGAAACGCCATCTCTAGGGCAACCCAACTGCCAAAAGAATGCCCGCAGAGGTAATAAGGGCCACTTGCCTGAACGCTTTGCATCGCCTCAATATTTAAGCGCGCGATGTCTTGAATCGAGGTGAACGGTTTTTGAGTCTCTGGCGAAACAATAGCCTGTAAGCCAAACAAGGGGCGATCTGACTCTGAAAGCTCTTTCGCCAACGCTCTTAAGTATATGACAGAGCCACCGGTTCCCGGAACGCAAAAAAGCGGCGGCAGTGAGCCCTTTGCTTGTATCGAGACTAGGACAGAGTTTGTCGCGCTAGCGGTTGGCAACTCAAGCGTAAGTGCGATGTCTTTGATTGTTGGCTTATCAAGCAGCGTGGTGAGGGGTAATTGCCGTTGAAACTTATCTTTGATTGCGCTCATTAAACGGATGGCCAGCATCGAGTCGCCGCCTAGTTCAAAAAAGTTGTCGTCTACGCCGATGGATGAATAGCCAAGCAAAGATTGCCAGATTTCACTGAGCTTGCGTTCAGCCGGGGTAGCAGCCTCGACAAACTGGCTGTCGAGTTCAGGGCGCAGGTGCAGTGCAGTCGTGTCGTCCGAGTTAGGTTGATCGTGCCAGTCTTCGCGTATGACCCAGTTTTTGAAGCGTTGTTCAAGGTCACCTGTTGCCACAATCATTCTGCCCGAGGGCAGATTTTTTAAGATACGTTCGAGCGCTTCAATAGACTCTTCAGGTGACATCGAAAACTCTTGCGTTTTCGAAAAGCTGGTCGCTTCGTCAGAAAACTTCCACGCATCCCAATCGATTGATAACCAACGCGTGTTCTCTTGACGAGAATTTTCAAGCGATACGAAGTGATCCAAAAAGATATTTGCAGCACTGTATGCCGCATAGCCAAGACCACCAAGCACCGCTGAACTCGAAGAAATCAAGCAGCAAAAATCAACCGGAGCACGGTCAAATATATTTTTTAAATTCAAAGTGCCAAAGATTTTTGTTGAAAAATGCTGTTCGATGGTATCTGATGTGAGCTCTAGAAAAGGCGTTACAAGCGATGGCGCACCCGCGGCATGAAAGACACCGTTGATCTTTCCAAAATGCCTTGTGCAAGTGGAGAAACAATTTTCTAACGCCGACGTATTCGAGACGTCGGCTGATAGAACAATAATTTCTGCCCCGAATTTTTCGATACTTAAGATCGTTTGAATGGTTTCGCTAAAGGGCAAACCCTGCGCGCATATATCTTGCCATTGATTGCGCTCAGGAAACACTGTTCTGCTCACCAAGCAGATCCGAGCCCGAGCTTTTTCGCCTAGATAGCGTGCAAATGTAAGGCCAACTCGTCCCAAACCGCCCGTGATGAGGTAGACGCCCCTGTCCGTTAACGTAGAGGGAAGGCCGGCAGGATTTTTTAACTGAATGCGCTGGTAGCTCGGGACCAGCCGTTGATCAGCACGATAGGCGATCATCGGGTCTAACGAGCCATTCTCAATTTCACTCAACACTTTAATCACGAGCCGGCTGGTATCGCGAGTCTCAAGCGCTAAGTCAATGCAATGAATCTTAATCTGTAGGACTTCTTGTGGGATGACAAGACTAGGTCCGATCAGAGTCGCTTTGGCGGGTGAGCCGTGTCCGGTTCCGTAGACGTCATGCAGCCGGTCAGCGATCACAGTGATGTCAATGGATTGATCGGCAGGAATGAGATTTGCCAAGGCCTGACTGACATGCATTAAAGAGTAAAAGCCACGGTCTTGGTGCGTTTCAAACTCAAGCTGTTGTTCTGAGGTCTCGAGCGCGAGCTCTTGTTTAACGTCGAGCGCCCAGCAGTGGACAACTTTATAGATATTCTTCGGGGTTAACTGAATGATTAACGAGTCGTAGTCTTCTCGTTTTCGAGGCGAGACAATAAAAGCTGATTCAGATATTTTTTGAAAACGCTCACCGCTTGTGACGACTACGACCTCTTGGTTTTGTTGGCTAAGTGTCTGAAGCAAGCTTTGGCAAAGTGTCGATTCATTTGCGAAAATTAACCATACACGCCTGTCTGTTGAAAATGCCTCGAGGTCTAACGTTTCGGGATAAACGGTCGGGCGCCAGTGAGGCAGATAGAACCACTCTTCGAGTGGGCGACGTCCGGTCAAATCAACGCTTTGATTGATCGTGCCTGGCTTAGGTGCTTCAATCCAATGCCGTTTACGTTCAAACGGGTATGTTGGCAATGCAACCCGCGATAACTGTTCATCTTGATAAAAGTGATCCCACGAAACAGACAAGCCAGCATTCCAGATTTTGGCAAGTGCATCATAGATACACTTTTCTTCAGGCTGACGATCTGTATCAAGCGAGGTAATGATCGCTTTTAGGTGTTGGCTGTTTGGTCGTCGCTTTACCAAACGGGTGAGGATAGATTTAGGGCCAATCTCTAAAGTGACCAAGTGGCTTTCAGCTAACAAGGTCGCCGCACCCGCCGCAAATTGAACAGGCGCCCTGAGGTGCTTTACCCAATAGTCGGAACTTTGCGCTTCTTGCTTAGTGATCCAGGTGCCTGTCACGTTAGAGATAAAGGGAATGCGTGGTGCAGATAGTGTGTGTTGCGCAACGATTTGACGATATTCTTCGAGAATCGGGTCTAACATGCTTGAGTGAAAAGCATGCGAAGTCTGTAGTGTGGTGCAGGTAATATTTTGTGCGTTGAGCGTTTCAGACAGTCGATCGATTGATGGTGTCGGCCCAGCCACCACGACTCCGCCGTCTTCGTTAATACTGGCAACAGAGATATCTATAAAATTTGAGAGATCAATCTGTGACGCTGGTTGCGCAATCGCAAGCATTGAGCCCTGAGGTAGACTCCAGACCAGTCGCCCGCGATGAGCAATCAGCGTTAATGCGGTCTTTAACTCAAACACGCCCGACAAACAGGCCGCGACGTATTCGCCAAGACTGTGGCCAAGCATCGCAAACGGTTTGATATTCCAATGCATCCACAGTTTTGCCATGGCATACTCAGTCACAAAGAGCAGCGGCTGGGTGATCCAAGTCTCATGAATGAGTTTGAGCCACTGCGGAGCGGTACTTTGCTCTTCAGTAAAAAAATCTCTGAGATCGACAGTTAACAACGGTAATAATGCCTGGGCACAATCGTCGACGATCGCGCGAAAGATCAGCTCGTTTTTATAAAGCGCTTTGCCCATGCCGACGTACTGAGTGCCTTGGCCCGGGAATAAAAACGCCAACCTTGGAGACTCGGCATTTTTGGCTGAAGACGGTTTCATTTGCTCGGCGCTGTGCTGTACAAGTTGCTCGCTTAATTGTTCAAGCGATTGGCACACAAACGTTGAACGATTTTGAAACGCCTTTCTTCCGACTCCTAGCGTAAAGGCTAGGTCTTCGAGTTTAGGATGTCCTTCGTGACCAATGAAGGCGTGAAGCTGAGTTTCTGTGGCTCTGAGGGCTTGTTGCGTTTTGGCGGACAAAGCAACGATGTGCCAAGGGCGGCTATAAGAAGAGGGCGTGACAGTAGGTGCCTCTTCTAAAACAACATGCGCGTTCGTGCCACCAATCCCAAACGAGCTAATGGCGGCTCGACGTGGGTATTCGTGTCTCGGCCATTCTGTCAAAACAGAAGGGATATAAAAGTGGCTGTCGTTCAGTCCGAGTTTCGGATTCGGTTCGGTGAAATGCAGCGTTGCAGGGATTTCTTTGTGCTGTAACGCTAACACTGTCTTAAGCAGCCCAGCCACGCCAGCAGCAGTATTCAAGTGACCGATATTTGTTTTGACTGAACCCAAGGCCGTTGGTCGCGTCTGTTCACTTGCTGAGCCGTAGGCTTGCTTTAACGCGGTGATTTCAATTAGATCTCCGAGCGCCGTGCCCGTGCCGTGTGTTTCAACGTAATCAATCGTATCGGCAGAGACCTGCGCACGCGCCAGCGCCTGTTGAATCACTTGAGTCTGGCCACTCACACTTGGAGCGGTAAAGCCCACTTTCGCCGAGCCGTCGTTGTTGACTGCACTTCCTTTGATTACTGCGTGAATGGTATCCCGATCCTTAAGTGCTTGACGGAGTGGTTTAAGAATCACCACGCCGGCGCCGCTTCCCCACACGGTACCGTTGGCCTGGATATCGAACGCTCGACAATGGCCATCCGGCGAACTGATGTTGCCCTCTTCATGCAGATATCCGCCATGATGTGGGACTTTAATGGCGACACCACCTGCTAAAGCCAAATCGCAGTCGCCCGTCAGCAGACTTTGGCAGGCCTGATGAATCGCGACCAAGGACGTTGAGCATGCCGTTTGTACGGTGATGCTCGGCCCAGTTAGATTAAAGGCATAAGACACGCGCGTGGCTAAAAAATCTTTGTCATTCGAAAGAATCAACTGAAACACCGAAGTGTCTTGATGACTTGCTACGAAAGGTACAACATTTCGAATTAAGTAGTCGTTATGTCCGACGCCAGCAAATACGCCAATAGAGCGTTTAGACTCTGCATAGCCGGCATTTTCTAGCGCTTGCCAGGCCGTTTCTAAGAAAACACGCTGCTGCGGATCGATAAACTTTGCTTCTGCGGGTGTCAACGAGAAAAACTCAGCGTCGAAATCGGTGATGTTTGATAAGACACCCGTACCACGGATGTAATTTGGCGAAGCGATCAGTTCAGGCTCGACGCCAGCTTCACGCAGTTCGGTCTCGCTAAAAAAGCGAATAGATTCTTGACCCGAGCGTAAATTCTGCCAAAAAGTGTTGAGATCATCTGCGCCTGGCACTCGCGCCGCGACACCGATGATGGCCACTGCGTCGCCGTCTAGCAGTCCAGGCCCGAGCTTCAGTTGTTCTGGTATCTCTTGGCCTTCATTATGTTGATCCAACCATTTTGATAGCGATCGTATCGTCGGATATTCAAACAAATGGATGAGCGAAATATCGCGCTGAAGCTGGCGCTGCAGTTCTTCATTGACTCGGGTGAGCAGCAAAGAGTGTCCACCGATATCAAAAAAATTGTCATCGATGTTGACAGTAGAACGTTGTAATACTGAACACCAAACCTCGCTAATTAATTTTTCACTTGGCCGCTGAGGCGCTGTGACGGCTGCAATGTCTGGAGCTAAAGACTCGGGATTGGGAAGCGCTTTGCGGTCGATCTTCTCATTGGGTGTGAGCGGAAAGGCAGCCAGCTCAATCAGATGGGCAGGTACCATGTACTCGGGTAGTACCTCTTTGAGAAAGACTCGAAGGTTTTTATCCGAGTGTGCAGCGCTATCCTTGAGTGTCAAGTAAGCCAAGATGCGCGTAGAAGAATCGCTTGCCCCGCTGCGCGCAACGACCACTGCCTCTTTAGTATTTGAGTGTTGACGTAGTCGGGCTTCGATCTCGCCCAACTCAATGCGATAGCCCCGAATTTTGACCTGATGGTCTAGCCGTCCAAGAAATTGAAGTGTTTGATCTTCTGAGCGAGCGACAAGATCGCCTGTTCGGTACAGTCGAGCCCCCGGTTGTCGCGCGAAGGGGTCTGGTCGGTAGGCGTCGGCAGTCAAGGCAGGTCGTTTGAGGTAGCCGCGTGCTAGGCCTTCGCCACCAATATAGAGCTCTCCCGGTATTTGCGTTGCCTGAGGATAGAAATAGCGATTGAGTACATACAGCTGGGTATTTAGTATGGGATGACCGATAGGCTCGACGGTATGTTCAGTCTGAGCATAATCAACCACTTGTCTGACAGCAGACCAGATGGTTGTTTCGGTTGGACCATAAAGGTTCCAAAGCTTGACGCCCGCCGTTAGCAGCGCTGCAGATAAGTCAACTGGTAGGGCCTCACCACCACACAGTGCAGAGAAGTTTTCCGGAGGTTTCCATCCGGTCTCAAGCATCACTCTCCAGGTGATCGGTGTGGCTTGCATTGTGGTGATGCCATACTGTCGTATCGCCCTTTGAAGAGCACGACCATCGATCGCGGTTTCACGCGGGGCAAGCACAACGCGTCCGCCCGAAATGAGCGGCAAGAACAGTTCTAAACCAGCAATATCAAACGAAATCGTCGTGACCGCGAGCAAGGTATCCGCTTGGTCAAAGCCGGGTTCACTTTGCATAGATTGCAAAAAGTTATAAAGCGCCCGATGCGTGACTTGGACGCCTTTTGGTCTTCCGGTCGATCCCGAGGTAAAAATGACGTATGCAGCGCTTAGGGGGTGAATCAGTGGAAGCGGTGTCGAAACGTCAACATTTATTTGTGCTGTGTTTAAGAGCGTCGAAACGCCAACATCTATTAGTACACAGCTTGTTTGTGCAATCAGTACATCAAGCAGTTGGATCGGTTGAGCAGTTGTATCGAGCTTTTTTGAAAGAGCCGTTTCTGTCAGAATTAATTTTGGGCAAGCATCCTCCAAAATCCAGGCAATACGGTCCGCTGGAAAATTGGGATCAATTGGAATGTAGGCGGCTCCAGCCTTCATCACGGCAAGCATCGCCACAATCATTTGCGCTGAACGATCTAAGTAGAGCGCGACCAAATCCTCTGCAACCACGCCCGAAGCACGCAAAATTTTGGCTAATTGCGTGGATCGCTGCTCTAAGTCACCATAGCCGATCGACTCCTGTCCAAACGTAATCGCAATACGATCTGGAGTGCGCTTCGCTCGCTGTTCGATCAGCGTCAGAATATTTGTTTCGGGTGATAGCGCAAAGCTTGTGGCAACCTGTTGAGCTACAAGATCGCTTTTTTCGATAGCATCGAGAAGTGAAATGTCTTGTATCGAACACTTTGGATTGGCAACCATTTGCGCAAGAATGCTTGCATAACGCGTTGCGAATTGCACAATACGTTTACTGATAAAAAGGTCTTCGCTAAAGTTCCAGAAGGCAAGCAGTTGTTGCCCGTTATCCTCGATATTCAAACTTAGATCAAACTTTGCCGAGGTATTGTCTTGCGCGATGGGTTGTATGTGTAGATCGGCAAAGGCATTGGCTTGTTCTGTCGGGGTTTGTAAGTCAAAGGCCACTTGGTACAGCGGGGCGTGATTCAGGCTTCTAGGTGGGTTCAGAACTTCAACAATTTTTTCAAAGGGGATTTCTTGATGATTAAAGTCGCTCACACACGCGGCTTTGACTCGATTCAGAAACTCTTCAACAGTTGGATTTCCTGAAACATCAACGCGGATCGGCAACGTATTAATAAAAAGACCGATAAGATCTTCAAGTACCGCGTCGTTTCTGTTAGCGACAGGGCTGCCGATCACCAAATCATCTTGACCAGAGTGCGCAGACAACAAGAGCGCAAATCCCGCTAGCAAAGTCATGTAAAGCGTACAGTTTGCTGAGATACTGAGTTTTTTTAATCCTGCTGCGAGTTGCGAATCGACTTCGCAGCTGTAGGTGTTGCCTTGATACGAAAGATAGTTGGGTCTTGGATGATCGGTGGTCAGGGTCAGTAATTCTGGGCTACCCGCTAAGCGAGTTTTCCAATAATCAATCAAGCGATCGAGATTCGCACCTTCTAACTCGTTGGCCTGCCAGTGTGCATAGTCTGAATATTGAATTGCTAAGTCTGGCAGTGCGGCATTCTGTTGGCCGCAGAGTGCGGTGTAAATTTGTTGAAGTTCTTTAAACAACACGCCAATTGACCAGCCGTCTGCAACGATATGGTGCAAAAGTATCCAAACCTGAAATTCATTCGAACTGGTTTTGATGACCGTGGCTTTGATCAAGGCATCGCGCGCCAAGTCGAAGCTAAAGTGCTGTATCGCGTGTGTCAGACTCTCTGGTGTTTGGGTATGATCGCTTGTTAAGTCAATCCATTCGCAGACAAAGGCCTCGGGGTCATGAATGACAATCGTTGGACCTGTTGAGCTATTAATAAAGCGATAGCGAAGTGTTTCATGGCGCTGAATAACCAGGCTGAGTGCTTGCTCAAAATACTGTCGATTGAAGTCGCCTATTAAGCCAAAACAAAGCGGCATGTTGTAGGTGGGTGAGGCACCTTCAAGTTCGTACAAAAACCAAAGGCGCTTTTGGCCAAACGATAAGACTGGCGGTAATGAGCGATCGGCCCGTTGAATGTTGCTGGGTTTGGCTGAGAGCCCTTGCACTTGTTTTAGATAAAGCAAAATTTCGTGTTTACGTTCTGTAAGCGCGGCGCCAAGCTCTTTGGTGATGACACCTTTCGGCGCGCGCACGCTGAGCTGATCTCCATCAACCGCCAGCGTCACTTTCAACGCTCTTAACTCGTTCAGAAAAAGATCAAGTGACATCACAGTTTAAATTCTTCTTCGTCGTCATTTAAGGGTGATTGCTGTGCAGCGTGCTCCTGAGCGCTCCAGAGCAAGTTATCGATGTGCTGCCCCAACTGCGCGATGGTGGGCTTTTCAAATACGGTAGAGGCGGGAAAATTAATCAAATAATGTTGTTTGATGCGTGTGACTAAACGCGTTGCCAGCAATGAGTGACCGCCCAAGTTAAAAAAGTCGTCCTCTCGGCTAACCCTTTCAAGATTCAGGATCTCTGCCATCATTTTTTCTAGTAGCTGCTCGGTTTCAGTGAGCGCAGATTGATAGTTCAATTGCTGTTGTCTGTTTGGCTTGGGTAGGGCTTTTTTATCGAGCTTACCGTTGGGCGTTAACGGAAAGGCGTCAAGAACAACCCATTCTGTCGGTACCATGTAGCCCGGCAATTGAGTCTGTAACCAGTTCTCTAAACCTTGCACCGCAGTGTCTGCTGGCTGTTCAAAGGTCACGTAAGCGACCAAGCGCGTATCACTACTCGAAATTTCAAGCACTTGAACCACGACTTGTTTAATGGTTTCGTGCTTTTGAATCACCGCTTCGATTTCTCCAAGCTCAATTCTAAAACCTCGTAACTTCACTTGTTGATCCAGTCGCCCCAAACAAACTAGATTATCGCTGTCGTCGAATTTTGCAAGATCACCCGTGGCATACAGGCGGGCACCAGGCTGAGCTCCAAAGCCATCAGGCACAAATTTTTCAGCAGTCAAGGCAGGGCGGTTCAGATAGCCATTGGCGAGACCTTTGCCTCCAATGAATAGTTCGCCAGCGATGCCGTCGGGCAATAGATTGCCATATTTATCCTGAAGAACAAGCGTGGTGTTGTTTAGGGGTTCGCCAATGGGGATGCTCACGTCATAATCGCAGCTTGAACTGAGCGCAAAGCGTGTTGACCAAATCGTAGTTTCTGTTGGGCCGTATAAATTCCAAACCTCGGCAGAGGTCTTGATCAATTGATTGGCCAAATCAACCGGAAACGCCTCGCCGCCGCAAAGAATTTTTTTCAAGCCGGTGCCATCCCAACCCGCCTCTAAGAGCAGACGCCAAGTGATCGGGGTTGCTTGCATGACGGTAGCACCACTATTTTGAAGCACACTGAGTAGGCTGGTACCGTCTGAAGCCTGCTCTCTTTCTAATAGGACAATCGTGGCGCCAGTGATCAACGGCAAATAGAGCTCTAGGCCAGCGATATCAAACGAAATGGTCGTGACCGCGAGCAGCGAATCTGTTTGGTCTAGACCTGGCTTATCTTTGACCGAGAGTAGAAAATTCACCAGATCCGC
>Ga0070374_10000101_pt1 | contig 29838 bp, 27 predicted proteins | sample LauGreSuBDMM15SN_2_FD_66374 | JGI IMG/M metagenome (GOLD analysis project Ga0070374, IMG submission 66374) | Freshwater lake microbial communities from Lake Michigan, USA - Su13.BD.MM15.SN (version 4) (version 4) | ecosystem: Environmental > Aquatic > Freshwater > Lake | place: Lake Michigan...
CCTCTGCTGCATCAGCATCGCTTCGAAGAATTCGGCGGGCTTGAGCGATAAGTGATGAGCGATTTTGGGTATAAAGGGCGGATAAATCAGAAACAGACCACGCAGCAACAGTCGCTGGGGTCTGAGCCTTCTTACGAAGTGACACTTTGATTTCCCGCTTTCAGTTGAGCCAACGTCTTGACCCCTCTACTTAGTAAGACACCAAAAGGGGGCAAATGTTGTGGTGCGAGCTGGGTGGGGCTGAGGTAAATCCTCAAGTTTGCGAGCGTAGGCTACAGCTCTAACAGGTTTACATAATGTAATTCCGCTAGTCCCCATGTGCCCCAATGCCTATAAACAGCCCGTCTCTCTTTCCTACAATTGCATGCAACCGCACTAAATCTTCGCCGCCTTGGCTCCAACTTATCGAGAATGCATTTTCAAAACCTGCTATCTCTGAAGTTTGTGCGAAATTTCCCCAGTTTCTCCTAGGCAGCAGTAAGAAAAGAGCTCTCAGAAATCTAAAGATTTTTTCAATTATTGCTCCCCTACAAACCCATCAATTGAGCTTGCTTTTCAAAATTAGGAACTCGCATACGGACTTCTTCAAAAGTGCCCTGTGCAAGAATCTTACCTCCATCTAAGTATACGACTAAATCTGCAAACCTAACAGTGGACAGCCTGTGAGCGATCATAACAACCGTTGCTGCGCCCTTTAATTCAAGAATCGAACTCGAAATATCGGATTCAGTTTGTCCATCAAGTGCGCTAGTTGCTTCATCAAGAACAATCAATTTAGGCTTAGTAAACATTGCGCGCGCAATGCCAAGCCGTTGCCGTTGTCCTCCGCTGAGCTTTGTTCCACGTTCACCTACCTGGCTATCCAGACCTTGCGGTAAAGATTCAATAAAAGTTAAAAGTTGGGCAGTACGAAGGGCATCGTAAATCAATCCTTCTTCTTCAGAATTTTCTGGGAAGCCCAAGGTGATATTTTCTCTAATAGTTCCAGATGACATTGCAACATCTTGTGGAACATACGCAATTGCTCCTGGCCATTTCGCAATTGTTTGAAGAGGTTTATTTCCTGAAATTAAAACTGTACCGGATGTGCCGTCCAAAACCCCGAGCAATACATCTACGAGAGAAGTTTTTCCTGCGCCTGATGGACCGACTATTGCTACAAAAGTGCCGCTCTCGACCTTAAGTGAAACTTGATCAAGGGCCGGGACAGTCTTTTTCGGGTAAGTTAGCGAAAGGTTGCGAAGTTCAATCGTAGGGCTAAAACCTAAATGGCTTGTGTCTAGTTTATTGGTCGCTTCCGGATTCTCCTCAACTCCCTCCAGCGATTCAATTAAGGTTAGTGTTGGTCCAGCCGAACCTAAACTCTGGCGTATCCCAATAGTGCCCTGCTGAATTCTCATTACAGCTGGTGCAATTCGAGTCGAAGCAGCCATGAAAACGGAAAGTGTAGCAACCGCACGGCTAGCGTCCTGGAGAAGAAATTGGCTAGCGCTGATAATTAATGTTCCTAATACGACAGTAGATTCAATTACATACTTACTGATGCTCGGTAAAAATGAAATTTCTGCTAATGTGTCGGCAAGTTTAAACTTTGTTTTTTCTATTTCTTTCGCATAAAAGTAACGCCGATTACGAACAACTGATTCACGATATGAATTCAACACTTCCACTATTTTTTCATTGTTCGCTATTGTCAAAATAGATTCATTAACACCTAATTTTTTTGCTTGCTTATTAAGTAAGCGATAAAGCAAGAATCCAATGCAGCCAAACACAAACACTGTGCTCAGTGCAATAGTTGGGTCAACAAGCAATAAACCTACTGTCATTACCATTAGTAAAGAAATGTCTGAGATCAACATTACAGTTACACCAATAACTCCAAGGGTTATGCTATCCACACCTCTAGTAACCGCATACAGGGTTTCCTGAGTTGTTCTTCTTTGGATTGAGAGCAAATCTTGAGAAAGTAGTTTTGAAATCAAAATGGAAGAGATCCGTGCGCCTCGGCGGCTCAAGAAATAAAGAGTACGACGTGCAAAAATCACCGAGAGAATTGTTCGGCTAATAAGCAAGGTGGCAGCAAGGCAACCAAGAACTGCAGCTTGTGTTTGAAAGGTTTGATCGGCGAGATGTAGAAAGCGAAGGACTACTTCAACGCGATCTCCCGGTCCCTGGGACGAAACGCCCCTGACAGCTAAGGAACCTAACATTCCAATAGCTGCAACCCCAGCCAGATCAATCAATCCCAAGAAAATCTGGAAAACAACTACTATCCCGATTTTGCGTTGGTCAGCTCTAGATAGGACGCGAACCGATCTACCGATCATTGTCCGGTCCCATTTTTTACGCAATAGCTTCAGCATGATTTCCTTCCGAGTATCTTGACGGGTGGTGCATCATCAGGTCTTCTCCCACGCCAGGACTCGCGTCCAACTAGGCGGAATTAAATCTAGTGGCTCAGCTTGAAATCTAAACCAATTATCAGGACAAACAACGGATGGGTTTTCTGTCTTGCTAAGAACTGCCCCCCACCAGCTGAAAGTGGAATTTGCTATCACATAGGACTTACCCAAGCGCATTATTTCCAAAGTTTCGGCCGATGACAGTTTTTTGTCTGTAAACCACCGTACTTTCTGCATATATCCGCTTGGGAACATTGACCGTGCTTCTTTTTCATCATCCGAAAATGCCCATATCGTAGAATTTGGGTATTTGGAAGTTAATTTAAATATAGCTGAATTATAGTACGACGTTGTTGGTATTCCAAAAGCGATCTCAGATTTATAATCACCAAGTCTAAAATGAACCACTATGGGATTTTCTTTTTTTGCAATTTCCCTTAATTTCTCAATCTCTGGATTCTCATGTGTCAGCGACAAAAGTTGCATGTCTTTATAACTTTGGAAATCAGACATAAATCTATAACTTTGAAAGTAACCGATCAGAAAATTATGACTCTGGCTTTTGGTCGCTGGCGAATAACCAATTCCACTTCCCCGTAATACCTTGATTGGCTGCCGAAAATGAATCGTTAACACTAAATTGCAAAAAGAGAAAAGAGTTAGCATCATAATTGACTTTTTTTCCCACTTTTTTGGTGCAATCCCCGATCTCAAAATAAATCCCACAGTTTTAGATGCAAAATATGAATATCGAGTACCTTCAAATAACTTAACCCTTTTGGGTAGTTTAAAACTCATAATGTCTGGTAAGCCTTGCTCACCACAACGGGGCTTCCCTAATTTCCATTCAAGAAGTACTTCACGATCGTGGTCCAAAGTTAGCGCATTTACTAATTGAAATAATTGGTTTCCTAGTCCACCGGTTAGAAAAACAATCAATGGTCTTTGCTTCATACTAAAAACCTCGCAACGAATTCACAACTACTGTTTTCATTGAATTCAGAAAGTACTTTCTAATTATCAATTTACTTTTGCTCACCAAAACAACTAGAACAAACTTAGTTCTAAGATTTCCGTATCTTATTCCTGAAATAAACTGTCGCGCAGCCATTAGGCTCAAAAAGAAAACCAGCTCCTTATTACTCGTCTCAAGCATTTGTATTGTTTTCTTGAAAGCAGGGAGCAGGTCTTGCAAAGCTCTTGCATCACTAGTTAATTGATTAAGTGAACCCTTGAAATATGTGTAAACCATATTTTCTCGAAACTCTACCTTTCGGGCTTTAAGAACTGCCTCACAAATAAAAATCTGATCTTCTGCCATCCTAAATGGCCAGAAAATAACTCCGTTCAATAATTCTCTTGCAAAAACAATTCTCCAGATGCCTGGATTTAGCGCGACAATTTTAAGATTAATCTTCATATTGTCACTCCATGCAGGTGAATCAGTTTTGGATCCGGAATTCTTATTTATTACCTTATATCTCCCGAAGCATATGTCAGGGTTTGTTTTTTTGTTGAATTCTATTAAATCTTTAAAATTCGCAATACTTGGTTCGTCATCGCAATCCCAAAAGGTTATCCATGTTCCTGTGGCAATTGCTAAGCCTGCATTTCGTGCACTCCCAGGATTTCCAAAATACCCATCAATAAATCGTACATTGTCATATTGCTGGCAAATTGATTGAAGTTCGTTTCCACTTGTCCCATCAGAATAATCATGAACAATTATGGTCTCGAATTGAGGGTATGAAGAAATCTCTCTTAACCACGCCTCTAGCTGTGCAGGTATTCCTGCAATGTTAAAAACAGGACAAATTATGGAAACTGTTTTAATCACTTCTCCTGTAACCACCTAATAATCTTAACGCTTAGGCATACTTATAGCGTGTGTTCATTCCAACTATCTGATTAGTACAGTTGAATTCATGACAGAATAGATCCATGGTAGGTACAAGTAGAAAGCCAAAATCCGCTGTCGCACTGCTCGTAATCAACCAAATTCCGGACCTACCAGCGTTAGCAGTAAATTCAATTCTCCAAAACTCAGCCTTGCCAATCTATATAGGCACCGTGCGCGATCAAGATCGAATAGGTATTCCTAAGAATGATCGAATTCACTACGTTGACTTAAGTTTGGAAGCTTCAAAATTATCTATTTCATTTAAAGGAGCGGCTTACGAGAGTTTTGAAGAGGATGCTTTTTTCTCTATTGTGCAATTAAAGTGGGTTTTGTTCAGAAAAGTTTCTGAGATTACCGAGTGTGACTTTTTAATTTATAATGACATCGATGTATTTTGGCTTCGGCCAGTACTACCTGACTTACTTGCTGCGTTTGATAAATCACCCTCTACCCAAGTTATGATCCAGCATTTCAGCTGGATACCTGGCCAACCTCAACTATGTATGGGCTTTGTCGCCTTTAGATCAGGTAAGTACGTTGATTCTCTGATTAAAAAAGCGTCGGTTTTGCACGCCCAGATGCTTGAAAAAAATCCCCGGAGTGGTGATGACGATGTTATAACCGAGATTTATCGAATGGAACAATTTCCGTTAGAGATTCAACTACTTCCACAAACTACGTTTCCTGTTGGTAATTTACTCAATCTATTTGCAAAGCGTGCTCAGTTCCCAGGCTTGGACCCGTTCACCCCTTACATATTTCATGCAAATTTTGTTGTAGGACTGGCGAAGAAGTTGATGATTACAAGAATTGCTTATAGGCAACATGACTTAAGCTTTAGTTCAGTGCAGCTTAGAAAGCGACTGCTACTGAGATTGAAAATCTTCATTTACCGCGCTTATTCAGAATTTCGAAGAATCGTAAAACCTCAATAAAGAATGGTTGGACAATTGTCATGTCAGATGTCTGGAAAGAGCTTAGACCTAACCGTGTAAGAGTGTTACATACCTATGCTAAGCGAGGTATGCGATGGAGACGAAATAGTTCTCCCTACTTATCTGGCGATCTTTTTTCTGATGAGTCCGACGTATCCCTGTATCCGCCCAGATTTAGGGGGACACAAACAAAGCTTAAAGACATTCGTGAGGCAAGAGTTTTATTTTGCCCAAGTGATAAATTGCAAGGATTTTTTGATGAATTTCATAAATATATTGCTGCTCGGGTCATAATCTGCGGAAATAGTGATTATGAATTTAGGGCATTGCCATCTAATGTTCCGAAAAGTGTTAGGCAGATGTTTTTGCAGAATTCGTTCATTTCGCAACATCAATTAGTTAGCTCATTGCCCATCGGGGTTGAAAATTTGCGGTGGGGAGTAAATGGCAACCCGAAGCATTTAAAGCCTGGGAAAAATTGGCTACAAAGGCAGAATGAAATTCTCATAGGGCCGTTTGGATTAACCCACCCAACTAGAATTGAAATTAAGAATACTTTCCTAAATCATGTTGAAGGCATAAGGCTCATGCAAGATCGATTGAAGCCTGCTGATTACGCAAATATCTCAAACAAAATCCGTTATGTAGCTGCTGTACGCGGCAACGGCGTGGATACTCATCGACTTTGGGAAACGTTATACCGGGGAGGCGTGCCTCTAATTATGCAGGATGATTGGAGCGTTGGAATGAAAAGATTGGGCCTCCCGTTTTTGGAAGTCACAAATTGGTCAGCTCAAAACCTGACATCTATTCTTAAAATTAATGAAGACTTAAGCTTTGCTCCAAATCAAATCCCTGCATTATGGTGGCCTTATTGGAAAAAACTTATTTCTTCTTACCTATAATTACATCATGTATACAATTAAGGCCCTACAGAAGTTTTTGATTAATAGGCTTGAATCAAGTGGAATCAACCTATCTCGAAATACGGTGACACTTGGATTGACTCCAAAAAGTGATGTCATATCCTTACTTGCGCGCCTCCGGCCTCAAGACAATGGGCATGCGCTAATTCGCATAGGCGGTGCCGGTGATGGCGGTTATCTAATTCCGGATGATGTAGCAGGAATATCTGAATGCTTTTCACCAGGAAGTAACAAAATAGCCAGATTTGAAAGTGAACTAGCAGCCCGATGGAAGATAAAATCATACATCTGTGACTCTCAAGATGAGAAACCTTTGAAATTGACATCTCTCCAAGACTTTACTGAAGCTTGGGTTGGACCGTCTTCAGATGGCGAGAAATACCTATCCCTAGCAGAATGGATTGAAGCTAAGAGTGAGTCATCGGCAGATTTGATGCTTCAAATGGACATCGAGGGAGCGGAGTTTCTAACTTTGATCGCAGTCCCTCGGCAAACACTGAACCGTTTTCGAATTGTCATAATTGAATTACACTTTTTGGAAGCTTTCAAGAATCGATGGGCGTTCAGTCAAATATATCTTCCCTTTTTTGATAAAGTCCTTAAAGATTTTGATGTGGTACATCTGCACCCGAACAACTGCTGTGGTACTTGGACATACGGTGATATTGAATTTCCAAGAATTATTGAACTTACTCTGCACCGTAAAGACCGAAAAATCCATCTGCACCCGAAAACTACTTCTAGAAATGAATTGGACAACCCTTGTGTAGAATCAAGTCCCGATCTGGCCTTAGTTTACTCTGAATCAGGTGGTCACATAAGTGTCGTTTGGGACTAAAGCAGGTATGACATATCCCAAATTATTGATCTCTGTTCAACACTGCCTCAAAGAGCCATGGTTAAGTATTTTTCAAGATGGCTCTCAAGTTACCTGGAACTCTATGAAGTTGCCACCTGGTATGGACATAGTTCATTTTCACGGTCAGCAACTTTCTAAGTTCTGGGACATGTGGGATTCAGTTCATGAAAAAATTAGGTGGAGTAACCGCTGGCTTGCTGCGCCTTTACGATGGTTCGACATGCTTATAGGTTTCATATTTTTAGATAAAATTCCTTCAGTTCATGTGTCAAATCAATTAAAAATTAATCAAACGGTAATGGAAGTACAATGCAAAGACACCTATCAGTTTCTGCGCTGGAAAGATTTGGCAATTTTAAAGCACTTTGTCGAAGAGACCGTGGCAGACTATCTGTTTATGACAACTAATAATTCATACATAGATTTTGATGCACTTGGATCTCTCATTAAAACGCTACCTAAGTCTTCTCTATACGCCGGTGTTAAAGCATATGGCGGAGCAACTTTTGCGGCAGGAAATAACCGAATTCTTTCGAGAGATGTTGCCGTGGCAATGTTGAAAAATCGGCGTAGCTTTTCTTCTGGTTATATAGAGGATGTTGCAATGGGAAGGCTTGCTACAAAATTGGGAGTAAATTTCCAGGAGTTAGGTAGTTTGGTTCTAGGGACACTTCAAGAGTTGCAAGCCACTAATGATGCTACATTAATGGCAAATTATCATTTCAGAGTAAAGTCTGGATCGTTAAATTCAAGAAATGATGTAGAAATTATGTTGGCTCTTCATAATAGAATTCGCGCCATAAAATTACGATGAAAAACGAACTTACACTCCGGTTTAGGCACTGGCCTAATGAAGTTTCTGTAGGAGAAGAGATTTTTGCTGATTTAATATCCATGGCAACCAAACGGGTAGTAAGAATCGTAAAAGATCAAAATATGACAGTTGATATCCAAATTGAATCAGTTTATGGAAGAGATACCTTGCCTAGCCTTAGAACTCGAACATACAGATTTCTCGCTTCTCATACTAAATCTGGAATTGATTTCTCAAAACGTAAATACTCTCCAAATCAGCAACCCTCAAAAGGAGCCAGGTACTCTATTTTCTTTACAGGTGAAAACGAAAGACCTCCCTACGGTGATTGGGATTGTTACTTATCATTCGATTTAAATAGTTATGGTGGCAAGAACGCTTATCTCCCACTTTGGTGGATTACCAGTTCGGACTTGATTAAACCTACCGTGTCGCCCTACCTAGGGCGAGCAATAACTATTGAAGAGATGTTAAAAACTCGTGATGTAAATTTCAAAATTCGAAATAAATTTTGTGTAGCGTTTATTGGAAAAGCTTATCCTTTTCGCATGCAAGCGATTGCCGCACTTTCTGCCATAGGAAAAGTAGATGTTTTTGGGGATATTGCAAGGAACTCTGGAAAAAAAGCAGCCTTATCTAAGTTTGAAATCGCACAGAAGTATAAGTTTGTTTTTGCCTTCGAAAATGATCTATTTCCAGGTTACGTTACTGAGAAGGCCCCTGAAGCCTGGGCCACAGGTGCTGTTCCTTTATATTGGGGCTCTGATCCGTTGGGTTATTTGAATCAGAAATCTCTCATAAATCTTGCAAACTTCAAAAACCTAGAAGATTTTACTTCTGCAGTTTCGCGAGTATCTAAAAGTTCAGCATTATGGAGTTCAATCGCAGCGCAGCCATTATTGTCTAAGTCCCCAAACCTCAATACGGTTCTAACCGTTCTGCGCAAGGCCCTAGCACCATTAGTACACCGATAGACTAAACAAGTGGATACACCGATACCACTTTATGTGATAAATCTTGCGCCTGACATAGAGCGCTGGGATTCTGTATTGGATGAGTCGAAAATGCTCGGATTCACAACACACCGTGTAGATGCTGTCAACTACCATGATTTAACTCTTCAAGCTTATGTTTCACCTGGAGTCCATGCGGTCTGGCTTTCTCACCTAAAGGCTATGCAAATATTCTTGAATTCAGATGCAGAATTTGCAATTATCGCCGAAGATGATTTTCATGTAGTTGATAAGAAAAAAATAACAAGCAAGATTCTTGATTTAAATGCATTTAGTTGGGACTTAGTTCAGCTTGGATTTCTTCAACCTGGAATTGATACTAAAGTTAAAGTCTTGATAGCAAACCTAGATGGCGTTGTCTTTAAGGTTTTTGGTTTGTTGAGTAAGAATTTTCTATTTTCAAAATTAGGTTTTGCCTCTAGGATGAGAGTAAAACAATCACTTCATACTCCTGCAGGATTCGTAATTGATGACTGCCAACCAGGAGCACATTTTTACATGGTAAAAAGAGATTTTTGTAAGGTGATTCTAGCTTTGAATTCACCTCAATTCTTAAGTATTGATGATTTCTACACTGCGCTATCGAAAATGCGCACATTTAAAATGTTAAGAGCTAAGAGGAGTCTTGTAATCCAAAAGCCATTTACAGCATGGTCGGGCTCCAGATTTAAACGAGTGTTATAGAAATTTAGAATCTACTTTCACAAATTTTTTGTATTGAAGTACTTCATTATTCTGTAAATCATTCTTATAAAAAGGGTTTGGTGAAAGAACAGAGTTTCCTTTATTCGAAGCCAAGAAACCACCCCACCAACTTAAAGTTGAGTTTGCAAGTACTAACGATTCAGCCATTGACATCATTCTTAGTGTTTGCCAGGCGGAAGAGTTGCTCGGCGAGAAGACAAAGTCAGCCATAAGATCCTTTATAACATGTGAAGAGCTACCTACGTCATCCGTTCCAATTACCAATGGAAGATTGAAGTCTCTGTATTTCTTATAATGCTCTTCTCCGAGGAGTCCGTATGTTGAAGCGCTGGTTACGTAGTCGCCACGTCTAATGTGCATAAATTGATATCTTTCTGGGAGCCCTTGCGGAATACCTACCTGTTCAATTCGTTTTTCTAATTCATGGAACAGCACTTCTTCCACAATCTCTACATTTTTGGAATTTATGAAAAATCCAGTAATCAATCTGGGTGGCTTGATCGGAAGCTCAGGAATACTGTAACTATTTCTTGTTCTGAAAATTTCAAGTTTTTTTTCAACCGTGAGCGTCAGAGACTTACTTACGCTAAATGTTCTATCCAAATTCTTAATTAGAAGTCCAGTTAAGTCTCTTTGGCCAATAATTTCGGTGTGGTTACAATTCTTAATATAGGAATAAACATCGTCGCCTCTAAATGTATTTCCATGGGATGAATCAGTGAATAATTTAACTCTTAATCCATAATGCATGGCCAATCTATGAGCAAATGCCCACTGAAAAAGTTGGTTTCCAAGCCGGCCAGATAATTGCTGAATCAATTTTTAGGACTTCTCCGATAACTTAGTTCTGAAATATTCAAGTGACGCCTGGATGCCTGCTTTCAAATCTACTTCAGGATTCCATCCCAATAGATTTTGGGCAGATGAAATGTCTGGCTTTCTTTGTTTAGGATCATCTGCAGGAAGCGGCTTAAATTCGATCTGAGATTTTGATTCTGTTAGTTCAACAATCAACTCAGCTAATTTTAACATTGTAAATTCCTCTGGGTTCCCAAGATTAATTGGTCCCTGTATTTCAGAATTTGAAAATGCTAGTTTCATTAGACCTTCAATCAAATCACTTACAAAACAAAATGATCTTGTTTGTTTTCCATCTCCATATATGGTTACTGGCTGGTTACGGAGTGCTTGTACAAGAAAGTTACTAACAACACGGCCATCATTAAGAGCCATATTGGGCCCATAAGTATTGAAAATACGAGCAACTTTTATCTCAACATTGAATTGTCTACTGTAGTCAAAGAATAGTGCTTCTGATGCTCGTTTGCCCTCATCATAGCAAGCTCGAATTCCGATTGGATTAACATTTCCCCAATAACTTTCTACCTGTGGTGAAATTTTAGGATCTCCATAAACTTCACTTGTTGATGCTTGAATAATGCGAGCATTTTTGTCACAAGCAAGCTCCAGCATATTAATTGATCCAAGTAAACTAGTTTTTAAAGTCTCTACAGGAAAACGTTGATAGTGAACTGGAGAAGCCGGACATGCTAGATTAAAAATTAAATCTACCTCTGCAGCGAAAGGAACCGTGACGTCTTGACGAATAATTTCATAATTCTTATTTCCTAAAAATTGTTTTACATTATCCCTGGATCCAGTAAAAAAATTGTCAATAGCAACTACCTCATGACCGTCTTGAAGTAGCCTCTTGGTTAGGTGAGATCCTATAAATCCAGCTCCACCAGTAATCAGTACTCGCAATTTATACTCCTAAATTTTGAGACTAGACCATTCATAACTTATTTACCCATTTCTTTCTGATTGGCTGCTCAAAGAAAACCAAAGAAATCTTAGTCGTAATGATACTCAGTATTGAACCAAGTACAATTAATAATAGGGTACCGAAGAAAGTGGCTACATTTAAACCCATAGCCTTGATTAAAATACCGGCCAAAGACAGCATAGGAAAGTGCCACATATAAAAACCATACGAATACTTTCCAACTTTAGTATAAATTCTCGATGCACTAGAGGTTGTATTGACCTGCGACAAGAATATGATGCCTGCGGCAAAAGACCAAACAGTTACCAGCGAAGAGAGTTCTCCTAAATCTTGAATAAAAAAATAGACTGGTACTAGTGATAAAAAGATTGTCACAGTAATCTTTTGGTGTTTTAGGAACAGCGCTCTAAATTCGAAAGCAATTAAACCTGCCGAAAATCCCAACAAAGCTCGACCAATTTGGTTTACTGCCTCAGATTCGATTGCTGGTGATGCACAAACAAAGCAAAATCCCATTAGTATTGAAATATACTTACCTTTTGCAGTAAAAACGCTTATCACTGCCACAAAAATATTTGTCAACCACTCGGCTGAAAGACTCCAAATTGGATAATTAACCCATAGCGCTGGCTCATAAAATACTTGTATCATCAAAAATGAAACAACCAATGTTGGTATGTTTAGAATAATAACGGGTGTTTGAGGTTCATCAAGAATCCAGTGTTTTAATATTATCAAAAGGTCATAACATGCGGTGTAGACAAACACAGCAAGGGCCATGGGGAATATTCTTGAGAATCTTGCTGAAATAAATTTTCTTGCACTCAATAAACTATTTACCCGAGATACTGAAGTGGCTAACACGAAACCACTTAAAACAAAAAAGAAATCAACCGCAATATACAAGTTTGAGAATTTACCTGGTAAAACATGGAATAGTAGAATACAAAATGCTGCAATACCTCTAGCACCATCTAACATGTATAGCCGAGAAAATTGCATACGAGCTCCTAAAGCAAATGTTAAAAGCAGTTACGATACTATAGAGTCTATCTATGAGCTTGTTAATCCAGCGATGGGCGAAGTCTCCAAGTTTTTTTCTGAATCCACTTTTAGTGCTTGTTGTTTTCAAAAATTTATTTGCAGCAACTTGGAACGTTGACCCCTATCACGAAGGTGCTCTCTTTCCAACTGCTGTGGGTTTAGCAGAAGGCCGATCTCCATTCAGGGAAATAAGTCAACAGTACGGCTTTCTTGGACCATTATTGGTTTCTTTACCGCTCAGAATATTTGGAAACTATTTACTTGTAGAAAGACTCTTCGGATTTGTATTAATTATCTCAATTAGTTTTCTTTTTTATTTAAACTTAAAAACCTTAACAACCCCTTTGATTTCAAAATACTTACCGCTGTTTTGGTTGTCTATCAGTCCCATATGGAGTTGGCCTATACAAAATCCTGCGCTGAGTGGAGGTTATTGGCCTAATCACTTAGGTGTAGCGCTGCTTCTTTTCGGGTTAGTTCTCATCTCAAAAACAGGTTTCTCAGTATTTTTTGCAGGCTTCATAATTTTCTTGTCATCCCAAGCAAGAATGGAATTCTATTTTGTTTGGATGTTTATAACGATTGCAGTCTTTATAAAAGAAAGAGGGAAACGACTTTATTGGATTTCTGGGAGTTTGTGTTCAGCTTTGTTAGTCTTTGTATATCTCGCAGTCAATAACTCCCAATATGATTGGCTACAGCAAACGCTTCTTGTCTGGGCAATGGATGCCCCTGATCTGCCAGTGATAGGACTAAGTTTTTTTCTCTATAATTTTATTAATTTTTTAGGAGTCGCTTTTATTGGTTGTGTACTAGTTTTCAGTTCTTATTTGTTTGCAACAAGAATTTCAAAACAATGGTTAGCCGTTGCCGCACAATCACTTATTATAATTCTTTTCTTGACACTTTCGACAAAGATTTCACTCCGCTTAATGATAGGAAATTATGATGTTATTTCCTCTATTAGATACTCTCTAACAAATGCTTTGTTTTCTTACATCAATTTATCGATTATTGGTGGAATTGTAATTATTACTCTGGTCCTAGCTAAGAATTCAAAAGACCTAGTTACTAAATTCAAGTTGGCAGATTCGCGCCGATTTATTTTGTTATCTGCATCCATAGGTTTACTAAGCCTGTTCCATAATTTTAACCCTGACTACACGCAGATGATCTGGCCAGTATTTGCGCTATTGATAATGGATCTTCAGAAAAGTATTTTGTTACCTGTGAGAAAGTACATTAGCAATAAATTGATTAAGGTGTTCAGCGCTGGAATGATTATTGCATCGAGTTTTTTGTTTTTCTCACATGCTAATGTTCAGATTCATGGATATGAGTCACCTTTTTTGAAAGGAATTTACGGTGATTCGTTAGTAGATGTCCAAACGCTAGATCAATCATTTTTTTCCATTTCAGACAGCGTGCAGAAAAATCGTATGTTAATGGTCTGTAGAACCGGATTATTTACTGTGAATCTTCAAGGGTATCTCGGATCTGACAAATGGACTTGGAATCAACAACCCGCAGATATGATTAGTAATAGAATGCAATCTCTCGAACCTGGCCACACAATTCTGGCTTGTAACTTGAATGAGAAGGACTCTACAAGAATACAATCTCTTTTAACCAACAATTATCTCGAAATTATATACAAGAATCCCAGTTTTACTTTATATAAAGTTGTTAAATCACTTTAGTAACGATAACAGGATCTTCTTCACTTAACAATTCATAAATTTTCTTAATATATGAACCTACTACCCCCAAAAGAATGCAGTTGACTCCAATTCCAAACAGAATCATTACGTATAGGCTCGCAAAACCACGTGGTAAATCCGGTTGGTAAAATTTTAAAGTAGTGAAATAAATTAGCCCGAAAAAGCTTAAAACGAGGGAAGCGATTCCAACGTAATTTGCACTACGCAAGGGCAGATTTGAGTGATTGGAAAAACCGGTAATTCCAAGCTTTATTAATTCTAAAACACCAAATTTGCTCTGACCGTATAATCGCGCTTCCCGCGCGTAGTAAACATCTTTCTCTAAGAGTCCCATTTTAGAAATTATTCCTCGTATATAGGGTTTAGGCGTTTTCAGATTTGATAGCGCGTCTACAATTGATCTATCTATAAGCCTAAAATCACCCGTATTACGCTTTATTGGATATTCACTTGTAACGTCAATAAACCAGTATCCAAAGTTTCTAAATAACTTCATTATAGTTGATTCTTTTCGATCAACTCTTACACCAGATACAACTTTATATCCTTCACTCCAGTACTTTAAGAATTCTTCTATTAGTTCTGGAGGATCTTGTAAATCTGCATCAATCTGAACAACGGCATTACCTCTAGCCTGTCTATAGTTGAAGAGTATAGATTTCTGAAAACCTACATTCTTTCCAAATTGAAATGCACGAATTTCACTTAACTTTCTGCTGAAATTTTCAATTGTTTCCCAGGTACCATCTGACGAATTATTATCTGTAAAAATAAACTCAAAATCAAATCTGTTGGCAAGTTTCAGTTTTAAAGCCTCAAGTCGATCAATTAAATTTGGAATTGAATCCTGCTCATTCAACACGGGTATACAAATTGACACTAAGGGTTTTGTGGATCCCTTTGGGTAATCATGCATGAACACACCCCAATTCATCTAGCCAAGACGTTATGCCACTAATTGTAGGGCGGAATTCAACTGAGAAAAGCTCGGCAGAGCGTTCAAAAACGACGTCTAAATTGTCATTTTCATTTGTTTTGTGTGCTGAAATATTTAAAAGGTGTCTACACCCATAATACTCGAAAACATCAGTTGCAATGTCCTTCAACTTTTTGGGATCCCCGTGGCTAACTGACTTAACTCCGCTTTTAAACTCAGTAGTTAAGATTTTTATCGCAGCGGCATCATCATTGATGTGGTGGTATTCTCGAATTTGTTCTCCGCTGCTCATCTCAAACTTTGTACGATTCATAACAGCATCGTAAATTTGTCCCAAGAACATATGAGAATTTGAGTTAGGGCCTCCATATAAAGTATGCATTTGAATATGCAAATTGATTCTGGGCCATTCTTTATTAGAGGTATATGCTTCAAAAAAACGAAATTTAGAATCAAGATATGGATTACTCTTAGCGTAGTTTGGTAGTTGCTCCATTACAGTTCCAAAAGTTATCAATCGAAAATTCATCTTGCCACTTATTTCACTTAAGAACAAAGGCAAATTATAGTTTACTAAGTGAATTTCATCTGATGGCCGAAGAGAATTAGTAACTCCTGCACAATTAAAAACGTCAATCTCACTTTGTTTACTCCCGCTACCTAAAAAAAAATCATATGCATACGTAGGATTTTTTAGCCAGGCCATATATTGGTTTTTTGGAATAATTAATGCATGTGGAAACTGTTTTGCTAGAGCTCTCGATAGATTTCCAGTAAGTCCAAGAATTATAGTTTTTCTCATTTTTCTTTTGTTGCCGTTATCAAAAGTAAATCATATGGAATTCTGAAACTATTTCGAGTGATTTCAAATGCAACAGAAAAACCATTCTTGTTAAATATTTCTTCATACACTATGGGTTCTCGAATGTAAGGGCCCCTATCGTTTTTTGCAAACCATTTAGCAAGGTTTGTAGACTTTATATCAATTACAGGGTCGAGTGAAACAATCTTACTTCCAGCCTCAAGTACGGAGGACACGTGAAGTATTGTGTCTAGTAACTTTTGATCATCCAAATGATGATATATCCCAAGGGCTAAGCCTAAAGTTTCATTCAGTTTTCCTGCAGAACTTGCCCACTCATATTCAGCTATATCTGCCAAGATTAGTTTTGACTTGCGATCAGCAACTCTAGAACTGGCTTTTTCTAAGTACTTTGAAGAGGTATCAACTCCGATGTAATTAACATGTTTTGGAAAGAGTTTTGCGGTTGATGCTGTTCCGCATCCTAGGTCCAAGACATTTTTCATCTTAAACTTAGACACATTTTCTGATACGAAACTGGAGCGAAACTTTACACTTCCAACTGCTGTTTGAAAAAGGTCATAACAAATTGGCAGAGCCAAAACTTTATGGCCGATTCTCACAATGCTATTTGGCATATTAGATATTATCTGTAATTTCTTGTGCTTGATTTAGTACTTTAGTAATATCAAATAGACATGCATCTAGCGGACTAATACCTTTTTTCAAGACATTTACCCACCATTTTATTGACGATGCGACTGCTTCTTCTTGGCTCCATGTAGGAATCCATTTAAGTGCATTTATTGCCAAAGTAGGATCTAAGCCTAAAGTTATTGCCTCCGAATTTTCAACTTCTTTGGCATAGCTGAATTCAATTTTTTCTGGCCAATTCTTTCTCGCAATTTCCGATACAACTTTAACAGACAGACTTGGAGAGGTTGGGCCAAAATTAAAACTTCCAATAGGCGACCCTTGTAAAGCAGCTTCAAGAGCTAGCAAGTAGCCGATTAGTGGATCTAGAACATGCTGCCAGGGCCTGGTGCTATTTGGTGAACGAATCTCAACAATTTTTCCACTTGAAAAACCTCGCACTAAGTCAGGGATTAATCTATTTTCTGCCCAATCACCCCCACCAATTACATTTCCCGCTCTCACTGAAAATATTTGTGGCCCTCCTGTTTGTTCAGAAACTTTTCGCCATACATCCACGGCTGACTCTGCTGCCACTTTACTAGCACTATACGGGTCATGCCCTTGGAGTGGATCAGTTTCAATAAAATCTCGGCGGTTATTCAAATTTCTATAAACCTTATCGGTCGTTACGGCTACAACCGCTCTTACATTTTTACTCTCTACAGATGCCGATAATACATTTGCAGTCCCAAGCGCGTTTACTGCATAAGTTTCAAGCGGAATCTGATATGAACGTAGGACGAGAGACTGAGCCGCCATATGTATTACTGCTTGGACATTATGCTGACTCAGAAATTTCTTAAAGGCTTCAAGATCTAATACATTTGCAAATACCTCATTTGCTTTATTTAATCGGCCTAAACGATTAAAGAGTGATGTCTGTTCCGGTGCCAGCGAATACCCAACATATGGGATTCTTAAGGCTTCTAAAAGAAGACTGAGCCAAACACCTTTGAACCCTGTATGCCCGGTAATCAAAATGGGTCCGTTTAACGATCTAATATGCTTCAGGGTAGATAGGTTTAGCTCCATGTAATAATCTTACGCACAGGCAAGGGTGTGTTGAACCACAAAGACTAAAAATGGGGGCTCGTGTATAGAGTTTTAGGCACACGCACTGCGCTAATTCCCTTGGCTTTATTCGCTTTGGAATTCTTGTACTTTGCTTATATTCATTCCTGGGAAATTGACCCACACCATGATGGAATTATGTACACCGCGGCAGTGGGTGTTTATGAAGGAAAAATTCCGCATAGGGATTTTTTTGCACAGTATGGGCCAGTAACTCCAATGATTCAGGGGATTTGGTTTCGAATCACAGAACCCACGTTATTCAGCCTAAAGCTGCTAGCAAGTTTTGCTCTTGCATTGATTGGAACTCTCTTATACGTCGCAATAAAAAGTAGGCTTTCAGTTTTGTCCGCTGTGTTGCTTTCAATTTGTTGGGCACTTACTGGGCCTTTTGGATTGCCATGGAGTTCAGCCTTCTCGACATTATGCATTCTAGTTTCACTTATTGTTCTCAGAAAAACACTCGATGTAGAGACTCAACGCAGCAAAGTTCTAGCTCAATTGTTTTTAACTGGATCCATTCTGGCGATAGGCTCATTTATAAGAATCCACACATTATTAGTCTATTTTGCAATTTTTTTGGGACTCTTATTGGTAGGACAGGAATTAAAATATCGTCGCATGTTAATTTTTTTAAATTTTGGATTTTTCCTTACCCTAGGAATAATACTATTTTCACTTGCGGTACATGACGCACTAGTTCCCTTTCTGGATCAAAGTATTTTCTGGGCATTTGAGAATTATGCAGGAGGTCCCAACATAAAATTGAGCTACTTTACTAATTTAGCGTGGATACCACTATTTGGTATGTTGAATTTCATTTTTATTAGGCTTATCATGGGATCGAAAAGTTCGAAGAATCTTCGATTACAGTTGGTACTTTCAACAACTCTATTAATCTACTCAATTCTCCTTATGTTTTCCCAAATGTCGCGAAGTGGGCCTGAAACTCTACGTAATCCACGTATTTTAGCGATCGTAGCAGGAGAGAAAGCTCAATTTGCATTTAATTTTACGATATTGACTCTTTTTATGATTTTAGTTTTGCAAGCTTTCTACAATTATAGAAAAAATAAGTATGTCCAAAGAGATACCACCGAAAAATTAAAAATTATGTATCTAATGATTGGTGTAGCAACCGCCACACAACTTTATCCATATACAGATGAATATCACATTGCATTCATAGCGCCGATACTAATAGTAGTGCTCGTGTTTCTCGTAAGAGAAAAATCCATCATATTTCCTCAGACCAGATCAATTAACTGGCTATTGCTACCCCTAATTCCGATGCTCGTAGTCAACTTCTATTTGACAGCAAAAATTGAAAGACAAGAATTTAATTCGAAAACACTTGCAGGTATGTACGGTAGCTGGGCCAGCGCCAATTCAATTGATCAAACCCTAATGATGCTAGAACAGGAAGCGCCGGGGATTGAATTCCAGTGTGCTGATGGAATTTATGCGGGTGCCGGAGGTCGATATCTTTCGGTTGATGAAAAATTTGTTTATTGGGGTCCTGAAAGAAAACAACAGCGAAGCATTGAAAGAGTATTCTTATGTTATGTGGATCAAAACACGGTGAATTCATATGTAGAAAGCGGCTGGAAAGTAAAGTTTAAAGTACTCTTCTCATCAAATATCGGCCATACAAACGTACCTACCTGGAATGTACTTCTCGAAAGAATTGAAATTAAAATAGATAAGGATAATCTAACTTAATGGATGAATCATTAGAAGAGATGGTCCAGAATACATCTATTAGAGCTTATAGTGAATTACACTCCGAAAAACTTTTTACTCCTGGCGTAACTGCAGTTCCAGTGACTGGAAAAGTTTTTGGAACTGAAGAGATATCCGCAGCAATTAAAGCTAGTGCTGATTTCTGGCTCACTTCGGGACCATATACTGAAAAATTTGAAAGCAGGTTTGCCAAAACTGTCGGGGCCAGGCATGCATTTATGGTCAATTCTGGCTCGTCAGCAAATCTGTTGGCACTCACAGCCCTGACTAGTCCAAGGATCGGTGACCGAGCATTGAAGCCAGGTGATGAGGTAATAACAGTCGCGGCGGGATTTCCAACTACAGTCACGCCTATCCTTCAAAACAATATGGTTCCAGTGTATGTAGATATTGACCTCGGAACGTATGTGGCCAATGAAGCAGCGCTAGAAGCTGCAATCTCACCAAAAACTCGAGCGATTATGATGGCTCATACTTTAGGAAACCCATTTAACTTGGAACTTGTTCAAAAACTTGCAGAGAAACACAACCTTTGGTTGATTGAGGATAGTTGTGATGGCCTTGGTGGAACTTATAAGGGGCAGAATCTTGGCACTTTTGGTGATTTCTCTACCTTTAGTTTTTATCCTGCTCATCACATCACAACAGGTGAAGGCGGTGCAGTACTCGTAAAGAAGGCAGCGCATAAAACAATAGTTGAATCCATACGTGACTGGGGAAGAGATTGCTGGTGCCCACCGGGATGTGACAACACTTGCCTGAAACGATATGAATGGACTCTTGGCGAACTTCCTGAAGGATACGACCACAAATACACATATTCACACTTGGGTTACAATCTTAAATCAGGTGACATTCAGGCTGCTATTGGGTTAGCTCAGTTAGATCGATTGGATAGCTTTATCGACCTCCGACGAAGAAACTGGAGGCATTTGAAGGCTGGTTTGAAGGGACTAGAAGAGTTTCTTGCCCTTCCAGAAGTAGCTGAAAATAGTGACCCTTCATGGTTTGGATTTGCGCTAACTGTTAAAGCTGGTGGACCTAAAACTAGAAATCAGATTGTGAAAGAACTTAATGAGGCTAAAATTGCCACACGACTACTATTTGGCGGCAACCTTTTACGTCAACCTGCTTTTATAGGCACACCTCGAAGAGTTGTTGGAAACTTAACCAACACAGACATTGTTATGAATGACACTTTCTGGATTGGCGTCTGGCCCGGATTAACGCTGCCGATGTTGGATTATGTGATCGAAACTCTTCACAAAATTTTAGGAAAATCTCAATGAAAGCAATTATCTTGGCGGGAGGTATGGGCACTCGTATCTCTGAGGAAACTTCTGACAAACCTAAGCCTATGGTTGATATTTCGGGTAAACCAATGTTGTGGCACATTATGAATATCTTTGCACGCCAAGGCGTCACGGAATTTGTAATTGCTACCGGCTACAGGAGTCAAGTAATCGAGCATTGGATCAAAACTGTCGACGAACCATGGAAAATAGAAGCTTTAGACACTGGGTTAAGCACGCAAACTGGTGGTCGTATCCGCGAATGTATGCACTCACTTAAAGGTGAAAGGGTATTTGCCACATATGGCGATGGTCTGGGAAATGTAAATCTTAGAAAATTGATTGACTTTCACGATCATCAAGGAAAGTTAGCAACTGTGACAGCCGTAAGACCTCCAGCACGATTTGGTGTTCTGGAGTCTGAAAACGGTCTCGTTACGAAGTTCGGTGAAAAAAATCAAACCGACTCTGGTTGGATTAATGGTGGATATTTTGTGCTTGAGCCCCAAGTGTCAACTTATGTTCATGGGCTATCTGAACCTTTTGAGTCCGGAGCTATCCCAAGACTTGTTTCGGAACGTCAATTAGTATCCTATCATCACAATGGTTTTTGGCAGCCGATGGATACACTCAGAGAAAAGCAAGACTTAGAAAAACTTGCAAAACTCGATCCTCCTTCATGGCTGGAAGGTCTTTAGTGAACACAATTGACGTAATTACTTCTGCGTATAATGAAGAGGATTGTCTACCTGAGTTATTTGCAAGGCTCGAAAAAGTAGCATTCGCTGAGGAGAATTATTCTTTTCGCTTTATTGTTATAGATAATGGATCATCAGATCGCACATGGCAAATCATCAAGGACAGGCAAAAAACTGACGGCCGATACACCGGGATCCGAATGTCAAGGAATTTTTCTCTCGACTCGGCATTTACTTGTGGGCTAGACCGCGCCGAAGCTGATTTGGCAATCATAATGACTTCTGATCTTCAAGATCCACCTGAGTGTATTCATGACTTACTTCGTGCGCACGAGTTGGGTTTTGAACAGGTTCTTGCGAGAGTGGTTGATCGCGGAACTGTCCCAGCAGTAAGAAGAATGCTTTCATATGTATTTTATCGTCTAGCAAATGGAATGACAGGGGGAATGCTTCCTAAACAAGTAAGTGACTTTCGATTAGTTAGTCGGAAGTGTTACGAAGCCATCCGGTCATTAAGGGAAAGCCACAGATTTCTCCGGGGACTTGGATCATGGGTTGGGTTTAAAACCACTCATATTGAGATAAAGAGGCCTCCAAGATTTGCTGGCGAATCAAAATGGTTAGGTGTATCGCTAATCCGCTCAATCTTGCTTGGATTCCAAGGAATTTTTGCCTACAGCACCCTTCCCCTAGCATGGGTTTCAATTTTCGGAGTATTCATGTCTTTAGTATCCGTGTTGTCTCTAATCGGACTAACAATCTCTTGGATAGCTCTTGGCGTTCCATTTGCTGGCTTTGGCAGCATAGTCGCTGCTGTTGTCTTGTGTTTTTCAATTACAATCCTGGTTTTGGGCGTAATAGCCCAGTACATAAGTTTGATCTATGAAGAAGTAAAGAGAAGGCCTTTATACCTGGTCGCAGAGGTTGTGTCAGAGACCTAACCTTAACCATTTGCCCCATCGCTCAATTCCAGAAACAAAATTCTCTTCCACAATCTCGGGTACATCCATAGGGACATAGTTGTCCCGATTTAATCCTTTTGAAGCGGGCATGTCAATCTCAACCTCAACATTAAATTCTTGGGCGACCACTTGTGCGACACTTAGAATACTAATGGGATTAGCAGATCCGATCTGAGAGTAGTTAGGTTCACTTACGCGGCATTGTTCAAATATCTGCTTGATCGCGTCCGTGGGATACAGATAGCTTCGTAAATTACTTTGATTACCTTTTATCAAAATCGTTTTACCTTCTAACCCTCGACGCATAAACTCGGCAATTGCAAAGTGTCTATCAAGTTGCAGGCCTGGTCCATAGAATGCAAAAAGTCGTGGATTTCTTAGGACCACCGCTATCTTGCTATGCTGCGTCGGCGTCCAATTTTCGAGGGCCAGCTTCTCAGACAAATAATCATCTGTGGTCGAAGTTCGCAACTGGTAGTTGGCTGGAATCCTTTCTAGCTGCCGAGAGTCGCTTTGATAAACACCCCCGCTGCTCAAGTGAACAAATGTAACTAAGTCAGCTGGTAAGGAGGCGATAATTCGTTCAGCCAGGAAAATTCCCTTACTATTTACAGATTTTATTTGAAGTCCACTAGATGAGGTGTTAGTGGCGGCAAATATGATAACTGTGCGAGATTCTTGTAGGTGACAAAAACTCTCTTGTGAAATAGTGTCTGAAACAACTACTCTAAACTGGCCCGCGTTAGCAGGATGAATTAACTCGTTTAGTTTTTTAGGGTCGCGAACAACCATAGTGAGCGTGCCGGAGAATTTTGAATTACTCTGCAAAAATGTGAGAAAAGTCGATATCCAAGTACCAAGAAAGCCAGCTGCCCCTACAACAATTAAATTCACATCTTTTAGTTCTTGAAAGTCCACCAAAAATGATGTTGCTAGCGACTCAAGATCTTTCTCTGGCAAAACTCCAAAAAGTTTCATTTATACAGTTGGGTTGCTAATCCCAGATAACTCAGAAGGATGTAGTGGATACTGGTGAGGTAATCTAGAAATGGATTCGTCTTCAATATAAGGATATTGATCATGTATAAATCTGTCCATTTCCGTCTTTGGTGTAATTAGAGAATGAGCCGGAAGACGTAAATCAATGATGGAGTATCCGTCTGGAATCACTAAAGTTTTTAGATCTTCCTCTGAATCAATAGCGACGTATGGGATGTTGTAAGCTTTTGAAACGGCACCAAAATCTGGCAGAGAATATCCCTCGCCTGTTGCGAAATGTCGGCTTTCAAAATAAGCATCTTGGAACTGCTTTATGATGCCGTATCCAAAGTTGTTTTGAATAAAAATAGTTATTGGGAGATTATAGGCAACGATTGTTTGAAGCTCTTGTATATTCATTTGCAATCCACCGTCTCCGATGAAGCAATAAACTTTCTTATTCTTGTTCAATAATTGTGCTCCTATAGCGGCAGGAAGGCTATATCCCATGGGTGAATTTCCTCCTGCAGTGAATAGATAGGTTGTATCTGGAAGATAACTTTGGTAGACCCAGCAAAGATTTGCTCCACAATCTGAAACAACAATTGAATTTTCCTTAAATTTAGATTGAGCTATTCTGACAGCCGTGTACGGGTTGAATTCGCCCTCTTGGACTGCATACTCGAAGCCTTCCTGCATGCCAAATGTGAGTTGTTTTGCTTCATTAGGCCAATCCTGATTTGTTTTCACGGAAGTTAGGTTTTCTTTAATATGTGCCAAGTCAAACTCGATTACGTTGTAGTTTTTGCTTTTGTGATATTTCTTTAGCTCCTCTTGATCAATGTCGATAACTGTTATCTCCGCAAATGGAGCAAAGCCGCTTGGATTACCCGTCCTTTGACGGTTATCGAGGCGACTGCCAAAAACAATTAAATTATCTGCAGATTGGACAATCCAATTGGCTGTCCGCGCGCCGTACACTCCTAGGGATCCAAAGTACAAATTCGCAGAACGGTTCAAGTAAGTTAGCGCACCCCAACTACTAACATAGGGAATCGAATTCTCCTCACACCAATCTTGGATTGCTGGCGCCACTCCAGACAAAGCGGCTCCTGCGCCAATTATGACTACCGGCCTTTGGGCATCTCCAATAATTTTGGTAAAGTTAATCGTTTGGTTTGGAATTCGATTATTTGGTTCTGTTGCTAACGCTTTTTTCTTCTGATCAGCTGTGACTGCTGCTTTCTGGATATTCATTGGAATATCAATTAAGACAGGTCCCATTCTGCCTGATGTTGCCGTTGAAATCAGTTTAGGCAGGGTTTCAACAAGCTCATTGATGCTTTCAATTTTCTTTGCAAATTTGGTTATTGAAGAAACCATAGCAGCGATATCTGTCTCCTGAAAACCTGCCTGTCGGACATTTGCTCCAAGCGCATCCCGGCTTTCGTTTTGATTTACCTGACCAGTAATGTGAATACTTGGAATCGAATCAAACCATGAACAGGCAATTCCGGTAATCAAATTTGTCGCACCTGGTCCGCTGGTTGCAATTGTTACGCCAATTTTGCCAGTAGTCCGCCAAATGGCATCAGCTGCCATTGCAGCTGCCTGCTCATGTTGGAAACATACGTAATCAGATTTCGGATTTCTACCGACTGCGTCAACAATAAAAGCGCACGCGCCGCCGGTAACTAGAAATGCTGTGCCACAACAATTTTCGGCGATAAAGTCAGAAATCAGGTCAGCGCCGGTATACACGGGGGTGGTCATTTGAAATCTGTTCCTTTCGCTGGATTATTTGGGAACTTTACTCTTGCGAAGCCTCTGAAAGGCTAGACTAAGCATAAATTTTGTTAGGAGCAATCTAAGTGAAGCACTCAGTTAAGTCACTCTATGAAAAAAGAACTAAATTTGAACCAATCTCTTGGCTAACCTGCTACGAATACTCCTTTGCAACAGCCTTAAATATGACCAACCTGGACATGATTCTAGTTGGCGACTCTGGTGGGATGGTAGCGCTCGGCTACACAGATACCCTTCCTGTGACTATGGACGAGATGATACTGCTCTCTGCAGCGGTACGCCGTGGAGCACCCAATAAATTTGTGGTTGGTGATATGCCTAAAGGTTCGTATGAATCCTCTGATTACGATGCAATCAACAACGCGATGAGATTTGTTAAGGAAGCTGGTTGTGATGCAATCAAACTAGAAGGAAGCGGCATCATGGCTGATCGCGCTAAAGCTATTGTTGATTCTGGAATTCCTGTTATTGGTCACATTGGATTGACACCTCAGTCTTCATCAGCATTTGGTGGCTACAGAGTTGTTGGTCGCGGTGATGAAGAACAAGAGAAATTACGCAATGCAATACTTGAACTTGAAAGAGCGGGTGCATTTGGAATACTCCTGGAGGCTATTCCTCCATTGGTGTCCAAGAAGTTAACAGAGACCGCCACTTCAATCATCTTAGGAATTGGTGCAGGCAAATTCACTCATGGGCAATTACTTATTCTTCATGATCTGCTTGGCTTATTTCCAAATTTTCGCCCAAAGTTTGCCAAGAATTATGTGCCAGACGTCATCCGGAAATTTGCAGCAGATTTAGTTTTTAACGACAGTATTGTTGAATTTGGTAGGATAACACGAAGAGATGGACTCCATGAAATTACTCGTTTAGCCGTTGAGGCTTTTGTTTCAGAAGTTCACGCAAATGATTTCCCTAACGAGATTTATAGCTACAAGGAGTGATTGTGTCTTCTTGGCAGGATCGAATCAAACCTCAACCGATGTTTGATGTCCTTTCTATGGCTCGTGAAAGAGAATTGAAGGGCCATTATGTGGCTCGCATGGAAATAGGAGACACTCCTGGTTTTCAAAATGAACATATCCATGAACTAATTTCAAGATACGCATCCTCGCCTTATCGTTACTCTCCCTCGCGAGGGGAGGGGGTGCTGATCAGGAAAGTGATTGAAACACAATGGCCCGGTTCTTCTGAAGAAAACATTGTGATTGGCCCCGCTAATTTCCTTATAACGGCTGCTTTAACGAGTGTGACATCTCAAGGAGACGTCGTTCTTCTACCGGATCCTGGTTTTGCAAGTTATAAACTGGCCGCGGATTTCCTTGGGCTAGAGATTGTTTACTACTCAGTTTATCAATCAGGTAGTCCTCAATTCCCTGACTTCGCTGAGCTTTTGAGTGGGCTTGCGAAGCCGCCAAAAGCAATAGTGATTAATAATCCGTCTAATCCCCTTGGTATTGCATTTAAAGGCAAACAAATTTTCGATCAAATTCGAGAGTTTTCTAATTTAGGAGTTCAAATAATTATCGATGAAACCTACATAAATCTCGTTTATGACGATACAGATTCAAGAATCGATTCTAGTACTGCTATCCGGATTCGTTCATTCTCTAAAGAGCATTGTGCTCCTGGTTTGAGAATTGGCTATGCTCTAGCGAGTCGAGAAAATGCAACCACTATGGCCAACTTAATGTCGTTAACAATTTCTTGCGTTCCGCAGTTTATTCAATTTGCGGTCACGGATTACCTGGGGTCTGAAGAGTCCCTTAGGTTCACAGAAGAGCTGAGAAGGGAAATGAAAAGCCGATTGCAGTATGTCGCAAAATCAATACCGACTGGAATGCTACAAAGTAGACCAAATGGCGCATTCTATTCCCTGATTGATATGGGTGGATTTGGTGGAGACAAAGGCTTCAATTTTTTACTTGAAAGAAATGTTGCGACTTGCCCTGGTTCTAAATTTGGCAAGAACTCAGAAAACAGCGTAAGGATTAGCCTTGCTGGGCCAAAGAATTTGTTTGAAAAGGATATTGAAATGCTAACTACCGCTTTAAGCGAATGGAGATCTAAATTTATGTAACTCGGTAGTTTTTGCTCGAGCTTAGGTTTAGACGCAACTTGCTGAGTCCGCTAAAAGTTATATCGAGTTTGATAAATGCTGTGTCTATAGACTGAATTGTTTTTAAAATATGATTCGAATATTGACGTATTTTGATTTCTAGATTTCAAAATACGCAATCTTTATTTTTCTTGTGCAATCTGTGACTCAACCTTTCTCCATTGTACGTTCCGGTTGCATCGTTAACTAGCAAGCAAATAACTCAATTATCTTGTTCGCTCGAGGTTAAAGCACCCCAATTGTGTGCTCTAAACCGTATTTGAACCCCTGTATCGAACAGTGTTTTGAGTGAGGGCGCTGCAAAGTTTTGGTTTGTTGATTGCCTAGGTTAAGCACCAGACTGGTAGACGCTTCCTGAGACTTTCGGTGATGAAATCAAAAATTAGCGTTTAAAGTGAGTGGGCCCTGTCGGGATCGAACCGACGACCCACGGATTAAAAGTCCGTTGCTCTACCGACTGAGCTAAAGGCCCCTATTAAAAAAGTAAAAACTTGCCTAGTTTCTTAAAAATTTAAATTTAATGAATCTGGGTTATCAAATACTAACCTACTGGCAGTAAATTACAAATTCTTACTAAACTATCGTAGTTTTAGAGAGCAAAATGAAAACACGCATAACGTAAGTTACGCCTATCAATATTTATTGTGTGATGCCAAGACAAATACTTCAGTTGCATACTCCAGATCTGTTCGCACTTTTTTACTGAAAAGAGTAGCAATAAATCTCCATAGGATTTCTTTGCGAAACTTATTCAAAATTCCTAGCGCTGACCCCGGTTTAAATTTATAGCCTAGTACTGGATGATTATGCTCCTGCCTGGTGGCCCAACATCTTAAAGAATGAGTCATAAAATGGTATCGTCTTGAACCTAAATATCCAGACTTAATGGATGCAAAACTATTTCGCATCAAATACTGCTCAATTAAATCTTTACTGTATCCAGAGCTATAAAAATCTGGTGAACCATGAGACATGTTACTGCACGGACAATTAATCCATAGAAATCCCCTACTTTTATCCACCAAATTTGTTAAATTCTTAAAACAATTCTCCAGATTATGAACATGCTCAAGCACTTGAGAGCAAAGGACCAACGAAAAAGTTTCATCAATAACACCAGGTGAATTTAGGTCAAAGTATCTGAAGTTAACATCGTCAAATTGGTTGGATATCCCAAAATATGAAATTCTAATGCCAGGAAATAGAATTTTGAGTTCCTGAACTTCTGGATCATTTGAAGTTCCACCAATAACTGCTGCTGATTCTAGTTTTGGTAAGCTATTGATAAGATGTTTGAATTCTTCTACAACTAACCATCTCATGTTTGCTCTCCTAGTTTTGTAATTAAGTTTAAATTTACTTGGATGAGAGTGTATTTCATTGCGGCTATATCAATAAAATGCTGCTCTTTCTATTCTATTTCGAATTGCAACAGCTAGTCCCTCACCTTTTGGAGGAATCACTACAATTCTTTTTAGTGCTTTGCTATCACCGAGCCGAAGGGCTGCGTATATTTCATTTGCATACTTCTCAGTATCCTGTGGTGATGCGAGCCTAATTGCACCACTTGGAGTTTTTATACTCTTTAGTGCAATAAATCCATCACCTGGCCTAGCTAGTCCATCCAGAATTACTCTAGCTTTTGGTGCATAATGTGAATCCAGCAATCCAGGAGCTTTTATTTTTGTTTGGTCTTGGTTAAGAAACATTCTAAATTCTGTAATTACTTTAATCATTTCTGCCGTTATTGCTCCTGGCCTTAAAATACTTGGCTCTCGATTCGTACAGTCAACTATAGTTGATTCAATTCCTACAAGGGATCGTCCGCCGTCAAGGATGAAATCTTCTGACTCTAATTTATCTCCAATTTCTTCAAAAACTGCATTAGCGTTTGTGGGAGAGACTGCTCCAAACCTATTTGCACTGGGCGCTGCTATACCTAACCCGCCAAGCTTTTCAAACTCAATTAGTAATGCAATGGCTACTGGATGACTTGGGACTCTGAGTCCAACATTCTCTTGGCCCCCGGTAATAAAATTCTTTGCGATGTCACTTCGCTTAAGTATTAGTGTGAGTGGTCCTGGCCAATAGGCCTTAGCCAGTTTTAAGGCATACTCTGGAACTTCAATTGCCCACTTTCCTATTTGAGTCATTGCTGGGATATGAACTATCAGGGGGTGATCTGCTGGCCTTTTCTTAACGGAATAAATTCTTTTGACTGCTTTTTCATTTATTGCATCTGCACCTAAGCCATAAACAGTCTCCGTCGGGAACGCCACTAAATGTCCTTCTTTCAGAGATTTTGCTGCTTTTTGGATTTCAGCTTGTGTGCAATCTGAGATTATTTGCATGACGAAATCATCCCATTTAATTAGTTTTGATATGCAGTAGATGACCGATACCCTTCTCCCTCAGGTCCCCATCGTCTAGTGGCCTAGGACGTCGCCCTTTCACGGCGTTAACACGGGTTCAAATCCCGTTGGGGACGCGTAAAGGTTGGTTTAAATACTCATCTTTGCAGGTAAGGCCCAGTAGCGCAGTTGGTTAGCGCGCCGCCCTGTCACGGCGGAGGTCGCGGGTTCAAGTCCCGTCTGGGTCGCGGCTGAGTAGCTCAGTTGGTATG
>Ga0070374_10000105_pt1 | contig 29577 bp, 28 predicted proteins | sample LauGreSuBDMM15SN_2_FD_66374 | JGI IMG/M metagenome (GOLD analysis project Ga0070374, IMG submission 66374) | Freshwater lake microbial communities from Lake Michigan, USA - Su13.BD.MM15.SN (version 4) (version 4) | ecosystem: Environmental > Aquatic > Freshwater > Lake | place: Lake Michigan...
GGGGTATTCGAACAGCGTTGCGCATCGAGATTCGATGAGCGAGGTATCCGGAGATGACAAGGAAGCAGGCGTTCAGCTGCGGTGTTGGTGCCCCTGACAGGAATCGAACCTGCGCAAACCCGGCTCCGGAAGCCGGTGCTCTATCCGCTGAGCTACAGAGGCGTGATGCTCAATAGTGGTCTCCGATTCTATGTGCGCATTCACGACCTGCACGCGCTCTTGACGCTGAGACGCTCGCTTTGCGCGTTCACCCACTCTTTTTGCCTGAGGCCGAACACCTTGTTCCGCGCACAGTGTCGAGCATGCCATCGTCTTTTCTACGCAGGTTCATCCGCACCGAGGCCTTCTCGGGTCTCGCGGTATTGCTTGCTGCGACCGTTGCTGTGGCGTGGGCGAACATCGGGGAGAGCTACGCCTCCACCTGGGCGACGGAGCTCTCCTTCGGTGTCGGTGAGCTGTACATCCAGATGGATCTGGCACACCTGATCGGAGAGGTGGCGATGAGTGCCTTCTTCTTGCTCATCGGTCTCGAAGTGCGTCGCGAACTCACCCACGGTCATCTTTCTTCTGCGAGTGCGCGGATCGCACCCCTGGTCGCGTCGATCGCCGGCACGGTGCTCCCTGCGATCATCTACCTCTCGATCGCAGCCCCTGCACAGCGGCGCGGTTGGGCTATCCCGACCGCGACCGACATCGCACTCGTGATCGGCATGTTCGCGCTGCTTGCTCGCCGTCTTCACCCTGGAACACGGGTCATGTTGCTCAGTATCGCCGTGATCGACGACGTCATCGGGATCGGTCTACTGGCGGTACTGTCGTCAGGTTCCATGAAGTGGTCCCCGATCCTGGCCGCCGCTGCGCTCACGGTCCTCGGGTATCTTGCAGCACGTTGGCGTGGGCTTCCCGTGCCACTGCTCCTGGTCCTCTGGGTGGCATTACTCGAGCTGCTGCACAGCGGGGGTATCCACCCAACTCTCTCCGGGGTGCTCGTCGCCGTGGTTGCATCCGCAGGCCCGGCCACCAGCTCCGATGCACCCTCTTCTGTCGAGCGACTCGAGGCGGCGCTGCACCCTTGGGTCTCATATCTCGTATTGCCGGCTTTCGTGCTCAGTCATGCCGGAGTTGGTCTAGGAGGCGCGGATCGCACTGCAGCAGCTGTAGCAGTTGCTCTGATCGTCGGAAAGCCGGTAGCTGTCTTCGGGTCTCTGTGGATCGGGTGCCGATTTGGTTGGCTACGGCTACCATCTGGTCTCGGCGTTCGTGATCTCGCCGTACTCGGAGCGCTCTGCGGGGGTGGACTCACCGTGTCGTCCTTGATTGCCACTGCGTCGTTGTCAACATCTGGACCTGCGATCCTGGGCGTGTTGATCGGTACAGTCGTGTCGCTCGTGTTGGCATCATTGCTCACGTTGCTACCTGCCACGGACACGGGTGCACATGCAGAACCGCTTGGCGATGAAGTCACGGATGAAGCAGCAGCCGTGATGATGGAGCCCACCGAGTCCGAGCTTCACAACTGAGTTTCACGCCGGCAGGGACGTCTCCACGTAGACCTCGAGAGAGGCTACGCAACCAGCGGCTACTCGGGTGAGTACCGCAGTGCGCTCCTGAGAGCTCCGAGTTCCGTCTCGGTCAATCCGCCGCTCAACAGGAAGTGTCCTGCGTTCCCGTAGTTCTGCTTCACCCATGAGAGCATCCCAGCAATACCTTCAGGCTGGGGCGCGAGAGCAGACCAGTCCGGGGTGGTGAAGTCACGACGATACGAAACCGATGACGCTAGGCCCTCCACCATGGTGCGCATGTGGCGACGTGTGATGGCGTAATCCTCGACGACCTCATGATGTACAGCGCCGGCTGCGTCGAGGAGCACCGCCGCCGAAACTCCTGTCCGGTCCTTTCCCAGAGCACAGTGCAGCAGTACTGCACCTCCTCGTGACGAAGTCTCGAGTACTGCTCTCGCGATCATCACGAAGGGTGCAGGGTTCGCAAGGTAGTTGATGTAGTGGTGCGCAGGATCAACGAGCGCGTTTGCCGTCCCCACAGGGTCCGTGGCTCGCTGTCTTTCGGAGAGGATCGGCACTGGTAGGTGTTTGATCAGCCCACTCTCATAATGCTCGCTCATCGGCCCTGAGCCCTCCACTGCTGTCTCCTCAGGGGTACGCAGGTCGATGACGGTCTTCACACCGTACTCGATGAGCTGCTTCGCTCCTTGCGGCGACAAGAACTGCGGCGATGCGCTGCGGAGCACCTTGCCGCAGTCAACCACGCCAAGATCAGACCCCAGGGTGATCCCACCGAGATCTCGAACGTTGGGTAGTCCTTCGAACGTGAGTTCTCTGTGTGAAGCTACGGGCATTTGGTCTTGTTCTTCGGGCAAACGCGAAGAGGGGTTGCTGATTAGGCTCATACGCCTCATGGTGCGAGCTCGCGTTGGCACCGCACTCCAGCGGAACACGGTTCGTCAACATTGATGCTGCCTGCCTAGCCAGCTGTTCATGGAAGCACCCTGTTCTCTTGCGTGAACCGCGCGTCCATATTACCTAACCTGTCTGCGCGGACCGGCTCTGTATCAACCATTGTCGGCGCCAGCTTCGGTGGCACTCTAGAGGTTGGAGAATTCGCATAGCGGTCTAGTGCGCACGCTTGGAAAGCGTGTATAGGGAAACCTATCGAGGGTTCGAATCCCTCATTCTCCGCCAAATTTGGTCCCTTGATGATTATAGCCTTGTCCACTAGATCTCACAAATTGAGCTGTTCCCACATCGCGAGACCCCAGCGGTTATGCCGCCGGTTGACGCGTCGCGCTCATCGGGCACGGTTGCAGGTGTGGAAACCCTCCCCCGAGTCCTGGTGCTCAATGCCACGGCAGAGCCGCTCCACCTCGTCGGGCTCTCTCGCGCTGTGGCGCTCGTCCTGCTCAACCGTGCCGAGGTCGTTTCTTTCGAGGGTTATCTCCGTAGTGAATGCTTGCTGGTTCCGCGTCCGACGGTGATCCGTCTTTCTAGGTATGTCCATGTCCCTTGGCGAAATGCGCAGCTCACTCTTCGTACGCTCTGCATCCGTGATCGTGGGTTATGTCAGTGGTGCCTCACTGCTCCTGGGGAGACGATCGATCACGTTGTCCCACGCTCACGCGGCGGCGCTCACAGTTGGTCGAACGTCGTCCTTGCGTGCCAGCGTTGCAACAACCGCAAGGGTGACAAGTTGGCCGATGAACTCGGTTGGAGTCTTCCCCGAACCCCGTACGAGCCGACACGCCACGACATTGTCCGATTCGATCCCCGCGTACTCGAGCACGTACCAGCGCACGCTTCTTGACCTCACTCATCTGACGCGGTCCTTCACTTCACCTGAACCACAGCGGGCCGCCATCTCCGGTACCGTCTCCAACTTCACACGAATCCTGAACTGGGCAAGCGAAACGGCGGGCCCTGGATAGGACCCGCCGTTGCGTGATTTCGGCCGAAGCCTGTGTGTCAGAGCGCGTACGCGCTATCGACAAGTTGGTCGAGTGTTCCTGTCCAATCGGGTAACAGGTTGAACACCACTTCCCACGTGCGAGTGTCCTCACCGATGCGTTGCTGGAGCAACGCTACTGCTGGGATCGCAATACGCTCTGCCGTCAGGATCTTCATCCAGCCTTCCCGAGGTTCGAGATGGTTGATGATCTGACCCAGCCATGAGACTCGAGTCGGTGAGCTCCCGTAGTTCGTCCATACATGAACGAGCTTTGCGAGGTAGGACTCATCTTGTGCGACGAGTGCTGCGACAACGGATTCATCAGCGTCGAGCACGGATTGTGCAGCGCCGGCGTGATCGATGTTGTCATCGAGCAGTATCCGTAGCCCATCGGCTCCGAGTGCGTCCCCACCATATGAACGATGGAGTACGTTGGCTGCGGCACGTCTCGCGACGTCGCCACCGATGGCTGTTGCCCAGTCGAGCATTCTACGCTGGTCGAGTCCGTGCACGTCCCCTGAGAGGGCGGCTGCGAACTCGTGCGGTAAACGCTCGATCAAGTCGTTGGGATGGAGCCCTGTCCTGTGACAGATACGGTCGACCTCGTTTGATCCGAAGCAGTCTGTGGAGGCTGCGGCGAGCAGCTCGACGACGACATCGGAAGGAAGTTCCTCGGCGAGTTGGAGGACGAAGTCCATGTACTCACGAGGTTTGCGCTGTGAAGCTTCTGCGGCAAACAACGCGACGTTAGTCACCAGGCTTGCAGCAAGCTTGCTGTCCCGACATGCGAAAGCCAGTGCAACTCGTGCGCTGTCATCTTCGACTAATCCGGTGAGCTTGACCAAACCGCTCTCCGAGACGCGTACTCCTCGTTTGACAGCTTCGAACAAACCTTGACCTCTACCTGCTGCGACAACTGCGTCGATGTCTTCATCGTCGAGGTGTCGTACATTCTCCAGGTAGACATCGTACAGAGCTGGATCGATCTCGTTGATCAGCTGGTGGTTCACACGTCGAGAATCGAGAAGATCCTCGACAACGCGCCCACGGCGGTTCGGCGCATAGACGTCGATGAGACGTTTTACTGTCTCGATCGTAATCTCGTGAGCCTGCGGCCATTCACGAAGACCAATTTTGGAGAGTTCGATACCAGCAGCATCGAAGAGTTCCAAAGCTTTGTCCGGGTTTCTGCTCAACAAACCGCTCAGGATGTAGTCATCAGCGTCCAGCGACAGCAGGACACGGATCACGCGATCGCGATCGGTTGCCTCGAGGAGTGCTGTCGTGATCTGTCGACGAAGTCGACGCGTCAGTTGTTCGTCACCTTCCCAGTACTCAAGGAGTTCATCCGAGCTCATCGCTCCGATTGCTTCTTCGAGTATGTCGTGGTTTGATTGTAATCCTTCTTGAAAGAAGTACATACGTGTCACGGGGTGTGTATTCTTATTGCCCGCGACTGCGCATCGAACTGTCTTGCGCTTGTCTTTTGAAGCGATGAAATCCAGCAGAACAGGGTCTGTGACCGTGCTGGCGAGATTTACCGCAGATACGGCATTCATCGTTGACCAACGTGCGATCACCAAATCAGTGCTCGGTGCTGGGCATCTCTGCGGGAACTGCTCGGAGGCAGTGAACAGCACATCTCGTGCTGCATCTCCAACGTACGGCATGAGCCGAGTCGATAGGAATGAAGAGACCGGCATAGCCAGCTCCTTTCGTGTAGGTCGAAGCCGAAGCGTCGAATGGATGGGTTTGCCCGAAGGGCATGCATCGCACCGTTGCGGCTCAGCCACTCGCCACGACCCCACGTTCCCGGAATCCCACGACTCCATGACCCCACGACTCCATGACCCCACGTTTGCCTGAGGGCAATACGCATCTGTTTGAAAACCCACCGCTAAGGGGTGCCCGCTACCCCTCATCGCCGAGTACTGGTTCGCTCGTTGGGGTCCGTGCGTCGAGTAGCGCCAGCCGGCTTCGCTAAGCGCTAGACCCTCTCAAGCGAGACTGGGTTACGTGTACCGTGGACGTAGGCACCAGGCCATGCACGGTGAGAAACATGCTTGCCACTAACCACGTCATCGCAGGTGCCGCCATCGGTGCAGCCACCGGTGACCCGCTCGTGGCCTTCACCGCAGGTGTGATCTCCCACGTGCTCATGGACCTGGTACCTCACTGGGGAACACGTCGTGACGGTCGACCTCCACATCGATTCGAACCGTCTTTCCTCACCGTCGCCGTCACCGACGGACTCGTACTGCTCGCTCTCGGGGCGCTGTTGGTCTCGCAAGCCCCCGAAGGGCTACGACTTGCTGTGGCTGCGGGATCATTCGGCGCTCTGCTCCTTGATCTAGACAAGCCGTTCGAGTTGTTCTTCGGTCGGTTCGTCGGATACAGGCCTCTTTGGGGACAACGTTGGCTCGAGCTCAACCACCGATTCCAACCGGAGCATCCGCGCCGCTGGTGGGTCGAGCTCGTTGGTGCTGCGCTCCTGCTGGTGACGTACTTCAATCTCATCGGCTGACGTTCCCCTCCTTTACTGCTGTCGACTGCCGGTCGACAAGCTCGTCACAGTCGTACTGCTCACACTGTGGTACTGCTGTCACAGCGGAACGGCTGTCACTGCCACACGGCTGCCACCTCGGTACGGCTGGCTCCTCACAGCTCTGGTACGTCTGCGCTGCATTGAGCTGGTTGGTTCACGGCGAACGTCAACCACGTAGACCTCGGACCGAGTTTTTAACGCAGGCCGATACTGTCCGATGATCTTCCGAACTGGTCATCGGGTCACGTACTGAGAGAGCCCAGTCGAACACCGGTCCCGTTCCATGGAGCGACACCTTTACTCTCTGGTCCGACGCGTGGTCGTTGTGGTGCTCGCCAGCACTGCGTTGACCGTGGCGTTCATCTACCCATCCGTCTCCACAGGGGAGCGCACTCCTGCGGATGCGCCCACGAAAGCGCTTGTGAAATCGTTGAAGTCCGAACTTGAGTTGTGCAACGATGACCTCGCCACTCTTTCGGCATGTCAACGCAGCGCTCTTCGCTAGTATCGGCTGCCTGCGATCAGTGCGTACCGCGTGCTTGCGGAAAGTGTTACCGAGCCTCGCGACTGCGCTGCCGAGGCCTTCAGCCTCGGCGTTCGACATTGGGTCGAGGACCACCGGCTTCCATCGTTCGATGCATTTCATTCACGATGTGAGTGGATGTTCCTGTATGGCGTATATGACTCACTGGTGGCTGGTTCCGACGCCCACGCCGGTTTTGAGGAGCTGCAGAGGCTCTGCCACGAACCAGGAGCGTTTTTGTTGGTACGGGGGCGGGAAACTGCTGGCCCGGTTAGGCCTCACCCCTCCGCTGGACTGGATGCCGGCATCGCCCGCTGGTGTTCCCAGCTTGATCCGACGGTAGCTACCGCGTGTGTGCAAGGAGTTCGTAGTGAACTGATGAACAAGAGTTGATCGAACGCGAGCGTCTGCGCGCCTTGGGCATGTAGTCGATCATGACGTGTGCCTTCGCAGAGCCCTCACTTGCTTTCCGCTTCGTCGTTCATGTAGGCACGTTCACCTAGGGTAGGCGTCGGGAGATCTGCACCGAGGCGAGACCGAGTCCACTCATCGTGATCTCGTCCCAGGCGAGGAGCTGTTGCTCGTCGCGTGAAAGATGGAGCAGTGAAGCTTGGAGCTCGTCGGGATCGCCTGAGCTCAGCGCCCGGAGACCACTACCTCCTGTGGAGCCTTGCACCATCGTGCGGCTCCCGGCGGGGAGAAGTTGTGTGGTTCGGTGATGGGTGTGACCAGAGAGAATCAGTGGGCTCAGTCCGTCGAACACACTCACTGGTGATGGGTCATGTATGAGTACGATATCCACCGCATCTCCAGTACGCCCGGTCGAACGGACCGTTTCCGCCAACTGCAGCGCAGTGGCCATCACCGAGACGTCCGATGCGGTGGTGGTCTTGTCAGGGGTGAATCTCGGGTCACCGATGCCGGCGAAGGTGATGCCTGCGACTGTCGCTACGTCATTGTCGAGTACCGTAGCGTTGGCGTACGACGCAATGACCGCTGCGGTGTGATCTGAATCGTGGTTTCCTCGTACGTACACATATGGAACTTCGAGTTTCGCAATCGTTTCCAGGTAGGCGTCCTCGATCTTCGTGCCGTGGTCGCTGATGTCCCCGGTGTCGACGACGACATCGACACCGAAGTCCTTGATCACGCGATTGATCATGTCCCAACCTTGGGGATTGAGGTGGAGGTCGGAGACATGCAGCACTCGGATGGCATCCGCTTGGACACCGTAACTGGGGAGCTTCTCGCCGGTTTCGTACAAACGGGTCACGTTCGCGAGGAGCCCACCCATCTGGTCGCGGTAGGCGTCAAAGTTTTCTGCGATGTCTTTTGCCGATCCGATCAAGGATGGCGCCGCCGAGACCAGGCCGCGATAGGTTGGCTGTTTGATTGCATCCGGCTCGAAGGTCAAGTACGCGCCGCCGGCTGCGAAGGCGCTGACGACGAAAGAACACCCTGCGGCTACGAAAGCGATCTTGAACCTACGAAATCCGATGAACACGAGCAGGAAAGCCGATAATGCCGCACCTGCGGCTCCATAGGCGGCAACGACTCGGAACCCTGCTCGGAGATCCCGGGACGCTGATCCCGCAAGATGGTCGATCCCGTCTTCACTGACGAACTCGGTTGCAGCACCAGGGTTCATCGAGTGAATGTCCAAGACGACGCGTATCAAACCGTCGTGACTGTCGAAACCTATCTGCCCCAGCGGTCCGAGCTCGATCAGTGTGTCCCCGCTCAGTGTGGGCTGCAAGGAAAGCTCAGCCCGCAACGGACCGATCCCGACGTTACCGTGGGCGCACAGCAGCACACCGATGACGGTTCCCGCGAAGGTTAGGGCGATGAACTCTATCCTGCGTCTCCAGCCTCGAAACGACTGGCTCCTGTGCTTGCCTCGACCCTGCCCCGTGAGCGTCTGATCCCCTGGACTCTCGAGTTCGCCATCGGTGGACCCGAGCGGGTTGGTTCGGTTGCGTCGCATCACCACAGTGACGGTCGCGGTTCACCAACAGCTCGCACCCATCGCACCCACGTCTCCAATTGTCCCTGTGCGCTGTTTACAGAACGGTGCGGGGCGAAGATCAGAGGTGACTTGCAGCGGCGAATGCGTCAGGCAGACGCCTGAACTCGACGGACTCTGGGTCCCACAAAGTTTCGCAGATCTCCAGTACTGCGGCGTCCGGTACACCCACGAGCTCCATCAGATCCCAGTCGCTGCAGGTGGAGAGCAGTGCAGCGATCGCGGCTGGTACGACAGCCAACTGTGCGTTTGGTCTCCAACTGAAAGCATGAGCAAGGTCGGCAGCGGTGTACGCGATCGGCAACGTACCCTCTCGCGACTTGATGCCTACCAACCACGAGGGTTGTGCTTCCAAGCCCTTCGCGAACGCTCTCACTGTATCGATCGTTCGTGCACATGTGTCGGTTACAGCCTCCCGCCACGCGGAGGTGAGCGCCTCGCTCAGGTCTACGTGGTCTCGTGCGGCAACGGCTGCCAAGGGAACGACGGAGAACTGCGAGATCTGCGTCGGCGTGAGCTCGTGCACTCGTGAACGCAGTCTGATGAGATCGTTTCGTGTAGATGGAAGTTGAGCGGCGAGGTGCGCAGCTTTGTTCGTTCCTGCGAGTAGGGTGTCGAGCTCCGAGAACAGCCCGCGGGCTAGCGCTAGATTGTCGACTGCCGCTGCTTCGATCTGAGCTCTCGCGTTTCTGATGTCGTCGATGTACGACGTCTGACGGTCGGTGTACGCAGATTGCGCCGCGTTGCGGTAGAGGTCCACCAGTGGGTGACCTCCTGTGATGGTGTCCACCCGATCGAATGGCGAAGCGAGCTGATTGATGGCTTCGACCCGACTGAGGACTTTTGAGCCACTGCTCAGCGCTTCGATGAGCCCCCAGGCTTGCACGACAGCTGTTGCCACTTGGGCTGCGACGATCACCTCGTCACCAATCGCGTTGACCCATGTTTCACATCGCTCGTGAGGGCAGTGGCCGGCCTCGATGAACTCCTCGAGCGTTCCCCTCGTCGCAACGACGTCATCGGGGTGATCGTGATGCCTTCGGACATGAGCGATCGAATCCGCGTCGATGAACCAGTTCGCCTGAACCTGGAAGAGCATGCGTGGTACGTCCATCCGGTCGACTTGGACGAGCGCGTCGACGTGATGCCCTAGCTCCATCCCACGCTCCTTTGCTCTTCGTTCGGTGCTGTTTGTTCCATGTTCATCTGAGAATCCCTGGGTATGGTTCCGGGGCGGTTCGCCCGTGCCATCGGTTTCGCACACGGTGGTCAACAGCCAGGCACTGGTCCTGTCTTAGCTATCGAGCCCTCGGTGGGTGGCAACAACCCCCTTCCTCGGCTGCATACTGTTCCTTTGCAGACCTTGACCAACTCCCTGGATCGACTGTTTGGTCGTACTGGACTATCCCTGCACCCAGGACGCGCTCGCCCTTCGACGCACGGTCCAGCCCATGCGTGAACGATGCCCATGCGGTAAGCGGAAGTCCTCTCTTGAACCCTACTGCCCACGATGCACCCGCGGGATCTTGCAAGACGTTGAGCCCCGACTATCACTCGACGAGCCCGCGGCAACACCGCGTACACGCCGAACCCGTCAACCTGCCGGTCGCACCCCAGGTGTCGGATTGTTCCTCTTGGCACAGATCGCCATCCTTTTTGCTCCTGCGCTGTACCACCTTGCGCAGGCCGACGTCGCCTGGGTGACGATCATCGCCTCGCTGGCGATCCTCGGGGTGAGTATCGCTGCTCAGCGAAACCCTGCCGTCAAGATCGGCTTGCTCCACGATCACGAGTCCATCTATGCAGGAGAGCGGCACCGGCTCGGGTCATCGGCGTACATTCACGGTGGCGCCCTCCACCTGATCTTCAACCTTCTCGCGTTCTTCTCCTTCGGACGAGCACTGGAAGGATATTTCCTCTGGCGTTTTGGTAGCGGAGGACCACTCTTGTACGCAGCAATTTTGGTCGGTGGGGCGTTTCTGACTGGTTCCCTTCAATACGCGGGTGAACGATACCTGGGTTCCATGCCTTCATTGGGAGCGTCGGCGGTCGTGCTCCTGGTGGTGAGTGCCAGCATCGTGCTCGATCCAGGTAGCTTGATCCTGTTGCTGTTCATCCCGCTGCCTGGCTGGTTGTTCCTCGCGGTGTTCACCGGTGTCACGGTCTATTCGATGCTCAAGCACAGCAAGGCTGTGGATTCGTTCATGACCTTCGGTGCCGGAAGGGTCAATCACCTCGGTCACCTGACCGGGATCGTCGCAGGTATCGCCCTCGGCTGCCTACTGCTTGTCTGATACTTGCCGGCGGGACCCCAAGGCTCCCTGTCTGTCCGCCCCTGATTGAGCAGGTCCGCCACATCACCCCGTGATCACCTTGACCCTCAATGGTTACGAACCCGTAATGGCGTTCAATCTCACAGTGAGCTTCTTCACCCCCTGATTGCGGAGGTTTGACCAGGATCTAAGGACTTATGGGCGTTTGCCGGGAACGGGACGTACCGGTAGACCGGGATTACGGCAATGACTCGCACCTGTTGGACAGTGGCTTGAGCCGGACAACCGGCCTGAACAAGGAGTTATGTCCGTGCGTTTACGCCGCTTGGGGCTCGTCCTCACCACATCGTTGCTCGTCACCATGATCCCAGCTCTCGAGGCGAACGCCGCGACGAGCGCTACACTTACCTTGAATCAGACCGGTACATCGGTCACTGCGACGTGGAAGTACAAAGGATCCGCCCCATCTTCACAGACACTCGTGATTACCCCACTTGCTGCTGCTCAGGCGCCTCTACCGACTCCGACAAGCACACCTTCGTTTGCACCTACCCCAATCCCGTCAGCGTCACCTTCTGCAACCCCCTTTCCGTCGTCCACCCCTGTCGCCACCCCTGTCGCTTCCCCTCAGGCGACCCCAACGGCGACACCTACCTCTACGCCGACTGCTTCACCTACTCCTTCGGTGACACCAACCGCGACACCAACCGCGACACCAACCGCGACACCAACTGCCTCACCAACCCCAATGCAGAGCGCACCCCCAACGCCGAGCCCGTCGACACCTTCGTTGACTGATCTGCTCGATGATGAGGTGCGTACGATTGCTCTCAAGCGCACCGCCAAGAGCGTCAAGGTCGATGACCTCGTCCCTGGTACGACATACCAGTTCACACTCACCGGTAAGAAGCCTTCGGTCAAAATCGTAAAGAAAATTACGATCGTGGCAAAGCCGACTGCCGTGACCAGCTTCTCGATGTTGTGGACACAAAAGGACGCCATGGGTGTGTGGACCTACTCAGGACCGAAAGTTCAGTCCTGGTCAGTGAGCTACACATCTGCTGACGGCAAGATCTCGAAGACTTTGAAAGTTGACTCCTTGTTTAATACCTTCAAGGTGAGCAATCTGTCCAAGACATCCGGTTACAGCTTCACTCTGCGGGGTACGAATGCAGCAGGGTCCGGTCCGAAGGTTACGGACACACTTGCTGCTGTCGCCCCGTCAACACCGAAGTCCGTCAAAGCGGTCGTATCAGATGACGCCGGCACCTCTGCCACCATCACCTGGGGCTACGAAGGACCACTTCCCTCCGGATTCAAAGTCCTGGTGAAAGGCACCGGACTGCTGCGCGACGGGGATGTCATCGACGCCAACGCTGTTGCCCGCACGGCGACGATCGACCGACTCAGCACGAACGGTTCGTACACGTTCTCGGTGACGGCCACCAACTCACACGGAACAGCGACGGGGACATCAACACCGCTCGTTTTGGCCAAGCCTGTTCCCGCACCGAGCGGTCTCAGCGCCACCGGCGCCAACGCCTCAGTTGCGCTGAAGTGGTCTGCTCCTGTCGCTGAAGCTACGAATCCGATCACTGGCTACGTGGTCGAGACCTCCACCGACAACGGTTCGACCTGGACGGAAACCCAGGTGAAGTCCACCGCCACGGCTTACTCTGTCACCGGTCTCACCAACGGCACTTCCTACCTGTTCCGTGTCAGCGCCAGCACTGCTAAGGGTGTCGGTAAGCCATCGGTTACTGCAGCTGCCGCTGCAGGGGTCGCTCCAGGAGCGCCATCGAACGTCAAGGTGACATCTGCTCTGAAGTCCCTCATCCTCACCTGGAGCGCGCCAACAGCAGCCTCACTGCCCATCACGGGTTACAAGGTCGAATACAAGAAGGCGACAGACACCAATTGGCTTTCGCTCGCAGAGACCACTGCACTCACCGCGACGCTCACGTCGCTTGATTCGGTGAACTACAACGTTCGCATCTCGGCCGTGACGTCGAGCGGACCAAGTACACCTTCTTCGATCGTTGCTGCCGTACCAGGTGACAATCCCGGCGCACCGGTGTTGACGGCACCAGTCACATCGACCACCGGTTCGGTAGCGTTGACCTGGACTCTTGCGAACGACGGAGGTTCGAAGATCACTGCTTACAAAGTCGAGCAACAGATCGGTGAAGGATCCTGGACTGTGCTCGGTGGTAGCACCGCCATCACCACTACAAGTTTCAGTGCTACAGGCCTCGTAGCTGGATCGAGCTACAAATTCCGCGTCTCCGCAACCAATGTGTACGGCACAGGCGGGTTTTCCAACACCGTGACGGTGGCCGCTTCATCGGTTCCCGGAGCCCCGGTTGTCACAGCTACTCCATCAAGTAATCAGGTCTCGCTTTCGTGGACCACACCTGCGACGAACGGCTCCGCTCTCACCTTCTTCCGTGTCGAGCGAGCCGCCACGGGATCGAGCGTCTGGACGGTTCTGACCGAGACGCTTGCTGCGACAGCCACCTCGTATGTCTCGAGCACAGGAATCGTCAACGGAAGTGGTTACCAGTTCCGTGTCTCTGCGCAGAACGCAGCGGGTTGGGGTGCAACCTCAGCGGTCGTGACCGCCATTCCTGCGAGCGTCCCCGCTGCCATTACAGGCGTCGTCGTCGAACCGAGCGTGACCACTGCTCGAGTCCGATGGACCGCGCCGACTTCAGCGATCACCTCGACCGGTGGTTCGGCGATCACTGGAGTTGTTGTCTCCTATCGCATCGGTTCAGGTAGCTGGACCGCTGCTACAGCTGTTGCCGCGAACGTCGCGCAGTTGGACATCAGCGGATTGACCCCGGCTACGACCTATGAGTTCAAAGTTGTCGCCTCCAACGCTATTGGAGCTGGTGCTGACTCAACTCTCGTGACAGGCCGTACTGTTGCGCTCCCACAGGCCCCTACTGATCTCGCCGGCGTCGGCAAGGACGGAAGCGTCGAGCTCTCGTGGGCTGCTCCAGCTGAGCCAATCACACCTCTGCTCGGTACCGCGTACAAGTACCGCGTAGAGTACTCCACAGATGGGGCAACTTGGACGCTCGCGGTGGAGAATATCACCGCTCTGGTCGCGACCATCAGCTCGCTGCGAAATGGTTCGCAGTACAGCTTCCGCATCTCAGCGGGTTACACGATCAATGCTGCTGTCACATACGGCGTCACCGCTCAAGTGCTTGCCACTCCGCGTGGAACTCCTGGCGCTCCTGAAGCATTCAACGCAACGCAGCTGACCGAGACATCCGTGCGTCTCAACTGGAACCCACCGACCAACAACGGAGGAGGGTTCATCGAGGGGTACGACGTCAGCTACACCCGTGATGGCTCGAGCTGGTCGGCCACGACTCAAACGTCATCGAACACTGTCGAAGTCACCGGTCTCACCGGCGGTCTGACGTACACGTTCCGGATCCTAACACGGAACACATTTGCGTCGTCCGGTTACGTCACCACTGAACTCCGAACCGTGGCAGCTCCGGGTGCTGTCACCGGTCTCGCGACCGGGACGATCGGATCGCAAACCGTTCCACTTTCGTGGACGGCGAATCCGGTCGGAGATGCTGTCACTGGTTACAAGGTGGAGTACTCCACCGACGGTACGCTCTTCACCACAGCTACTGCGAACACCGCAGCCACCAGCTACACCGTCACAGGGTTGACCAACGGTACCTCATACACCTTCCGTGTGACCGCGATCAATGCTGGAGGAATGGGCACTTCTTCATCCGTTTCCGGTACTCCGATCGGTGCAATGCCGGTTTCCAACCTGACCGGCACTGCCGGCGATGGAAGCGTCACGCTACAGTGGTCTTCCCCAGCAAACGGCGGAGCAACGGTTTCGGGCATCCGCGTCCGCTTCTCAAGCAACAGCGGCACCTCATGGACTGTGCACCAAGCCTCACTTGCGGCTGGAACGACCTCCACGCAGGTTACCGGCCTCAGCAATGGCACCGCCTACACCTTTGAGGTGGTCGCCCTGACCAATCTCGGTGATTCCACCGCAGTGACAACGACAAACACCCCGGTCACACCTCCGCCGTCTTCACCACAGAACCTCTCGGTCACGTCGACGACGACGAGCTCGGTTGGTTTGAGCTGGAGCGCGCCGGCTAGTGGTGGTGCTGTCACGTACCGTATTGAACAACGGCCCTCCGTCGGTGGGGAGTGGGCACTCGTAGCCAGCTCGATCACCGATACGAGTTACACCGTTAGCTCACTGATGTCGAACGAAGCGTACGACTTCAATGTGTTCGCTGTGAATGCATCAGGATCCAGTGCTGCCGCATCGGTATCCCAGTTGACAGCAACCGCACCGTAAGCGAACGTGCAACGATGCAGTCCTCTACAGCAGGTGGTCTCACTTCGTCGGTAGAGCGTTCCATCGCACACCGTGTTTGTTCTTGGGTTCTGGTTGGAAGTGCGACTCTCCTTGGCGCGCTCCTCGCTCTACCCGTGGCACCTTCAGCTACAGCGGCGGTGAAGATCGTCACCACGATTGAAGCAACGCAAAGTGGCAGCGGTCAGGTGTCACTCCAATGGAAGCACCGCCCCGTTAGCCCGATCGGTCAGAAGCTGATCATCGACCGGTGTTCGGCGAAATGCTCTGCGGCCAAGCCATCATTTTCTCGGTATCGCTCCGTGATCCTCGATCCGGCTGCAACGCAGACCGTCGTCGGTAAGCTTACCGATCGTTCGACCTACCGCTTCACTCTCCAGGTCTCAGCCCCGGGATCGAAGAGCACGGTGAGCGCGAAACTCACGCTTGCACCGAAGCCCACAGCTCTTCGTTCCGTCGGTGTCCTTTGGGAAGAAAACGTACTTGTTGCATCCTGGACCGGGGGACCCACGACTGGGTCGGTGCTCATCACCATCGCACCTTCAGGTTCCACAGGATCTGCTGGTTCCGCTCCCCTCGAACGGTTGGTCCCAGCCCCTGCAACATCCACCCGTTTCGAAGGTTTCGAAGGTTTCGACCTCGGAGCCAGTTACACCGTGAGTTTCACTCCGGTGAGCGCGGGCGGCTCTGGTGTGGTGACGACCCGTTCGTTGCTAGCTCCTGTAGCGACGGTCACCTCCGTCGAGGCTTCCGTTCTCAGCGCGACGTCGGTGCAGGTACGTTGGAGCGGCAAATACGCTTCTGGTTGGAAGATCGTCATCGACGCTCCCGGATCAGCTCGTGACGGCTCCACCATCAGTCTCCCCGGTGCGATGACCGCCACTGTGATCTCCGGTCTCACGCAGGATGCCTCATATCGCTTCTCGGTCGTCGCTGTCAACGCAACCGGTACCGGTGCTTCGATGATCTCCGAAACTATCATCCCCCGTTCTATGACCACTTCTGTTGGCGCACCGATCGAGCTCGTCGCCGTGCCGGCCGATCGCGAAGTCCAACTCCGTTGGAACGCCCCCACGGGTACGTCACCGACGGGCTATCTCGTCGAGTTCCGTCGCTCGTTTACGGAGCAGTGGTCAACGTTCACCACGTCGACGACAACGACTGCAGTCGTCACCGGCTTGATCAACGACGAACAATACGATTTCCAGGTCTCGAGCCTGGGTCAGGACAGCCCGCCAGCTTCGTCGCTGGCGCTGTCGGTCACTCCCGGTACTGCTACGTCAGTACCGCAAATCCCCTCCGACGCTGGCGCGCAAACGCCGTCGACCGTACTCGGCTTCCAGGCAGAAGCCGGCACCGCTGCAATCACCGTACGATGGTCTGAAGCACCCACAGGGGCGCGGCTCCAATGGTTTGCAGCAGGTGACACGGTCTGGCGCGATGTCATCGTCACCACTTCGCCCTACATCATCAGTGGTCTGACCAACGGCGTTCCTCACACGTTACGCTTCGTTGATGCAGATGGTGTGACGATCTCCAGCACTTTGGACTCCCTGCCCGTCGGACCCCCGAATCCTGCGTCGAACATCACGATCACGGGATCGGTCGGTGCGCTCACGCTGAACTGGGATGCGCCTGGATCTGATGGTGGTGGTGCTGTGACCTCGTACCGCATCACGGTCACCGATACTGCGGGTATCAGTGTGCAGTTCACCGTCGACACTACTGCTCCCACGACATTCGACAATCTTGTCGACGGCGATCCGTATATCGTCTCGCTACGTGCTGTGAATCGGTATGGTGAGTCGGAGCCGGTCACGGTAGTCGGTTTCCCAGGCGATCTGTGATGCCACTTCCTGAAGCAACACTTGAAGGTAGCAACGTCGTTGTCCGGCGACCCCCGCTTTCTCTGCGAGTTACATCTGTTGTGATCTACGATCGAACGGTACCGCCTGCTCGATCAGGCTCCAACCAGCAGGGGATGTGGGTCTTTTCTATCCTTGGCGTCGCTGAGTGCTCAGGAGACCACCTGCAAGTAGGGCGAAACCTGCGGTGCGTAGTACGACACGGCGATTGGAGGTGTCATGGACAGGCCAACCCTCTTGTCGGGCAAGTTTGCGTAGACCTCGATCAGGGTTCACCGCGTGGGGGTCACCGACGAGTTCAAGCAAGGGTCGATCGTTCATCGAGTCCGAGTATGCGCTGATCGATGACAACGACCAGCCACGACTACGGGCCAGGTCGGCGATCGCGGAGGCTTTCTGGCCGCCGTGGATCAAAGGTCCGGCGAGCTTGCCTGTGCACAGACCGTCAGCAATGTCAACTTGGGTTCCCACAGCACCGGTGAAGCCCAACACTGAAGCGAGACGTTCTGCAAGCGCTGACGGCCCAGCTGTTGCCAGCCACACCTCGTGCCCTGCGAGAAGGTGAGCCTTGGCGATGTCGAGGGTCCCACGGTGAACGGACCGCTCGGCGATTCGCTGTGCGACACGGTTGAAGACATCTTCGATGTCGACGACAGCCACTCCTGCCACTGCTTGTAGGCAGCGTTCGAGGATCCCACCGACCTCAGGTTCTGCTGATGTGGCGCGGAACTTGAGCTGTTCGAACAGGGCGCGTGGCAGTACGGAGAGATCGACGAGCCCTTCGCGTACCAAAGCAGTGGTTGCGGGCATCAGTGTGGCGCCCCTGACCAAGGTGTTGTCGATATCGAAGACTGCGACGCTCATGTCTACCATCGTGCGTCGCGGTATGAGCTGTGCCACACACCACTTGAGCAGCCTGTTCGCCTGCGGACGCCTGCTCGCTGTGTACTTGTGTGTTGGCAGTTGCCCGAGCCGCACTGTCAGAATCATGCACAGCGACGAGCTACCCGAGATCTCCGACCCTGCGTCCATCGTGGATGACTCGGCTGCGACCGGTGGTCCACTCATGTCACACGATGTGGTTCTCCCGGTCGCTCACGATGCGGTTCGCGACGACGGGTTCGATCAGGATGGCGAAGTCAGCACAGGGTTGCGAACCCTCACCAGAGTGCTCGAGACCACTGGTGCTGATCCCTGTGGCGGTGGGGTAGCCGGCTCTGACGGCTACGGGACACGGTTTGAGAATGATGTCTTTGGTATGCACCCGTACTGCTGGTGTGAACGCAGCGATTGCCCTTGGTGCGCGGTGTGTCGCTGCGAAGGGGTCGACTACGAATACCGTATCGACGGATGGTCCACTGATTTTGAACGCTTCATGGCTACGGGTGGTTTCGGTGGTGATGGGCTACGGGAAGCCATAGCCGTCGGTGAGCACCGTTGTGAATTCGTCCGTAACAACAGGCTGATCGCCCCGAACTTTTGGCACAAACCATCTCGTTCCTGGGTACGTTGGTACAAGTACATCGGTCGAAGTCAGGAGTTTGAGCTGAATATCAGCTGGGAGGTCATCTTGACCGAGTGTCTTGCTTCGGTCCCATCTTCAGTACCAGACGAACAACGCGAACCGAAGGCCCCTGGCTACGGACCTATCGAATAGATGCACTGAAGTCGAACGTAGTGCTCATCCGATGTGCTGGATCGCGTCTTTATTCCTTTTTAGCGATCAGTATTAACTGTTGAGAACCTAGGGGCGCTTGTTGTTCTGTTCGAAGTGGCCAAGTATTCTCTGACGTTGCTCTCTGCGCTTGTTGACTTTGTTCATCGCTGCTGCTTGCTTATGATTTGTTTGCAGCACCTGCGACTGAATCTTTGAGCGCACGCGTTGAAGTTTTTTCTGCTCGTCCATCTGTCGCTTCAGCTCTTGGGCACGGTATCCGTCGACGATCTCGTTCCAGAGCAATGAGAGTTCCTCGAGCTTGACGACCAGCTCTTTTGCTGTCGTCGCGCCTGTGACGGTGAGTGTCACCTCATCGCACTCTTCGAGGTCCAACTCCACGCCTCGCAACTCGAGCCCGATGAGCTCGCAAAGACCTTCCGACTGCGCCAGCATCGCTCGTAGGGCTTCGCTGTCTTCCAGTTCACCTGGTATCGCGAATGCTGCGCGTGCTACCCATGTGCCGTTTTCGTTCAGGATGCTCTTCATAACCGCAATGGTGCCGGTCTCGGTCTATCCGACCACCCCGCGATGCATCATCTTTCGGCTGGCGACGTCCCCAGCCTCTCCACAGCGTGCCGGTCCCGAAGGGCTCAGTCTTACCGCTGTGAGCTAACCGGGGCGATGCTCAGTTGCTGTCTTCTCCCTGCGTGAAGATCGGGCGATGCTCAGTCGGACGGATCTGGGCCCAGACCAGATGGTCGAACTCTTTACCGTCGAGGACCAGGAACAGCGCCCGCGCCAATGGCCATCCCATGGCCGTGACAGCTGCGGCAAAGTCCCGTCGGACCCAGCCTGTAGGCAGGCCGGCGACGACCTCTGCGTAGCGCTCATGAACAGCCCTGGTGATTTCAAGTCGTTGCGTAAGCAGTCGATCCCGGGTCTCCGTGACAAAGGTGTAGAACTCGTCCGGTACCGCTTCCAACCAGTCTGAGAGGTCCTCACCCTCGCTGAGGGCTTCCCAGATCCGACGTTCAGAGACCCCTGTTACGATTCGATGCAAGCGTACGTATTCGTCGTGCTTGATCTTCACACGGAGATCCGCGTCGACGAAGTGGACGACGATACCTTCGACACCCCCTCGTTCTGGCGCCGCAACGGCCTCTTCGAGCGTGGTGTATGCAAACTCCGCGACAGTGCGCCCGGGCCATCCCAAGCGTGCATCATCCAGTGGAATACTGCGACCCGTCGCGATCTCGACCGCTCCAATCAATACCAGGTCATCAAGACCCTGGTAGTCGACCACAATTCGGTTCTCCGGGTAGATGATCTCGAACAGGTATGTCCAGTCTGGATTCGGTTCGAAGACATCAGCATATCTGGTGCTCCACAGCGATGTCGCATGCCTTGCCTGGTCGGATACGAAACTTCCACGTGTGGCGATCGCATACCCGGATGATGTTGGGTAGAGGATGCCGAGGCTCCCGTCGAGCTTATCGGTGACCTGGACAACTCCTTTTGGTAGCTGCTCGAGGTTGTGCTCACCGTAGTTGAAGAACTTTGTGAACGGTCGACCAACGACTCGCCCCGCATCGTCGACGATCAACCCGCGGCAGCTCCGAGTGGCATCGTTCCACACACGGTCGAACTGGGCGTGCTGGGTGTAGTTGTAAATGGTCAACGGCAGATGCGGGTGAACTTGCGTCCTCACATAGCGTTCCTCGATCATGCGGGCTAGCAGGATCGGATCGCATACATCGTCAATGTGCGCGGATACACCAGCAGGCAAGGTTGCCATCGCAACTCCTTTAGAGGCCTCATCCCAGAGGGGTGTTCAAGAGCGCGCGAACTCGTGCTCGTGTACTGATGAAGGTGCCGGCTAGCTCAGGTCCCACCACACACCATCTGTCCAGCGACCGTTCCGCCGGAGTTTCCGTACGGTTCTCTGCACGGGTTGCGGCACGAGTAAGTCCTGTGCCACGCGGGCTCACACCCGCTTAGTGCTTGCGTACTGGTCGTCAGTCCCAGAGTTGACCGAGATGGTCGGCCACCCAGTGCATCGCTCCGGCTGCAGCATCGCGGTCCGCCTGCTCGAGGCGGTGCATCTCAGCTCGCGCCTCCTCGACGACATCAACATCCACATCGGTGACGCAGGTCAGCTTGAACCACTTCTCCTGCGCTCGTTCGTGTTCGACGCTCCCGCTAGCTCGTCGCAGCGCTACGGCCTTCTCTCTCAGGGCCTGCTGCCAGTCCTCGAAGGTTTCGAAATCATCGGAGGCCGGCCATCCGTGGGTTGTCTCGGCGAGATGTTCGAGCTGATCGGCCAGCTGTAGGCAGAGATTGGTGCCAAGGTCCCATGTGTGGGTGTCGTCCCACCCGCGGCGTACGCGTTGTGCTCCGCGTGCCACCCGTCGGAGGCCGCTGCTCATCGAAGTCTGGCTGATCCGCTCGATCGGCGCGAGCCACCACGGGGCAGGCGTGAGTCGCTCTTCGATCTCGCGTTGCGTTGTGAGGTCGGCGAAACTGAGGTTCGGTCCGACCAGCAGGAGCGGTTCCGTTCCGTCACCTTTACGACGGCGCTGGATCTCCGACCATTCGGGATCTTCCGCAGCTCGGGACTCACGGGCATCCTGGAATTTCGATGCTGCACGCTCAGCGAGCTTGGACGGTGCGACTGGTAACTCGTCGACCTTGCCGGCAATGTCGGCAGCTTTGTTGAAGAAGTGCTCGACTGCCTGTGTGAGCCGTTGCGTGAGCGTCGTCGGTTTCATAACAAACACAGTGCCGACGCCGGCAGCCCCGACAACTGGGGCACCTTCAGGGTAGATTCAGATCTGTATAGCCATCTACGGTCAGCTCTGCTCGAGGCGCTTCATCGCATCGATACGCTCGTGCAACGGTGGGTGCGTCGCATACATCTTGGTCATCCAGCTGATCGCTCCCTCACGGGGGTTGGGTTCTTCGATCCACAGCGCTGACGTCGACGGAGAGACCCTGCTGATCTGTGTTGAGTCCTTTGCGAGGGATTCCAGCGCCCTTCGCATCCCTGCGGGGTTTCTGGTGAGCTCCGCTGAACTCACATCAGCCAACCATTCGCGTCGCCGAGAAACGCTGGCCCGTAACAGCAGCGCGCCGATAGGCGCAAGGATGAGCACGGCGAGCGCGATGATCAACATGACCGGCCCACCATCGGAGTTCCGCTTCCTGCCACCGGAGCCAACTCGAAGTGATATGTCGGCTAGGAACATCACCAAGCCTGTGAGCGAAGCTGCAAGCGTCCCGACGAGGATGTCACGGTTGGCTATGTGTGCGAGCTCGTGACCGATGATCGCCTCCAACTGCTCCCGATCCATCTTCTCGAGCAGTCCCGTGGTGACGGCTATCACCCCGTGCTCAGGGTTCCGTCCGGTGGCGAACGCGTTGGGCGCCGTGTCGTCCACGATCATCACCCGTGGCTTCGGTAGGCCTGACGCGATCGACAGCTCTTCCACCACGTTATGGAGCTGCTTGAACGCAACGGGGTCGGCGTCGAGTGCGCCGGAGGCTGCTATCACGATGCGGTGCGAGTTGTAGTACGCCAACCATGGCGAGATGCATGTCAGAAGCCCGAGCGGCGCAAGGTACGTCGTTCCCAGACCCAAATACAGGTAGGCCGCGTAGCAGACGCTACCCAGTAGTACCACGATTGCAGCCATCAGCAGAGCCGCGCGTCTGCGGTTCGATGCGATCATCGAGTCAAGCATCGGGGGCTCCCTCGTTCATCGGTGTGCGCTGTCTCGTCGACTGTTTTGACTAGAACGAGACAGTGGGGGCCTGTGCGGCGTCATCAGGCGCGCTGAAGAATTCAGCAGGGGCTGCGACCGACTTGAAGAGCATCAATGGGAAGGTGGCGAGCATCGTGTTGAGCCGGCGGGCACTGTCGTTGTAGTACTGCCTCGCGAAGGCAACCTTGTTCTCCGTCGAGGTAAGCTCCTCTTGTAGTGCGAGGAAGTTCGTGGACGCCTTCAGATCCGGGTACGCCTCAGATACGGCGAAGAGGGACTTGAGCGCGCCCGTCAACATGTTGTCTGCAGCCGCAGAGGCCGCAGGGCCTGATGCATTGATGGCGTTCGCCCTAGCGGTGGTGACGGCATCGAACGTACTCTTCTCGTGCGTCGCGTACCCCTTGACCGTCTCGACAAGGTTGGGTACCAAGTCATACCGACGCTTGAGCTGGACTTCGATCTGGGCCCAAGCCGCTTCAACTGCAACTTTCGCACGGACTATCGTGTTGTACCCTAGGACTGCTGCGATTCCGATGATACCGACGAGTGCGGCGATCACGATAGCGGTTGACGACATGTTCCCTCATTCCTGGAGCCGATCAGCTCCTTTCCTTTATCGTCCCCAGTGTTCACCGGGACGCCAGTTGGCAACGTGAAAGTGCTGACTCTTTCGCTTCATCACGAGAGAGCTGGAGGGATCGAGTCAGGAATGTCGAACCGGGACGATGTGCCGTGACGAGGTGCCGGGACGAGGTGCCGGGACGTTATGAGGTCGCTTGCGACCAGGTGGATGCGAACGCTTAGATGAGGTAACGGGTGCTGATCATCAAAGCGACGACGGCGAACGCCACCATCATGACGAAGTGGTCCAGCCACATCCGAAGCGCGCGTTCAGCTGCCGCCTGGGCCTTCTCACTGAGCGGGAGATTCCCCTCTATGATGTTCACCCTGGTCATGGACACGAACACTGATGTGGTCGCGACTGTGATCAGCAGACACCATGGGCAGAAAGCGCCGATGACGAAGTACGACTGGGCGAACAACCACCATGCGAGAGCGAGACCCGCTGCGTACATGACCTGAGCGGCTCGCATCATCCACTTGGGGAAGACAACGCCGGCGATACCGGCGATGGCTATCGTTAACACGATTGGCTCAGAGATCAGCCCTAGATAGGCGTTCGGAAATCCGAGAAGTTGCGATTGCCAGGTCTTTGCAACCTTGCCGCATGAGATAACGGCATTGACATCGCAAGAGAAGATGGCGTTCGGGTTGCTCGCCAGTCGAAACGCATCGACAGCAAGCACGAGTGAGGCGACGAGACTCAGTACGGACGAGATAAACATCTCGACGTACGGAGCTCGCCGGCTCAACCCTGTTGCTTGTATCACTTCGCGTTCGCTACCAACTCATTGAGCTTGTCAGGTGTGGCAACAACCATGTTGTCGACGATCTTGCCCTGGAAGCGTACTGTTGGAGTGCCAGTCAGCTTCTCCTTGTTGAACTCGTTCATAGAGTTTGCGATCCAGTCGTAGTAGGTACGGTTGGCGACACACGCTTTCCATGCGTCGAGCTTCGAGCCGGTCAAATCTGCCGCTACGGCGAATGACTCGAGGTTCGCATCGGTGTACCCGGTGCCCTCGCTACGAGGCTGGTTCGCGAATGTCAGATCGTGGTACAGTTGTCCGACCCCAGCGTCGACTGCACACCCAAAGGCGTTCGCGGCGCGAGTTGAGGCTGTGTTACCGAGGCCGTTGTCGAGAAAGTTGACAGGTCGGTAGACGAGCAGCACTTTGCCTTCGTCTGCGAGCTGTATGATTCCCTTACCGTTTGCATCTTCGAGCGCCTTACATGCTGGGCACTGGAAGTCTTCGAAGAGCTCCATTACCGGAGCGTCTGGGTTCGAACCGTACGGCACGCCGAATGCATACGGTGAAGTCGCGTCGAACGCTCCTGCCGGCCGAGGGGCTGATGCATTGACGTTCGGCGTGGCTGATCGAGGCTTGCCCTGCATCGCTATGGCGGTCATCGCTGCGATGATCAACAGGGTCACGATGCTCACGGCTATCAATATGTTCTTGATCTTCCTGTCTCTTGCTTCCTCGGCAGCTTTACGGATCGAAGCCTGCGTCGGTTGTTTTTCCTTCTTACTCATGAGGGTCCTTTCGTTACCGGTCACAGTGCCCGGGATCGCTGCCGGCGCACACGAGTGCCCACAGACCGAGATTTCCCCCTCTTTTCAGGGTGGAATCGACGATGGCCGACGAACCCGTTACCAATCACATTGATGGGCTACCACTGACTACAGCGCAACTCCCGTCATGACCTTGAGCTAGGCGGATCCGAGCTCGCTTCTCACTCTTCAAGGCTCTCCCGGCCGACATGTTGGCATCCCATGTCGGACCAGCACCGTCTCGGACATGGCGGTAGACGACGTGGATGGAACACCTTCAGAGGTGTCCTTTCCGGTTGCCTCGGATACCAGCAACATCCCCGTGGCGGTCACCAGTGGTGCCGGGACGGTCCCTGTGGTGACCCGAGCCCGAACGCCTTTTGATCCCAGTGCGCTACGAGAGATCCTTCGTGAGAGCGGTATCACGGCAAGCACGAACGGGATGGTTCTCTCCGCCCACACCGACAATTTCGCCTGGCTCGAAGACAAGAGCGTTGACCTGGTTCTGACCGATCCGCCCTTCAACATCGCCCAGGACACCAACTTCCACACGTATGAGAAGAACACCATCAACTCTTACCGGTTCGATGAGGACAAGGGTTGGGACAGCTACAGCCAGGACGGCTTCATCAAGCTGCTCAACGATTGGGCCGTCGAGTTCGCCCGCGTCCTTCGACCAGGTGGATCGTTCGCGGTGTTCTGTGCTGACACCTACCTTTCCCATCTCATTGATGCTCTGGACGCGGCTGGTTTGAATGTTCGTCGCACGATCACCTGGCGTAAGCCCAACGCAGTACCCGTGAACCGTAAGACGATGATGATGAGCGCTTGTGAGTACATCGTCATGGGCGTGAAAGGCTCGAAGGCGACGTTCAACGCTGACATCGACCTCACGGCCATCGCCGAGTTCGCAGACATCGAGCAGGTCCTCGTCGCGGACAAGGCTGCAGCGATCGTTGAACGATTCGTCCGTGACGAGGTCGCAAAGATCACTACGACCGGGTCCACGCGCCCTGATGAGGTGACCCATGCGGTGCTCGCTGCCCTCACGACTGCAGTGCCACAGATCACCGAGCGTGTCCGAGCGATGTACTCCGATGTCGACGGTACACAGATGCTTCGCGGCTGCGTCCCGAACCATGTGTCCTTCAACAGCAAGGCCGGCAACAGGCTCCACCCGACCGAGAAGCCTGTCCCGCTCCTGCGTTATCTCGTCAGCTTGCTCTCCAAGCCTGGCGACGTCGTCCTCGACCCCTTCGGCGGTTCCGGGTCAACTGCGGAGGCCGCTCAGGCTCTCAAACGACATGCTGTCCTCGTGGAGATGGATGCCGAGTTCTACGGACGCGAAGTCAAGCGTCTCGGCCTTGAATAAAGCGTTCCCCGCTAGAACTATTTTTCTTTTCACTTTCGGCTTTTCTGCACTTATCGACCAGTTGTCCCGTGGTCAATTTCATCTGTGTGGAGCTTGAAGCGGTGTTGTCGCAAGCTCGACATGCGGCACCGTCTTTGGTATGGAAATGGCTCAGGACGGAGAACCGTCACTGCAGCCTGTCCGCAAGTCGAACAAGGCTCTTGTTGACTCTCTCTTCAAGCCAGATGTGAACGGCGTCTCCGACTGGGTTGAAGTTGTTGATCTGGATGCCAACGGTCTGAGATGGAGTTCCAACGGCAATGCCCGTTACGGAGTATTTTTCAGTGTTGACGAGTACAACTGGGAAACCCGACGAAAGAACGACAGCGCACGCGGCGCAGTCACCGCTCTTCGAACCACTGGATTCCGGGTTGATGCAAGCATTCCTTCTACCGTTGAACCACGGATCAAAGAACACTTCGCAGGTGTCACTCACTGCAATCTCTCCTTGATGCCGCTCGACGGTATTTCCCGAAACGTGGATCATCGCTACGGCTACAAGGATCATCCGACCTACATCGCCTTGCTGCAACCCGAAGCGCAGAAGCCAGAGCATTTCCAACTGCTTCACCAGAACCTGAATCTCATCAAGCGACAGATGTGTATCGAGTGCGTGTCAACCCGCATTCGACCCGCCCACCCTGAACTTGGGTATGTCGAAGGTGGACCTGCACTTACCGGGGAGAACCCTTGCGGTGGTTGCTACCTCGCTGAACCGGAGCGTTACCGGTCAGCGCCCGCGGTTCCGCCTTCGGACATTAACACTCCGTAGGATTGTAGTACTCTCGGCTTCAGATGTCGCCGGCTCAGGCTTGTTCCCGAGAACTGATATTGGTAAGCCGTGTAGCTCACGGGGGTGCGATGCTCTTTGTGTTGACAGAATCGGTTCGCAGGAGTTTCAGGTGTGCCCTCGGCAGGACTCGAACCTGCCACCTACCGCTTAGGACGCGACCGCTCTATCCAGATGAGCTACGAGGGCTTGAACTCTATCGTGCCTGATCTTGCACCAAGACCACACGCCACCGGAGTCTTACGCACACTAAGGCTGTAATCTGTGCAACGATCATAGTTGAGCGTTCTTGTCCGGAACAACGAGCTGCTACATGTCCGGCCCTTCTGCGTTCGCGTACTACCCCTTGACTCGGCTCACCAGCTCAACAGGCCATCTCTGTACGCCGGTTCTGTGCACTGGTATTTCACCTGGGCACTGTCTAGGGCGTGAAGCAGTTACTCCTCACAAGTCGTCGTGTCATCGATCTGGGCCGTGCTCAGACGACACGTTGTTGTGCCTGATCTGTCCTTGATCCCGCACCCAACGAACTTTAGGAGTATTTCCATGCACGTCGATCACACCCCTACCACTCCCCTACCATCTTCACACCAACCTGCACCCGCTAACACTTGTGTCGTTTCAGCAGTCATGACACGGCAGGTCCGAGCTGTCGCCACGGTGACCTTCGTCGTGACCGGCGCAGCAGCGGTGGCCATGTTTCTCGGTTTTCAGTACCTGGGTCTTGCGCTCGCCGTTCTGCAGGCATCGGTGTTCGTCCGCGCGGTCCGTACCCCCGATCGGCACCCCTACCGGCTCTTGGCACGCCCGATTGCCGTCCTGTTCCCCTTGGGTGAGGCGGAGCATCCGCTCCCGCTGCGCTTCGCGGCACAGATCGGATGCGGGTTCATCGGGGCCGCACTCGTTGCTACGCCCTTCTCGAGTGTCGCAGCGGTGGTCTTCTTGGCTTCCTGCTCGCTGGCAGCTGCCCTGAATGCCTTCGCGAACTTGTGTCTCGCCTGCCTTCTCTACCCACGCGTCCAACTCATTGGTTCCTCGATGGTTCGACGACAGCCATAACCGGGCTGCTCTCGACTCCTGAGCAGTGAACCAACCGGAGACCTGCGTGGCATCGGCCCCTAGGACGTCGGATGGTGTCTTCACTCGGTCGGTTTGACGTCGCCCAGCTCAGCGGCAGTGCTCAGGGCGTTGAGCTAGGAGGCCCCGACCGCTGGGCCGGCCTCCTTTGGCGGACTTTGATGCGGGCCTGCGGCTCAGGGTTGATCAAACAAGGAACAAATTCGAGGTCTGGTCCATCGTGCAGGCCTGCTCGCTGCATCTGAGCTGGGTGTGGGCACGGGATCTCGAGTCCTGCACGCACATGACTTCATACAGATGGGCGATCCGAGAGCGATGCGGAGAGTCGGCTTTGGACGCACTCCCCAGCTCGAACAGCAGAACACCCCGGCAAGGCGCGCCTCTCCGGGGTGTCATTGCGTGGCGACCCACTACCCGAGGGGTCGCCTGCGTTGGTTACAACTCGACGAGGAATCCGTCACCGAAAACCGCATCATCAGCGTTCTTCGGTCGGCTCGTTGACCGGATCGGTGTGACATTCTCAGGCGATACTGCCGTCTCGGATGTCGTTGATTCCTGATGCTTCACGCTGCTTGATCCTGTGTCGCAGCAGTCGGGCTCGTCGCACATGTTGTACCCGTAGTCGACCTCGTTCATCTCGACCAAGAACCGGCGGACACCTTCAACGACGCCGGCTGCAACCGCAACCGCGGTCAACGCCAGCACCACACTTGTACTCTTTTTCATGATGCTCCTCTGCTAGGTCCGCTGGAGCTTCCAGCGGTCCACAGATTTGACAGTGAGCTCGTGAGTTCCACCGTCACGGAACGTCGACTCCGCAGGTTTCCGTACGGTTCGACCCTTCATCAACCTGTTCTCCGTTTGACCTTCCCTATCCGCGTACGCTCAGCTCAACGGGTTGGTCTTAGCTTCACCGGGCGGGAGCCCTTCTGTCGTTTTTCAACGCTGCTGATTTCTCATTGCCATTCGAGAGGGTCTCCTCTTGCAGCTTCGGTCGTGTGCTCGCCATGGGTGCGCCCGCACAATGGACGGTATGCGCAACGAACCCTTCTCACCGCACAACGATCGCTTTGTGCTCGCCGTCGACCTAGACGGTGTGTGTGCCTCGTACACCAGTTCGCTTCGGCCCTACATGGCTGCCCTCGGTCGCCGGGACGCGTTCGACCTCCCTGAGCCAGGCGACTGGAATCTCGTGAAAGCCGGCTGGTTCTCTGATCTCGAGGAGTACCTCCAGACCCATCGCTACGCAGTCGACCGTGCGTTCTTTCGCACTATGGACGAAATGCCGGGTATGAGTGATGCGCTCTGGGCGCTTAGCGACGCTGAAGTACACATCCGTATCGTCACACACCGCTTCTTGACGCACGGTGATCAAGGGCAGGCTGCCATCGACACGATCACGTGGTTGCAACGACGACGCGAAGACGGACGGGTGCGTGTCCCCTACCGTGATCTCTGCTTCCTCGGCGCGAAGGCTGATGCCGATGCCGACTTGCATCTCGACGACGCTCCACACCAGATCGAAGCGCTACGCGCAGCCGGTCAGCATGTGCTGACGTTCGATCATCTCTACAACCGTCACCTCGAGGGTCCACGGGCAGTTGGCTGGGATGCTGTCGTCGAGCAGGTACTCAACGCACAGAAA
>Ga0070374_10000113_pt1 | contig 29059 bp, 29 predicted proteins | sample LauGreSuBDMM15SN_2_FD_66374 | JGI IMG/M metagenome (GOLD analysis project Ga0070374, IMG submission 66374) | Freshwater lake microbial communities from Lake Michigan, USA - Su13.BD.MM15.SN (version 4) (version 4) | ecosystem: Environmental > Aquatic > Freshwater > Lake | place: Lake Michigan...
AGTGGCGGTGATGTGCGCGAGCCCTCCTGGGGTTCAGCAATGAATTAGTGTTCAAATGTATGTTAGGTAATTTTTTAGTATTTTTTTAGGAGAACGATGATGAAAAAGAGTTTATTAGTGAGTGTGTTGCTTGCGGCAACATTGGCCGCTTGTTCAAATACTGCAGTGAAAGAAAAGCCAGCAGCACCAGTGGTCGACAGCAGCAAATCTAGTCAAATGACTCAACCAAGTGCGGCTTCTAAAGATGACGGCGCTTCAACAGCTCCAGCAGTACAAACTGAAATGTCTGTTAATCCATTGAAAGATCCAAACAACATCCTATCAAAACGAAGCATCTTTTTTGATTTTGACAAAGACGAAGTAAAGGCTGAATATCGTTCATTGGTAGAAGCACACGCTAAGTATTTGGTCGCTAATCCAAACGCAAAAGTAATTTTCCAAGGCAATGCAGATAGCCGTGGTTCACGCGAGTACAACTTGTCATTAGGTCAACGTCGTTCAGTGGCTGTCAAGAAAGCAGTGAATGTTTTGGGCGCTCAAGATAAACAAATTGAAACCGTCAGCTATGGCGAAGAAAAAGCGAAAGAGTGCAAAGAAGAAGCTTGTTACCAACAGGACCGTCGCGTTGAGATTGTGTACGAAAACGAGTAGTCACTATGCGTAAACTGATTCTGATTAGCATTTCTTTATTGTGTATTTCTCAATTGGCTCAAGCCGCTTTGTTTGATGATAAAGGGGCGCGTCAGCAAATTGTCGATTTACAACAAAAAACAGATGTTCAGAATCAGGCGACTCAGGCATCACTTGATGTCTTGAAAAAATCGCAGCAGGCCTTGGAACAGCGCATTCTCTCGATTGAGAATGTGATTAAAAGCCAAGGCCTAATGGATTTATTGAGTCAGATAGACAGGCTCAATGAAGATTTAAATAAGGTAAAAGGCGATTTAGAAGTGGCACAACATAATATTGAAGTGTCGCAACAACGCCAAAAGGATTTATATGCAGACACTGATGGCCGATTGCGTAAATTAGAAAGCGGCAATAGCACTAATGCAATGCCAGAAAATAAAGAGCCCACAGCGCAAGTCAATAATACAAACCCAACGCCGGCCGAAGCCAACGCAGAATCAAAAGCTTTTGATTCTGCGCAAGCTTCACTTCAAGCAGGTAAATATAAAGAAGCATTTGATGCGTTTGATAAGTTTTTGCAAAACTACTCGAATAGCAAGTACGTGCCAAATGCCCAATATGGTTTGGGCTTTTCACAGTTCTCACTTAAAAATTACAAAGCAGCGATTGCCACTCAGCAAAAGCTGATTAGCCAATTTCCTGAAAGCACAAAAGTGCCAGACGCACTCTTTAATATCGCAAACTGCCAAATTCAGCTTTCTGACATTGAGGGGGCTAAAAAATCATTGCGAGATTTAATTGCACAACATCCAACGAGCGAATTGATTCCGAATGCGAAGCGTCGCTTAGCTGTATTGGAATCCATTAAGAAATAAGCCATCAGCTTCAATCGAAGCTTCTTAAATTAAATATGTCCTTACGCATTTTCGAAATTTTTTATTCATTACAAGGTGAGTCATCTCGTGTTGGCTTACCTACAGTATTTGTGCGCCTCACGGGCTGTCCTTTACGCTGTGGCTATTGTGATACCGAATATGCGTTTCATGGCGGCGCCACACAAAGCTTTGATGAAATTTTAGCTAAAATTGCCAGCTATCAAGCGCAATATGTGTGTGTCACCGGCGGTGAACCGTTGGCGCAAAAGGGCTGCCATGAACTATTGAAAATGCTTTGTGATGCAGGCTATAAGGTGTCGATTGAAACCAGCGGCGCAATGGATATTAGCCAGGCAGATCAGCGTGTTTCCGTCATTATGGACATTAAAACCCCAGGTTCTGGTGAAGAAAGCAAAAACCTTTGGAGCAATATTGCGACTTTGTCTGTAAAAGACGAAGTGAAGTTTGTGATGGTGGATAGAGCTGATTACGATTGGGCGAAGCAAATATTGAGTCAGTATGATTTGACTTCGAAATGCCCGGTGTTATTTTCACCAGTTTATAAAACGCTTCCGCCAGCAGATTTGGCGGCTTGGGTATTGGAAGATCATTTGCCAGTGCGGATGCAAGTTCAACTACATAAAATTCTTTGGGGCGAAAAGGCTGGCGTTTAACACCAGAAAGAGATCAATGAAAAAAGCGGTTGTTTTACTTTCAGGTGGATTAGATTCGGCAACAGTGTTGGCGATTGCAAATAGCCAAGGCTATGAGGGTTATTGTTTGAGCCTAGATTATCATCAGCGCCATGTGGCTGAATTGCAAGCCGCAGATCGGGTAGCAACTGCACTTGGTGCCAAAGCCCATAAAATCGTGCAATTGGATCTTTCAATGTTTGGAGGATCTGCACTCACCGATAACAATATTGAAGTGCCGGAATCGCCAAGCGATGGTATTCCTGTGACGTATGTGCCCGCCCGAAACACCATCATGCTGTCTTTAGCTCTGGCGTGGGCTGAAACCCTAGCTGCACAAGATATATTTATTGGTGTAAACGCGTTAGATTACTCAGGTTACCCAGATTGTCGTCAAGAGTATGTGGCAGCATTTCAGCGCATGGCCAACTTGGCGACTAAAAGTGCAGTTGAAGGCAAAACTATTACTGTTCACGCGCCGCTCATTGATATGACGAAAGCGCAAATTATCCAATGTGGCCATTCATTGGGCTTTGATTATGGCATCACGGTTTCTTGTTATCAGGCTGATGCGGAGGGTCTCGCATGTGGATTGTGTGACTCTTGCCGATTCCGTAAAGAGGGTTTTTTGTTGGCTGGACTGCCTGACCCAACGCACTATCAATCCCATGCTAACCGAAGACAATGAGATAAATTTGCAAATAGCGCATATTTACCTTGCCAAAGTATTCGAAAATAACGTAAAATCCGCCCCTTTCTGTAAAAACGATTAGAGAACAAAATATTATGGTAATCATTCGACTAGCCCGCGGTGGCGCGAAGAAAACCCCTTTCTACAGCGTAGTAGTTGCAGATTCACGTAATCGTCGCGACGGCCGCTTTATTGAGCGTGTTGGCTTCTACAACCCATTAGCTAAAGAAGGCCAAGAGGGTCTTCGCTTAGATACGGCACGTATCAGTCATTGGCAGAGCAATGGCGCGCAATTATCTGATTGCGTAGCTCGCTTGGTCAAAGACAATACTAAAGGCCCAGAATTCTTCGCTGCTAAAAAAGCAAAAGACGCTGCAAAAGTTGCAAATGCTAAAGCCGCAGCTGAAGCTAAATTAGTCGCTGCTGCAAAAGAAGCTGCCGCTGCTAAGAAAGCTGAAGAAGAGGCTGCTGCAAAAGAAGCTGCTGAAGCTGCTGCCGCTGCACCTGCCGTAGAAGAAGTGGCGGAAGTTGTTGCTGAAGAGCCAGTTGTTGAGGCTGTTGCTGAAGAAGCCGCTGCCGCTGCTGCCACTGCACCCGCAGTAGAAGAGGTGGCGGAAGTTGCTGCTGAAGAAGCTGCTCCTGAGGCAACTGACGCTGAATAATTATTAAGGCTACTTGCGTAGCCTTAATGAAGCGTTGTTGTAAAACAATCAGTGAGTAATATGGTAGTCATGGGGCGCATCGTCGCCCCTTATGGCATTTTTGGATGGCTTAAAGTGCAAACTAGCACAGAGTCTATCGATAGCCTGTTGAGTTACCCTGATTGGTGGTTGGGAAGAGACGATAATTCTACCCAGCCGGGCATTAAAAATTCACCTTGGCAAAAATATGTGGTTGAAACAGCAAAAGTACATAACGATACTTTGCTGGTGAAACTCAAAGGGGTGAATGACAGAGATACCGCTTTAGCCCTGAAAAGTAAACATGTGGCAGTGTCACGTGAAGCGTTTCCAGAGGTGGATGAAGGCGAGTATTACTGGTCAGATTTAATTGGATTAAATGTGACTAATCAACAAAGCGTAGTGCTTGGTTTGGTAAGTGATGTGTTTGAAACGGGCGCGAATGACGTGATCGTTGTCAAAGACCCAATAGATGGCAAAGAGCGTTTACTTCCCTTTGTTGATCAAACGATTTTAGAAGTGAGCATTGCAGAAAAAACGATGTTGGTCGATTGGCCGATTGAGTGGGATGAGTAAGTGATTCAGTTTGATATTGTCACACTGTTTCCGCCGATGTTTGATGCGATCAGTCAGCATGGCATCTCTGCAAGAGCGCTAGAGAATAAGTTATACAGTTTGTCTTTGTGGAATCCGCGGGATTACACCACTGACAATCACCGAACGGTGGATGATAGACCATACGGCGGCGGCCCTGGCATGGTGATGTTGGCGGAGCCTTTAGAACAAGCAATACAAGCGGCTAAAGCAAGACAAGTTGCAGCAGGCGTAGCAAAACCCAAGGTGATTCATATGTCACCAAGTGGCAAGCCCCTCACGCATGAGATTGTGATGGACTTAATTGCCGACTTAGCCTTTGCTGAGCAAGGATTGGTCGTGTTAGCTAGTCGATATGAGGGTGTGGATCAGCGATTGTTAGATCGTCTGGTCGACGCGGAATATTCAATTGGTGATTATGTGTTGTCTGGCGGTGAGCTGCCAGCCATGGTGTTGATAGATGCGATTGTTAGACAATTGCCTGGTGCATTAGGAGATGCTGATTCTGCGATAGAAGATTCGTTCGTGGACGGCTTACTAGATTGCCCGCATTTCACTAGGCCTGAAGAATATGCAGGTGCAAAAGTGCCTGAAGTATTGACCTCAGGTAACCATGCAAAGATTAAACAGTGGCGTTTAAAAATGTCATTGAAAAGAACTCGGGACCAACGTCCCGATTTATTGGCCGCAAGGTCGTTGTCAAAAGAGGAATCTCGTCTGCTGGAAGAGTTGAAGCAGGAACAAGATTCGCATAACTAGAAGGAGCACGAAAGTGGCAAATATTATTGAGATGTTAGAAAAGGAAGAGATTGCGCGTTTAGGCAAAACGATTCCTAACTTTGCACCGGGCGACACAGTCGTTGTTGGTGTAAACGTTGTTGAAGGTACACGTAAACGTGTGCAGGCTTACGAAGGTGTTGTGATTGCTATTCGCAACCGTGGCCTTAACTCTTCATTCATCGTTCGTAAAATTTCATCAGGTGAAGGCGTGGAACGTACATTCCAAACGTACTCACCATTGATTGCAAGCATCGAAGTGAAACGCCGTGGTGATGTTCGCCGTAGCAAACTTTACTACTTGCGTGAGCGTTCAGGTAAATCTGCACGTATTAAAGAGAAATTACAAGCACGTGACCGTGAGGTTATGGCGCCAGAAGCAGCAAAATAAGCGAAGCTGTAATAATCAAAGTTTTAAAATTGAAAGCCTCAGACGAAAGTCTGGGGCTTTTTTTTATTATCTGTAGTTTTAAAAACTAGGCTAAGATTAAGCGCATGGTTAAGCCGAGTACTCAATATCAGGACGTCATTATCAATGCACCATTTGGCGCGGTTGGCATTAAAATAAAAAATGACTGTGTGACTGACGTTACCTTATTTCCAGCTAAGCAAACTGCGAGCGATGTTGATGGTTCATTTGCTCAACATGTGAAACAACAGATTGCTCAATATTTTCAAAATGCAGATGCAAAAATAAGCGTCCCTTTTAAAGTTGCTGGTACTCCATTCCAACAAAGTGTTTGGAAGGCAATATCTGCTATTCCTGTCGGTCAAATGCTGACATATTCACAGATGGCTGAAAAAGTGGGTTCTGGCCCTCGCGCTGTAGCGAATGCTTGCGGCGCTAATTGCTTGCCCTTGCTTATTCCTTGTCACCGCGTAGTGGCTAAAAATGGTTTGGGTGGATTTATGCAAAGCGTCCCAGATGGATTGAAAATTAAAGAATGGTTGTTGGCACATGAATCAAAATAACCAAGCGATTCTCGATGAGTTCATCGACAGAATATGGCTAGAAGAAGGCCTTGCTCGCAATACTTTAGATAGCTACCGTCAAGATTTAGCACAATTTGCGGTTTGGTTAGAAAAGGACGCGGCTAAGGATTTATTGCAAGTTGAGCAGTTTGATATCCAGCGCTATTTGGCAGTTAAGTTCCCGATCAGCAAGCCGCGCAGTATTAGTCGTTTAATTGCGAGTTTGCGCCGCCTTTATCGTTTTGCTTTGCGTGAAAATAAAATTACACAAGACCCGAGCTTACAAATTGAATCTCCCAGGTTGCCTCGCTCATTGCCAAAAAGTCTCAGTGAAGAAGACGTTGAGTCTTTATTGGGCGCGCCAAATTTAGGTGATCCGATTGGCTTGCGAGATAGAGCGATGCTTGAACTTCTTTATGCAAGTGGTTTGCGGGTTTCGGAGTTGGTGGGAGTAAAAGTAACAGAAGTCAGCCTTTCTGAAGGCGTGGTTCGCGTGACTGGCAAGGGGAGTAAAACCCGCTTGGTGCCGATGGGCGAAGTCGCGGTTGATTGGCTTATACGTTACTTAAAAGAGGCGCGTCCAGCGATTTTAGAAAAGCGGCTCAGTGACAGTATGTTTGTAACGCAGCGCGGCGCAGCGATGACGCGTCAGGCGTTTTGGTATTTGATTAAACGTTATGCTTTAGTGGCGGGGATTCATAAACCCATGTCACCTCATGTGTTGCGACATGCTTTTGCAACACATTTATTGAATCACGGGGCGGACCTTCGTGTGGTGCAGATGTTGTTAGGACACTCGGATATTTCAACGACGCAAATTTATACCCATGTGGCGAGAGAGCGGTTGAAGCAGTTACACACCGCCCATCATCCAAGGGGTTAATTGGGGATGCATCCTCGCTCAATCAACACGCCAAGTGACTTCACGCCAGGCAAGATGCCCGGCTTTGCGACTTTAATTTTTACCCAAGGGGCTTTGAACTCCTTGATGATGAGTTGGCAAAGATGCTCTGCCAGCGCTTCAACTAACTTAAAACTTTTTTCATTTAAAGTATCACGTAAGCGCCCAACCACAAGGCCGTAATCAATGGTGTCACCAATTTCGTCTGTAGTGCAACTTTGGTTGTGTGGCATGGCAATTTCAATATCCAGCACGATAGTTTGCGGCACCATGCGCTCCCATTCGGGCACGCCAAGTTTGGTTTGAATTTTGACTTCGCTTAAAAAAATGATGTCCATGCCGATCATGCCTATATGGTTTAGAATAAGTCATTTGGATTTTAGAGCATCTCGCCATGAATGAGTTAGGTTTTATTGACGTTAGTCCAATTGCATTAGTACAAATCGTTGCGGCGTATTTGCTTGGGTCTATCGCATTTGGTATTTTAATCAGCAAACTTTTTGGCTTACCTGACCCCCGCACTGTTGGTTCAGGAAATCCTGGTGCAACCAATGTGCTGCGTAGCGGTAAAAAATCAGCCGCGGCATTAACCTTGGCGGGTGATGCTTTCAAAGGGTGGTTCCCAGTATGGTTTGTGATGCAGCCAGATGGCGGATTGATGTGGGTGACCTGTGCCGTAGCGACTGCTGTGTTTTTGGGGCATTTGTACCCTGTGTTTTATAAGTTCAAGGGTGGCAAGGGCGTAGCGACTGCTTTGGGGATTTTGCTTGCGATTTCACCTTGGCTCGCGCTGCTGACTATGCTCACTTGGGTGTTGGTATTTGTGGCCACTAAATATTCATCATTAGCCGCTATTGTTGCCTCAATTTTATTGCCGATTTATTCAGGCTCGTTAAATTATTTTGAAGCTTATCGTGATTACGAGATTGTCTTTGTGTTCTTGGCTTTAATGCTGGTTTGGCGCCACAGAACTAACATCCACAAATTACTCAACGGCACCGAATCAGGTTTCGGTAAGAAATAATATTAAAGCTATTGCGGTTTTTGTAACTCGGCTAAATCCCATCTCGGGCGCACAGTAAAGCTGTGGCTTGGCTGAGTTCCTTCAAGCGCTTTCAGTCTCATTGCCCCAGCAAATGCAATCATCGCGCCATTGTCGGTGCAGAACTCCAAGCGTGGATAGTGCACGTGGCAAAGCTTACGCTTGGTCGCGAAGTTAAGTTGTTCACGTAGGCGCTTGTTTGCACCAACGCCGCCAGACACAATCAAATTATCTAGCCCTGTCTCACGCAAAGCAGACATGCATTTTGTGGTGAGAATCTCAGTGGCTGCTTCTTGGAACTCATAAGCAATATCAGCTTTGGTCTGCAAATCAAGTTCGTTTTGATTTGCTAATGTAAGCACTGCAGTTTTTAAGCCGCTAAAGCTGAAATTGAGGTCGCCACTATTGAGCATAGGGCGCGGCAGTTTGAATCGACCTTTTGTGCCTTGATTGGCTAATTTTGAGACGGCTGGGCCGCCTGGATAATCAAGGCCAAGTAGTTTAGCTGTTTTATCAAAAGCTTCGCCAGCGGCATCATCAAGGGTGTCACCTAGAAGTGCGTATTCGCCTATGCCAGTGACTTTCATTAACTGGGTATGGCCACCAGAAACAAGCAAAGCAACAAATGGGAATTGCGGAGGATTTTCTTCAAGTAAAGGCGCAAGTAAATGGCCTTCTAGGTGGTGTACGCCTATGGTTGGCACATTGAGCGTAAAAGCCAAAGATTCTGCGATAGAGGTGCCAACGAGCAGCGCACCAGAGAGCCCCGGGCCTAGCGTGTAAGCGATGCCGTCAATGTCAGACAATTCAAGCTTTGCATCATTTAATACTTTTTGAATGAGTGGTAAGGCGCGTCTAATATGGTCGCGCGAGGCGAGCTCTGGCACCACGCCGCCATATTCTGAGTGCATTTCAATTTGCGAGTGAAGCGCATGCGCAAGCAATCCACGTTCAGTATCATAAAGTGCGATACCTGTTTCATCGCAAGAAGATTCAATTCCTAAAACAAGCATATTTGAGCGTTATCTGAATGATGATGCGTTTTTGAACGCAAAGTGTTTGATAAATTGTGGTTTACCCGATAGAATAGCAAACTTTTCCGCAATTTCGACCAAAAATTTAAGTAAAGAGAGTTCTATGTCTAGTGTACGTGTAAAAGAGAATGAGCCGTTTGACGTTGCGCTACGTCGCTTCAAACGCATTATTGAGAAAACTGGTTTGTTGACAGATTTGCGTGCTCGCGAATTCTACGAAAAACCAACATGGGAACGTAAACGCAAAGCTGCTGCTGCTGTTAAACGGCACTATCGTCGTATTCGTAACCAAACTTTGGCACCAAAACTTTACTAAATCTTTAAGTTGTTGTTTTAAGTTTGTATTGAGTTAATTAAGAATTTCGAGGTTGTAGTGTCACTAAAAGCGCGTATCACCGAAGACATGAAAAATGCAATGCGCGCTAAAGATAGTGCGCGTTTAGGTGCTATTCGTTTATTGCAATCAGCCATTAAGCAACGCGAAGTCGATGAGCGTATTGAGCTTGATGATATGCAAGTGATCGAAGCAATCGAAAAAATGCTTAAACAACGTCGAGATTCAATTTCACAATACGAAGCTGCTAATCGCCATGATTTAGCTGACGTTGAGAAGTTTGAAGTAACTGTGCTGCAAGAATACTTGCCACTAGCGTTGACAGACGATGAAGTAGGCGCAATTTTAGAGCAAGTCATTGCTGAAACTGGCGCTGCAGGTATCAAGGATATGAGTAAAGTGATGACGGCGGTTAAACCACTGGTCGTTGGGCGTGCGGATATGGGAAAAATATCGGGATTTATTAAAACAAGGCTCAGCGCATAATTTCACAGTGTTAAAAGTAAGTTTAAAGATGAAAAAAGGAGCTGCAAGCTCCTTTTTTGTTTTGTCTGGCAATGCGTTATGATATTTTATAAGGTGAAATTTCCAAGCCTTAGCCCTCAACGATTTTGATACGATAAGCCTAAGAATATGATTCCAGAAAGCTTTATCCAAGAACTTATTAATCGCGTCGATATTTATGACGTGATTAACAAAAGCGTTCCGCTCAAAAAAGCAGGGGCAAATTATTCTGCTTGCTGCCCTTTTCATAATGAAAAATCCCCCTCTTTTACAGTAAGCCCTACTAAACAGTTTTATCACTGCTTTGGTTGTGGTGCCCACGGCACCTCCATTGGCTTTTTGATGGAATACCAAGGATTGAGTTTCGTTGAGGCGGTTCAAGAGCTTGCTAAAATTGCGGGGATGATTGTCCCACAAGAAACACGTGATACTGATAAGCCGCAACAAAAGCTGATTCCTGGCATGCAAGAAGCGCTTCAAACGGCGCTTAATTACTATCGTGCCGAATTAAAAAAATCACCTAGTGCTATAGAATATTTGAAAGGTCGTGGCCTGAGCGGTCAGGTTGCCGCGAATTTTCAAATGGGTTATGCGCCTGCAGGCTGGCAAAATTTACAATCTGTATTTCCTCAATATGAGAGTGAAGTGCTGGAAACAATAGGCCTTGTGGTGAAGAATGAGCAGGGTAAACGGTATGACCGTTTTCGTGATCGCATTATGTTTCCAATTCACGACCAAAAGGGTCAGGTCATTGGTTTTGGTGGTCGCGTGATTAATCCTGAAGATACGCCTAAATATTACAACTCGCCTGAAACGCCTTTGTTCCAAAAAGGGCATGAGTTATACGGCTTGCTTATGGCGCGTCGCGCGATGCGAGAAGCGGGCCGAGCCTTAGTCGTTGAAGGTTATATGGATGTGGTTGCGTTAGCGCAATACGGCATTGAGTATGCTGTGGCGGCCCTGGGCACGGCGACGACACCATTCCATATTGCTAAATTAATGCGTCAGACAGATGAAGTAGTATTTTGCTTTGATGGTGATAATGCAGGTTTAAAAGCCGCATGGCGTGCGGCGATGAACGCATTGCCGGCGCTGAAGGATGGCCTGAAGCTTAGTTTCTTATTTTTGCCTTCAGAACACGACCCAGATAGCTTTGTGCGCGAGTTTGGCAAAGAAGCCTTTGAAGCCAAAATGAAAACGGCCTTGCCACTTTCTCAATACATTATTCAGTATTTGAGCGCAGATAATCCATTGCAGTCTCAAGAGGACAGGGTTCGCTTTTTAAATGACGCTGAGCCTATTTTGCAGCAAATTCAAGCGCCACGCTCACGCTTATTTTTAAGCAAGCGCATTGCAGAGTTAACGGGTGTTTCGCAAGAGGAAATGCAAAGCATGATCCGCTTGCCTAATCTTCAGCGGCAACAGCAGGCAAGGCCTAAGCAAACTCGCACGCCCGTTTCAATCCAGCGTCGGTTCTTATTGATGTTGCTGATGCGACCTGATTTAGTTTCTGCACAGGATTTAGACTGGGTGAAGGGTGATACCGAAGAGGATAAGATGTTGCGTGCGGGGATTGATGCCGCAGTTTTGTATCCAAGCTCAAAGCCAGCAGCCATTTTGCATCAAATGCAAGACAAAGCGGATGCCAAATTAATGCGTGAAGTTGAGCGTGAATTACAATTATTAGACGAAAGTTTGGATATTGCTCTTGAAATGAGCGGTGCAAGGACGCAACTATCAGAGATGCAACAACAGCGGACGCAAAGCCATTTGTTCGATAAGATTAAAGAAAAAAGTTTAAGTGAGCTGACAGAAGAGGAGCGTGCTTTGCTTCGCGGTTTGGGTAATTCACAGAAAAATAGCTTGTGATTTTGAGGTATAATATTGGGTTTTCCATCACCAGTTCATGTTTACAGGCATGGTTTTAGGATAGAGGTCACGCATGGCAAAAGATAAAGATCAGCAAAACGAACAAAATATTGATAACAACGAAGAGCAGGCGGTTGATGGCCGCACGCGTCTTAAATTACTGATTGTTCTTGGTAAAGAGCGCGGCTACCTCACGTACGCCGAAATCAATGACCATTTGCCTGATGATGTTCAGGATTCTGAGCAAATAGACGGCATCATTGGCATGATCAATGACATGGGTATTCAGGTCTACGAAGAAGCACCTGATGCTGAAGTGTTGTTGATGTCTGATGCGCCAGCAGCGGTGGCTGATGAAGACGCGGTTGAGGAGGCTGAGCAAGCTTTAGCCACTGTAGATTCTGAATTCGGTCGAACCACCGACCCTGTGCGCATGTATATGCGTGAAATGGGTACGGTTGATTTGTTGACCCGTGAAGGCGAAATTGAAATCGCTAAGCGTATTGAAGATGGTCTAAAACACATGGTGCAAGCGATTGCTGCTTGCCCAACCACGATTGCTGAATTGTTAGCAATGGTTGATAAAGTTGAAGCGGATGAGCTGAGCGTTGATGACTTAGTTGATGGCTTAATTGATTCAAATGTTGGCATGGATGATGTGATTACGGCTAGCAGCGAAGAAGAGGAAGAACCTGAAATTGAAGAGGAGGAAGAAGATGATGACGGCGCAAAAGCGGCTGCGATCTCTGCTGAAGCCTTAGCTAAGCTTAAAGAAGAAGTATTGATACGTTTTGCCGTTATCCGTGAGTCCAACAAGAAAATGACGGTGATTCTTGAAAGCAAAGGCTCTCAAGACCCTGAATATCAAGCCCTGCAAGCAGCAATTCTGGAAGAGCTCACTGCATTCCGTTTCTCAGCGAAACAAGTGGAAGCGCTTTGCGGAAAAGTGCGTGACATGGTGGAAAGAGTCCGCGGTCACGAACGTAAAATTATGGAATTCTGCGTTGATAAATCAGGTATGCCACGTCCGCACTTTATCAAATCGTTTCCAGGCAATGAGTGTGAGCTCACATGGCTTGCTGGTGAGTTAGCTGTTGATAAACCTTATGTAGAAAAATTAGAGCGTTTCAAACACTCTATCGTGGATCAACAACAACGCTTACTTGATATGCAAGCTGACGTTGGTTTACCAATCAAAGAATTAAAAGACATCAACAAGCAAATGACTACTGGCGAAGCCCGTGCTCGTCGCGCTAAACGTGAAATGATTGAAGCAAACTTGCGTTTGGTGATTTCGATTGCTAAAAAATATACCAACCGTGGTTTGCAATTCTTGGACTTGATTCAAGAAGGCAATATTGGCTTGATGAAGGCGGTTGATAAATTCGAATATCGTCGCGGTTACAAGTTCTCAACCTATGCAACATGGTGGATTCGCCAGGCGATTACCCGTTCTATTGCTGACCAAGCGCGCACCATCCGTATTCCTGTTCATATGATTGAAACGATTAACAAGATGAATCGTATCAGCCGTCAAATTCTACAAGAAACAGGCTTGGAGCCTGATCCAGCAACGCTTGCTGAGAAAATGGAAATGCCAGAAGATAAGATTCGCAAGATTCTTAAAATCAGCAAAGAGCCGATTTCGATGGAAACGCCGATTGGTGATGATGATGATTCGCATTTGGGTGACTTTATCGAAGACAACACCACGCTTGCGCCAGTGGATGCAGCGGTTTATGCGAGTTTGCGTGATGCAACTAGTGAAGTCTTGGAGTCACTCACACCGCGTGAAGCTAAAGTATTGCGCATGCGTTTTGGTATTGAAATGAATACTGACCACACGTTAGAAGAAGTTGGCAAACAGTTTGATGTCACGCGTGAGCGTATCCGTCAAATTGAAGCGAAGGCGTTACGTAAATTACGTCACCCGACGCGTTCAGAACGTCTGCGTAGCTTCTTAGAAACAGGCCAAGATTAATTCATTGAAGTTTTTGAGCCTCTAGCCCGTGCTTGGTTATAGCAGCGGACTCATAATCTATTTAAGAAGTTGAGTTTAGGTAATAAAGTATTTATTAATCAGTAACTTAGGTTTGTAAAAAGTAGTGAAATTTGCTTCCACAGTGCTTCCACACTTTCTGTGGAAGTAAAAAGTAAAACTGTGGAAGTAATTTAAAAGTTTCGGCCCCTTAGCTCATGCTTGGTTAGAGCAGCGGACTCATAAAAATTGTGCCATACGTTTGGAAACTGCGTATGGGATGGTGTCAAATTCGGTGAAACCTGACGGCAGTAAAATGCACAAGGCAATGCCGAGCGAAGCCTAGTAGAAATATTAGGAACGTGTAGAGACTAGACGGCACCCACCTAAAGCGCGAGCCATGGTGAAGGCATAGTCCAGGGAGTGGTGAAAGCCACACAAACCAGAATCCGTTGGTGCTGTGTTCGACTCACAGAGGGGCCACCATTAAAGCAAACCCTTGTCAGAAATGGCAGGGGTTTTGTCTTTTTGACCGTTACTTAAAGTAACGCTTAATTAAATTAGTTTAAACATTTTCGTTTCTAGCGAGCGCGCTTTGAAACTTTTTGTGCCTTCGCTCTAGCTCTTTCTCTAGCTTTGGCCTCACTTGCAGCTTTTCTAGCTCTGGCTTTAGCCTCAGCCTGTTGCTTTTTACGAGCTCGTTCTGAATCTCTCTGTGCCTTAATTCTGGCTCTTTGAAAGTAGCTTCTGGCGCGAATGTCAAGCAGAGACTCTAAAACTTGCTCTGATTGCGTCATAAATTTTAAGCCTCCTTTGTAGGCGAAAAATAGCGTCAACAAAGCAAATCCCATCGTAGCAAGATTGCGGCTGATGCCTCCAATGATGCCGATAAACTTTTGGTCAGCATTCATCAGAAGGGCATGCGCTTCGTTTTTAAACTCTATTGGATTCGCTAATACTTTTGTAAGCCAAGCGTTGATATCCGTGCCAACGAAAGGAAGCTCAGCGATAAACTTAGGCAGAACAATCCAGCCATTAGCTAATTTGACAGTGAATATGGAGGTGGCGATACTGAGTTCGGCTTTTAAAACCCAAAATAACCATAAAATAGGTGTAATTACTGCGGCCGCCATGACAGTCGTCATGAGTAAGGATGCGATCGTGTCTTTTTTGCCAAATTTATTTAATAGCCAAATGTAGAGAGGCCAGCTTACATAGGCAAGAATACAAGCCCAAGCAATCGCGGTGAAAAAAGGCGCAAGAACTATCCAGACGCCAATGCAAATAATGACCACGAAAAGTGCAAATAAAATTTGTCTGACGGTATTGTGCGTAATGTTTTGCAATGCGATCCTCTAAGCTTTCATTAAGTAGTCTTGAGCGAACAAAGCTGAATTATCTCTAGCAGTATAGATGATAAAAACTAATGCATGAATAAAGACGGCGCTGTTATAGACTGTTAATATTGGTTTATTGAGTTAACTCTAAGGCGCTTGATTGATGAGCCAACATAAGCATAACCATAACCACTCGCATCAAATGTCGTTTGATGATCCTCGCCGCTACGCACTTTCAAAACGATGCACATGGACCAGTGTATTTGTGAATATTGCCCTTACGATTGCGCAAGTGGTTGCCGGTATATTTTCACACTCCCAATCTTTAATCGCCGATGGCGTGCATTCGCTTTCGGATTTAATTTCTGACTTTTTGGTATTAATCGCTAGTTATCACAGTAAGACCCCGGCTGATGATGACCATCCGTATGGGCACGGTCGTATTGAGACGGCAGCGTCTTTAGTGTTGGGTGCAATTTTAGTCCTGACTGGCGTTGGCATTATCTACGGCGCCGCTATTAAGTTAGAAAATATCGGTGACTTGCCGCCCGTGACCTCTTTAGCTTTGTGGACGGCTGGCTTGGCCTTGATTGCTAAAGAAGGATTGTTCCGTTATATGCTTAACGTTGGGGAGCAATTAAGGTCGCCTTTGTTAATTGCCAATGCATGGCATGCAAGGTCTGATGCGGCATCTTCGTTGGTGGTTGCCGTTGGTATTGCTGCAAATATGATGGGTTTTATCTATGCGGATTCGATCGCCGCTATTTTAGTGGGCTTTATGATTGTGCGCATGGGCTTGGTCTTTGTTTGGGAAGCTTTCCAAGAATTGATTGATGCTGGACTCTCATTTGAAGAAGTCGCGAGTATTCGTCAAACACTCATGGATACGCAAGGGGTTCAAAATGTTCATGAGTTAAGAACAAGAAAAATGGCGCATCGCGTTTTGGTGGATGCGCATATTTTGGTGGATTCAAAAATTAGCGTGTCTGAAGGACATAGCATTGCCGAAAGGGCCCGTAAGCGCGTGATTGATACACATGAGTCGGTCAATGATGTTTTAGTCCATGTGGATACTGAGGATGATGCAGGCTTCGGCGAGGATGTTCCGATGGCGTCACCAAGTCGCGAGGCATTGTTGGCGTCGCTAGAAACTGTGTTGGAGGGAATGCCAGCACCGGAGCAAGTTACTTTTCACTATTTGGCTGGCAAGGTAGAAGCGGATGTTTTAATGCCTTACGACGCGCTTAAAACTAAGGCTGCCATCACTAAGGCAAACCAGTTGATCGCAGATAGATTAACTAACCATGTCTTTTTCAGCGAAGTAAGGCTTGCGGCTAATTTGAGCTAATTAGTAGTTACTACGCGCGCTTGATCCCACGCTAGGCTTCAAATCAAAGGCGATGCAAATACGCTCCTCGCTAGAGGTGAAAGGAATCGTTCTGTGGAAGAGCGAAGATGGGAATAAAACAATCTCGCCCACATTAGGAACAACCGTGCCCACAGGAAAGTTGCCGTGTTTTTGCGGATAATCGTCACCATGGATACCGTATTCAAAAGCGCCTTCTTCTGGAGACTTTTTATCTGAGGGCATCGCAAGATAAACCGCCCCGCTAATCCAGCCAATTTCATGAATATGAGCATCTAAATGCCCGCCTTGGCGCATTTTTACATACCAAGAGCTGGTAAATTCAAACTCTTCTGGGAATGATTTAATCAGCTCGCAATCTGCGCCAGCGAATTTATTTTTGTAGTTCATAAATTCTTTTTTGACCAATTCGCCCAGCGTCCTAAATGAAGCCTCTGGGCGCTTAAACAAATTGCCTGCGGACTGCTTGCCGTTATGAAGCATGCCTTGCACGCGTTCCGCAATCTCCGCATTGTGAATATCGTTGAGCAAAGCCTTTAAGAGTGGGCTATCGGCTTGTGAAAGCTCAGGAATCGCCGCGTTATAAACAAAATCAAAACCGTTTTTGCAAAAATTATAGGGATTTTCAACCCCAAAATTGACAGTATAGTGCGTGGATAGCGTCGCAAGAAAGGGCGCGGTATGCTTGCCAGCGTTGACGATTTCATCTAATTTTCTCTTAAAGTCATCAAAACGTTCGGCTTTATATAAACAATACATGCTGCGTTCAAGCCAATCATCGAGTTGGCTGCGTTCAAAATGTGGAATTGCTTCATCAAAGCGTTTGGCGAGATACAAAAACTCAGCCATGTTGTAATTGGCGCTAGGATGGTTGGGATTAAGCGCTAATGCGTTTTGATAGCTGGTAATCGCTTCTTGTATATTACCTTGGTCACGCAAGGTTTCGCCCAAGTTGCTATGAGCATCTGCGTAATTGGGAAATAGGGCAATCGCTTGTCGATAGTGCTTGATTGCTTCGTCTAGTTTGCCTTGGTCGCGCAGGGCTGTGCCAAGATTAAAGTGCCCGCGTGGGTCTTCGTTAATAGAAAGGGCTTTGCGGTAACTAGCCACAGCCTCATCTAACTTGCCTTGTTTTTGCAGTAATGTGCCGAGGTTGCCATAAGCCTCAAAGAATTTAGGTTGCAAAGCAATTGCTTTGCGGTAGCTGGCGGCGGCTTCTGTGAATTGGCCTACATTGCTGAGCGCAATCCCAAGATTGAAATGTAAATCAGGCATGTTAGGTTGTAATTTAAGCGCATTGCGATAGCTATTGATGGCGCCTTCATATTGGCCAAGGCCATCTAATGCAATGCCTAAAACATTGTGCAAAATAAAGGTGTTTGGATATTGCGTCAGTAAAGACTTTGCCATATTGGCTGCATTGGCGAGCTGCCCTGCATTAAGCTCATTAAGTACTGGTTGAATTTCTTGCTGGCTAGGTTGTTTATTTGATTGGGTGGCCATGATTGAAGTCTAAATTACGGTTGAGTTTGTTGACTGTTCTTTAATTGTAGCGCCATGTGCTTCAAAAAGCGCATGGCAACTTTAGGCTCGTTCAGAATAAGCGTTTGGATATTGTTCGCATTGATTACGATAATATCGCAAAAATCTGAGTCTACAACTGCATCAGCAATCCGCACGCCATCTCCTAAAATCGCCATTTCTCCAAAAAAGTCGCCTGCCGTTAAGTGCCGTACCAATCTGTTTTCATAGACTAGCTTAACTTTTCCATACGCAATGTAATATAAGTCATGGCCTTCGTCACCAATATTGAAGACCACTTCGCCGTCTTGGTAAATGCAACCGTGGCGCGACATCACTTTAGTAATGAAGTTAGGGTTCTTTCTGATGGATTCATTAAACAAGCCTCTCAATAAAAGCGTGTCACGTTTTTTAAGCGTGGAGATTAGCTCAGTGCCTAATAGAAAGATTGCGAATGTGTAATAAAGCCAGGCCAGTGATATGAACACGTTCTTCATCCCTCCAAACACAGCGCCGTAAGTATGATTCAGCGAGAGAATTTCACTAAATAATGGCCGCATCGCCATCCATAGGATGGCAGTGATTATCGAGCCAGTAATAATAGTTCTTAGTGAAGCGCTGGTTGGCAAGAAGGCGCGATAAAACAAGGTGAGCAGGGCGGTAATCGTCAGTAAACTGCCCGCGCTATCAAAGACGCTCGAATGACCAATGGATGACCCAAGTAACTGTGAAGCCTTTTCAAGCAATAAGTCGAAAAAGGTAAACATAAAGAACATCAACAAAATACCGATGACCGATAAGATGTCCTGAACAGATTTGCGAATAAATGATGGATGCTCGGTGATGCCAAAAATAGTTTGGAAAGCTCCGCGTAAAGTGCTCGCTAGCGGAATTGCAAACCAAAATAGCGCAATCGTACTCAACGTGCTCCACGCAGTTTTATGTTCAGCCACTTTGTGAATCTCAAGCATGATTCTTCGGCTGAGTTTTGGCTCTAAGCTGCTGGTGATGCTGGCCAGATTAACGACAGCGTTGTGCGAAGAAAACACCAAGTGCGACAAAAAGAAAAACATCAAGAGCGCCATCGGGATGATGGCAAACATCGCATAAAACGAAAGTGAGGCGGAAAGCCCCCAGCCATTGTGTAACTTAAAAGCGCTCAATGTTTCGCGCATTACAAATAGCGGTGTGTCGTAGTGATGTTTTGCCATATGCGCTTTTGGCATTGCAATTGCAGGGTATGCGCTAAAGCTGTTGATGGACTTAAAGTGAATCGTCAAAATAAATACTCTATATATAATGTTTGTTATTGATGGCTTATTCTAAAAGCTTCGGTGGCCTCTACCAATGCTGAAGTGATGCCAGCTTCCATAGCGGAATGTCCTGCATCTGCAATCATTAAGAATTTAGCATGCGGCATGGCATTTTTTAATTCCCAAGCACTAATGGGTGGGCAAACCATATCGTAACGACCTTGAATAATCGTGGTTGGAATTGCAGATAAAGCTTTTGCTTCAGCAATTAAGTCGCGATGACCCACAAAGCATTCATTTAATATGTAATGAATTTGTACTCTGGCGCGCGCAACTTCGATATCAACTGGCGTCGTGGTTGGTGCTGATGAGGTGCGAGGTAATAAAGACATGATGCTACTTTCATAAGCATTCCATTCGGTAGCAGCAGGGCCAGCTATTTCAATATCATCTGAAAAAACTCTAGTGCCATATGCTTGCAGTGGATTTGAGCGCTCATTTTCAGGAATAAATGATAGGAGTTTCTCCCAGCAGTCGGGATAAAAATGTCTCACTTCTCCTAAAAACCAATCGAGTTCACACTGTCTGCTTAAAAAGATGCCGCGCAAGATTAAGCCTGTGACTGAGTCTGGATGAGCGATTGCATAAGCGAGAGCAAGAGTGCTGCCCCAAGAACCACCAAATACTAACCACTTTTTAATACCTAAATGATGCTTGAGTTTTTCAATGTCGCTAACAAGAGCGTTGGTATCATTATCTTCCGTGCATCCCAGTGGTGTGCTCTTACCGCAGCCGCGCTGATCAAACAGAATAATGCGATAAAAGCTGGGGTCAAAAAAACGCCTCTGGGATGGGTTACAACCACTGCCTGGGCCGCCATGAAAAAAAACAACGGGATATCCCTCAGGATTGCCACATTCCTCGTAATAAATGTCATGTTTTTGGGTGACAATGAACTTTTCAGAGTGAAATGTTACTAATTCAGGGAATAAATTGAAGCTTGTGAATTGCATGGTAAATAATGCTTTCATGTTGATTATTTTGATTTATTTTAGATATGATAACATCGTAAAAATCATGAATAAATTTATTTCAATTAAATGTAAATAAATTGTTAATAAACTATTGCAAATCATTTTTACCTGTTCTAATATCACATTGCACTCACTTAAAGTGAGGCAAAAGCGACAAATTAAAAAATGAGGATAATCACATAAAATAAATGTGGGCCTCGTGATTTAAAAAGTCATTTTTGTAATTAACCCTTAGTTCTTACCACTTTGGAGATTTAAAATGAAGATTAGTAAAATTAATCTAGCTCTAGGTCTAGTAGTTGGTGCATCATTGGCTATGCCAATGGTAGCTTCAGCTGCAGCTGATCAAGAAGCTGCAATGAAAGATTCAAACAACTGGGCACACCCACGTGGCCAACACAATAACCAAGGTTATTCAGCATTAGCACAAATCAACAAGGGCAACGTTAAAAACGTTAAAGCTGCTTGGACATTTGCTACTGGTGTAAACCGTGGTCATGAAGGTGCTCCACTTGTTATTGGTAACATGATGTATGTACATACAGCATTCCCAAACAATATCTACGCTCTTGATTTGAACGACAATCAAAAAATCGTTTGGTCATATTTCCCTAAACAAGACCCATCAGTTCAAGCAGTTCTTTGCTGCGACAACGTTTCACGTGGTCTAGGTTATGGCGATGGCAAGATTTTCTTGAACCAAAATGATGGTACTTTAGTTGCTCTTGATGCTAAGACAGGTAAAAAAGTTTGGGATGTTAAGAACGTTGATCCAAAAGTTGGCGCTACTAACACAAACGCAGCTCACGTAATCAAGGACAAAGTTTTAGTTGGTTGTTCTGGTGCTGAGTTCGGTGTTCGTTGCTTCATGGCAGCTTACAACATCAAAGACGGTTCATTAGCATGGAAAGCATACTCAACAGGTCCAGATTCAGAAATGTTGATCGGTGCTGACTTCAACAAAGAAAACCCACAATATTCAGCTTTGTCAGTATACGAAGATGTTAACGGTGGTAACAAACAAGGTGGTTCATTCAAGAAAATCGCTAACGACAAGTTAAAAGTTGGTGAAAAAGACCTTGGCATTAAAACATGGTTGAAACCACAAGCGGTTAAAGATGGTTGGCAACATGGTGGTGGTTCAGTGTGGGGTTGGTACCCGTACGATGCTAAGTCAAACTTAGTTTACTACGGTACAGGTAACCCATCAGTTTGGAACCCAGACGTACGTCCAGGTGACAACAAGTGGTCAATGACTGTATTTGCACGTGATGTAGATACTGGTATGGCTAAATGGGGCATGCAAATGACTCCACATGACGAGTGGGATTACGACGGTATTAACGAAGTTATCTTGTTCGACAAAGGTGGCAAAACATATGCTAACCATATGGACCGTAACGGCTTCGTATACACATGGGAAGCTTCAAATGGTACTTTAGTTGTTGCAAACAAAGTTCACTCATTCGTGAACTGGGCTAGCGACATCGATTTGAAAACTGGTGTGCCAAACAAATTGGCTACAGCTTCAACTCACCAAGACTACAATGCAAAAGGCGTTTGTCCAGCTGCTTTGGGTACTAAAGATCAACAACCAGCTGCTTACAGCCCACGTACAGGTTTAATGTACATTCCATTGAATCACGTATGTATGACATACGAGCCAGTAGAGTCTAAATATGTTGCAGGTCAACCATGGGTTGGCGCTACATTGACGATGTTTGCTGGTCCAGATGGCGTAATGGGTGGTTTCACTGCTTGGGATCCAATCAAGGGTAAATCAGTTTGGTACAACAAAGAGAAATTCTCAGCATGGGGTGGTGTATTAACAACTGCTTCAGACTTAGTTTTCTACGGTACTCTTGATCGTTGGTTCAAGGCTGTTGATGCACAATCAGGTAAAGAACTTTGGAAATTCCAAGTAGGTTCTGGCGTGATTGGTAATGCATTCACATACGGTAACAAAGGTAAACAATACGTTGGCGTGCTATCAGGTATCGGTGGCTGGGCTGGTGTTGCGATGAACCTTGGCTTAACTAACCCAACAGACGCTCTTGGCGCTGCTGGTGGTTATGCTGAATTGACAAAATACAACGCTGCTCCTGGCGGCGGTGCATTGAACGTGTTCAGCCTATAATTAATAGTTGAAAAACTGTAGTTATAGAACTAACCGTTAGTTAGTTTGTCATATAAACACCCCGCTCCGGCGGGGTGTTTTTTTAGTTTTAGATTTATGCAATCTAACGAATAAAGGAAGAACAAATGTTAAGAAACCTATTACTGTCTATGTTGTTGAGTAGTGTAGTTATAAGCAACGTGATTGCTGCAGAAATGCCAGATATTCCAGCAATTAATCCTGATGAAGGTCGTCTTGGTGAAGTGCGTCGTGTTGATGACCCAACGGAGTTCAAGGTCTGTGCAGATCCAGACAACATGCCTTACTCAAACAGTAAGCAAGAAGGTTTTGAAGACAAGATTGCTGAAGTGTTAGCAAAAGAATTAGGTAAGAAGCTTTCATATCAATATGCTTACTACCGCCAAGGCTTTTTAAGAAATACACTTAACGCAAATCGTTGTGATTACGTCATGAGCACCACTTCAGATAACGATTCTATGCGTACATCAGTGCCTTACTACCGGTCTGGCTATGTATTTGTTTATCGCAAGAGTAGTGGATATAACATCACAGATTGGAATGCGCCTGATTTAAGAAAAGGCATCATTGGGATTATTGGGCAAAGCCCACCAACACGTCCTCTCGCGGATAATAATTTAATGGGCAATGCACGCCCATATCGTCTCCAGCGCGATCTTAACTTTCCGCCAAGTCAATTAATTGATGACTTAGCAAAAGGGGATATTGATGTTGCGATTGTTTGGGGTCCGATTGCTGGCTACTTTGTAAAGAAATCCTCAGTGCCACTAGTAATGAATCCTATTCCTGAATACGAAGATAAGAACGTAAAAGGTAAAGAAAACTGGAATATCTCTATTGGGGTGCGCAATAAAGACAAAGCGCGTGCAGAAGCTTTAAACAAAGCGATTGCAAATCGACAAGCGGATATTGATAAAATTTTAGAAGAGTACGGTATCCCACATTCTCCAGTAGTTGTAGGGGATAGTTTGGAGAAAAAGGCACGGGAAAAAAGTGTTGGTGAGAAGGTTGATAAGCCAATTTAACTTTTATATGGTTGGCCATTCCAGATGAATAAAGTCAACCATATCTCAGCGCTTTCGTTATAAAATAATGCTTCAAAATTAATTTTTTGTTCTACATATAAAATAGAAGTACTAATTATAAATTTAGGAGATGACATGTTTAGCAACAACGCAATAAAAGCAGTTATTTTAAGTTCAGTATTAGCTTTGGCTGGTTTAATGCCACTTCAAGCAAGTGCTGGCTGCCAATTAGTTTCAACCAAAGACGGAAGCCCTTTAAATATTAAGGCAATAGCGGAAGATACGCCTGAAGCCAAAGAGTTTTTAGCAACATGTGTAAATCCTTACACCAAAAAAGCAGTTGCTGATGCTGATGTAGCAAAAACTGGTAAAAAATTGTTTGGTTATTGGTCATGTACACAATGTCACGGTGGTAACGCAGGTGGTCAAACAGGCCCGAGCGCTACTGACGCTACATGGCAATATTCTAAGCACGTAACTGACAAAGGATTGTTTGAAACAATTGCTGGTGGTTCGAATGCTGGTATGCCAACATGGCATGCGCAACCAGCAGCTAACGTTGAGCTGCTTAAAACTGATGAAATTTTAAGAATTATTGGTTGGTTACGCACAATGTATGTAGGTGGTGGCGACAAACCATGGTTGAATGAAGCTCCACAAAAGTAATTTTAATTGGTTAGTTAAAGGCTGCCTTCGGGTAGCCTTTTTTGTTTTATGGGCATTAATAAGATGGGGTAAAATAGGCCTGCAACAACCAAAAAAATAAAAAATAACGGGGGAGGCTATATGCAAACAAAATTATTAATGGTTTCAGTGATAACGATGGCTCTTTTGGCTGGGTGTTCTGGAAAGTCTGATAGTGGTTCAGCATCATCAAGCGGGGCTATGGTAGCTTTTGTGAAAACTCAAGATGGCAGCCCGCTAGAAATTAAAGCAGCATTTTTTGATACAGCACAAGCCAAAGAATTTAGTACCACAGGGAAGAATCCCTATATTGGAAATGCTGAAGCGAGTGTAAAAGGCAAAAAACTCTTTCAAATGTATTCATGCACGCAATGTCATGGTGGTGATGCTGGTGGTCAAACAGGACCTAGTCTCCACGGACCAGACTTTACGTATGCCAAGGACGCAACAAATAAAGGCATGTTTGAAACCATTTGGAATGGTACCAATGGCGGTATGGGCGCAAAAGGTAAGGGTTTGATGGACCCAACAGATCCAAGCAATGGGTTAAAGCCAGATGAAGTGTTACAAATTCAAGCATGGATTCGCAGTCATAACGACAAGCTCACAGGTAACGAATAAAAAGATTTTTTTAATTTTAAGGCATTCAATTTTTATGCGATTCAAAAAACGCGCTAGTACGGAACTTCATCAAGTCGTGATTGTAGGCGGGGGTGCAGGTGGGCTTGAACTTGCTACGCGCCTAGGTGATTGTCTAGGCCGTAAAGGCAAAGCGGAAATCACTTTGATTGATCGAACAAGAACGCACGTTTGGAAGCCCTTGCTGCATGAGATTGCTGCAGGCAGCATGAATCCGGACAAGCATGAACTTGACTATCTAGCGCAAGCTCATTGGCACCATTTTAATTTTAGACTTGGTGAGATGGATGGCTTAGATCGTGCTAAACAAGAAGTGTATATCGGTGCAAACTTTGATGAAAATGGCGCTGAGATTATTCCTAGGCGGACGATTAAGTTCGATACCTTAATAATTGCGATTGGAAGTACGACTAATGACTTCGGGATTAAAGGCGCTAGAGAAAACTCAATTGCGCTAGATACGATGGATCAAGCCGAGCGATTCCATAGACGACTCCATAATGCCTTGGTGCGTGCGCAAACTCAGGCTGGCCCAGTTCATGCTGGACAGTTGGAGGTTGTGATTGTTGGTGCAGGGGCAACGGGTGTTGAGCTGTCGGCTGAGCTACATAATACGACGCGAGAATTAGCAGCTTACGGACTAGACAAGATTGATCCTGATAAAGACATCAGTATTTCAATAATTGAAGCCTCTGACCGGGTGTTGCAAGCATTGCCACCTAGTCTGTCAAAGGCGGTTGATTTAGAACTTCGCAAACTGAGAGTGCACGTGTATGCAGGAGAGCGAGTGACTGAAGTAACCGACAAAGGTGTTTACACACACAGTGGTCGATTTATTCCTTCTGAGCTTGTGGTCTGGGCAGCAGGGATTAAAGCACCAGACTTTTTAAATGGTTTAGATGGCTTAGAATCAAACCGTATTAATCAGTTGGTGGTTAAGCCGACACTGCAAACAACAGTCGATGAGAATGTATTTGCCTTTGGTGATTGCGCTGCCTGCCCTAGGGCAGGCAGCATTGATAACGTGCCACCGCGCGCGCAAGCAGCGCATCAGCAAGCTTCTATGTTAATTAAAACAGTTAAGGCGAGGCTGCATGGTAAAGCTTTGCCAACTTATGTTTATCGAGACTACGGTTCACTAGTAAACCTTGGTCGTTACTCAACCGTAGGCAGTCTAATGGGTTCGCTTTCTGGCGGTACGATGCATATTGAAGGCTTATTTGCGCGATTGATGTATCAATCACTTTATAAAATGCATTTAATCGCTTTGCATGGATTTTTCACAGTTTTCTTACAGACGCTAGCTCGAATGATAACTCGTCGCACTGAGCCACAAGTTAAACTCCATTAAGATGCTTGATAGCTTAAACAAAGAAACCCAATTAAATTAAGATGGGTTTGTTTGTTTGATGTGCTTGCGATAAAGGAAAGCAATAATGCTCATTGAAATAATGACAAAAAGTCCGAAAATAATGATGATATGATCTAACTCAAAATTTCTACCTACCATCCAAGTATAAGAGCCGAGCATGAGTAAGATGCCTATATTCTCATTGAAGTTTTGTACTGCAATAGAGTGGCCTGCGCCAAGCAAAGTATGACCACGATGCTGTAGGAGTGAGTTAAGTGGCACCAAGAAAAAACCCGCCAAGATGCCGATTGAAAATAAGAGGAGGCCAGCTACCATAGGATTATGCACAAACACCATGCACACCACCAATAGCCCCATATAAATGCCTGCGGGTAAAACGTTTGCCGCTTTTTCTAGTTTCACATACATAGATGCAATCATAGAGCCAACAGCGATCCCAACCGCGAGAACAGCAATAAGTTTTGTCGCGTCAGTTTGATCATAACCAAGATTTTTGTCAGCCCACCTTAGCACCACAAACTGTAGGGTGGCACCAGCTCCCCAGAACAGCGTTGTCACAGCAAGTGACACTTGCCCCTGCGTGTCTTTCCAAAGTGTCGTAAAGGCGTGCCAAAAGTCCTTCATGAGGAAGTTGAAGGAGCGCTGTTCAACACAGTGATCGATGGGCATCTTAGGAATGTGGTAGTTAAAAAATGCAGCCAACATATAAATGGCAGTAATAATGGCAATACCAAAATAAGGGTCAGTAGCTGAAATGGTAGATCCAAATACTGGCCCCAATATAATCGCAAGAACTGTAGTGCCTTCCATCCATCCATTCGCTTTAATTAATTGATTGGGCGGAAGCATTTCAGTCAGAATACCGTATTTGGCTGGAGAGTAAGCCGCTGCGCCTATGCCCACAATGGCATAAGCATAAAGTGGCGGTACACCGAGCAAGGCTAGAACACAGCCAAAGAACTTAATACCATTACTTAAAAACATGACTTTGCCTTTTGGCAAAGCATCTGCAAAAGGACCGACAAAGGGGGCGAGCACAATGTACGATATAACAAAAAATTCTCGTAACAAGGGCTCGTGCCACGAAGGTGCGTTGAGTTGATTAAGAAGTGCAATGGCAGCAAAGAGCAACGCGTTATCCGCCACTGCAGATAAAAACTGCGCAATGAGTAGCGTATAAAACCCTTTGCTCATTGCATTTTTCACTTAGAGTATCTCAGCCGCAAAATCGGCCAAGCGAGAACGTTCGCCACGCATCAGTGTGATATGACCGTTGTGTCCCCAACCCTTAAATCGGTCAACGACGTAAGTGAGGCCTGAACTACCCTCAGTTAAGTAAGGCGTATCAATTTGCGCGATATTGCCCAAACAAACTACTTTAGTACCAGGACCTGCGCGGGTAATTAAAGTCTTCATTTGTTTAGGTGTAAGGTTTTGCGCTTCATCAATGATTAAGAATTTATTCAAGAATGTACGGCCACGCATAAAGTTGAGAGATTTAATTTTAATGCGAGTGCGAATCAAATCTTGTGTCGCAGCCCTTCCCCATTCGCCAGCATCATCATCAGATTTATTCAGCACATCCAAATTGTCCTCAAGTGCCCCCATCCAAGGTGCCATTTTTTCTTCTTCAGTACCAGGTAAGAAGCCTATGTCTTCGCCAACAGAAACGGTAACACGGGTCATAATGATTTCACTGTAGATTTTTTTATCCAGCGTTTGCGTTAATGCGGCAGCCAATGTGAGCAAGGTTTTTCCGCTACCTGCTTGGCCGAGCAATGAAACAAAATCAACATCTGGGTCCATCAGCAAGTTAAGCGCAAAGTTCTGTTCACGATTGCGTGCAATGATGCCCCAAACGTTGTTTTTGACTTGCGTGAAATCTCTAATAATTTCTAAAACCGCGGTATTGCCTTCAATACTTCTAACGATGGCTTCAAAAGGTTTTTCAAATGCATAAAACACAAACTCATTGATTAAAAGGCTCTTGCAAAGCGGCCCAGTGATGCGGTAGAACATGCGACCTGCATCCTGCCAAGACTCCATTGCCTTGCTGTGTTTATCCCAAAAATTCTCAGGCAACTCTTTCATGCCCGAGTAAAGCAATTCGGTATCTTCTAAAACTTTGTCGTTAAAGTAGTCTTCGGCTGGCACGCTTAAAGCGCGGGCTTTAATGCGGATATTGATGTCTTTACTGACAAGGATCACTTCACGTTCAGGGTATTTCTTTTTTAAGGCGAGGACAACTCCTAAGATTTGGTTATCAGCAATACTGCCAGCCAGCATCGGTAAGGAGAAATCCATCGCATCCGTTTGTAGGAATAATCGGCCTGTCGCATGCTTATTGCCTTTAATCGAAAGCGGGCATCCCTCGTCAAGTTGGGCTAGGCTGGCACCTACAATTTCTTCTAAGTTGCGGCTAGTTTGACGGGCATTTCGTGCAACTTCAGTAATCCCTTTTTTGTTGTTATCCAGCTCTTCAAGGGTGACCATTGGGAGGTAAATATCGTGTTCTTCAAAGCGGAATAAACTTGAAGGGTCATGCATAAGAACGTTAGTATCAAGAACAAATAATTTATTGCCAGCTGACTTTTTCTTAGCCATTCGATTGGTTTCCCCTGAAATTACTAAAAATGAAAAGATAACTCACTATAAAGAACAAACAAAAGCTAACACCTCGGGGATGTGCCCATCCACTTTGACCCCACGCCATTCGTGTATTAAAGCGCCTTCTGTGTTGATAATAAATGTGCTGCGCTCGATGCCTCGCACCTCCTTACCGTACATTTTTTTCATCTTGATGACACCAAATAATTGACAGGCCAACTCTTCAGTATCAGCTAATAAATCAAATGGGAACTCGAATTTTGCTTTGAAATTTTCATGTGACTTAACGCTATCGCGAGAAATGCCGAAAATCTGGGTATTTGCTGCAGCAAAATCTGCATAGTGGTCACGGAATTGTTGACCTTGTGTCGTGCAACCTGGGGTCGAATCTTTAGGGTAAAAATAAATAACTAATGTTTTGCCTGAATGCTCAGAAAGTTTGAAAGTTTTACCGCCGGTAGAAGGGAGTTCAAAGTCTTGCAGGCTTTTATTG
>Ga0070374_10000119_pt1 | contig 28772 bp, 17 predicted proteins | sample LauGreSuBDMM15SN_2_FD_66374 | JGI IMG/M metagenome (GOLD analysis project Ga0070374, IMG submission 66374) | Freshwater lake microbial communities from Lake Michigan, USA - Su13.BD.MM15.SN (version 4) (version 4) | ecosystem: Environmental > Aquatic > Freshwater > Lake | place: Lake Michigan...
GGCCTTGACAACTGCGCAAGCTGCTGCTTTGACCACCAACCAGGTGAGCAAACTCACCACCGCTCAAGTTGCGGCAATAGAAACAGCTGACTTGGTCAAGATGAGCACCGCTCAGATTGTTGCGCTAAGCTCGGTACAAATTGCTGCTCTAGCTACAGACCAAGTGGCCAACCTGGCCACCGATCAAGTCAAATCGATTGAGACTCTGGACCTGCAACAGATGACCAGTGCCCAAATTGCGGCCTTTACAGGTACGCAAGTTCCAGCTCTGTCTATAGTTCAAATAGCAGCCATAGAAACAGCTGACTTGGTCAAGATGACGACAGCACAAATCGTTGCGCTGGCGACTTCACAAATTTCTGCCTTTACAACAGACCAAATTGCAAGTCTGACAACTGCGCAAATTCAAGCCATCGAGACACCTGACTTGCAGCAGCTAACTTCAGCGCAAATTATTGCCCTGAGCACTTTGCAAATCCCAGTTTTGACGACAGATCAAGTAGTGGCCCTGACCACAGACCAGATCAAGGTCATCGAAACCGCAGACATTCAGCGCCTGACAACGGCACAAGTAGCCTCGCTTACCGACGCCCAAATACCTGCACTTACAAGTACTCAAATCTTGGCACTTCAGTCAGACCAGATTACTGCGATGGGCCCCGTCAACATCACCTACCTCACGGGTGAGCGTATGACCGTGCTCAGCTCAGCTCAGGTAGCTGCATTGACGACGCAACAAATTCAAGGCCTGACAAACGCCGAGATCACCAAGATGTCGACCTCTCAGGTTGAGGCTTTGACCACGGCACAAATGCCTGCGTTTACGCAGAGCCAGATTGCGCTCTTCAACTCCGCTCAGTTTGCGGCCATGGAGACCCAAGATGTGGCACGCCTCACGACCGCTCAGATGGTCTGGCTGACAGCACAGCAGATGCCATACCTAAACTCTGCTCAGATAGCAGCACTCAGCACAGCCCAAATTGCCGCCATTGAAGCAAGCGATGTGGCCAGACTGACTACCGCACAAATTAAACAGCTGGGTACCGGGCAAATTAGCGCGCTGACAACGGCGCAAGTGGTGAGCCTAACCGACGCTCAAATTGCAGCCATTGAGACGGCTGATTTGGCGAACTTAACCACTGCTCAAATAGCCAGCATCACAGCTGCACAAGTAGTGAACCTCACTACTCAGCAAATTCAAGCACTGACCTCCACTCAGGCAGGTGCTTTGACCTCTGCTCAAGCGCCAAGCTTGACCGTCTCGCAGCTCCAGAGCATAGAGACACAAGACTTGGCCCAAATGAGCACCAATTCTGTGAAGTCCTTAACGGCCAATCAAGCCAAGAACTTGACGACAGACCAAGTGGCGGCTCTAACAACGGCACAAATTACCGCCGTAGAAACAGCCAAATTTGCAGAACTTACCACCGCGCAAATTGTGGCGTTGACGACCCAGCAGATGGCAGGGTTGACCACGGCACAATTGGCCAACATGACCAGCGCGCAAGTAGCAGCTCTGGAGACTCGTGATCTGGTCAACCTCAGCACAACCCAACTGCAGGCATTGACAACCGCTCAAATGTCTCAGTTGACAACGGTTCAGATCGCTAATCTGACCACCTCACAAGTGGCAACGCTTGAGACCACCGATGTTGCTGTTTTGACCAACTTACAAGTAGCAGCCTTTACGTCAACTCAGTTGCCTGTCATGACAACCGATCAATTGAAAGCATTGACTTCTGCACAAGTAGGTGCCTTAACGTCAGCTCAATTGCCTAAGCTCGATACGGCTCAACTGGTTGGTATTGATGCCAACGACCTTAAGGCGTTGACCACTGCGGCAATCAATTCTTTGACCGCTACACAAGCGCCAGGCTTAACGACTGCACAAATTGTGGCTTTGGAAACCTCTCAGGTTCAAGCCCTAAGCACCAGTGCGTTTGAAAAATTGACAACTACACAGCTGGTTGAACTTTCAACAACTCAAGTGCAAGCACTTTCAACTGCACAGTTGGTGGCATTGAGTACATCGCAAGCCAATGCACTGAAGGATACTCAGTTTGAAAAATTGTCGACTGCACAAGTAGCCGCCATAGAGACGGTTGATTTTGCAAACCTTTCTACTGCAGCGATAGCTAAACTCACAACTGAGCAAGCTGCCTACCTGACCACCTCACAGGTGGCTGGCATGACAACGACTCAGTTGGTCAAAATGGAAACTGCAGACTTTGCTGCGTTGACATCAGACCGATTGGCATCCTTAACTTCTACCCAAGTGGGCGCACTCACTACTGACCAGCTGGTGGCGCTCACCACACAGCAAGCCAGTGCAATTAATGCTACGCAGGTTAAAGGATTTACCACTGCACAGCTGTCAAAATTAGAGACACAAGACCTAGCGGCATTCACAACTTCCGCCGTTGCAGGACTTTCTGGCGCACAGCTGAGTGGCCTGACCACCGACGAAATTCGCTCGATTACGACCACTCAAGTTTCTGCAATTACGGCCACTGCTTTGAAGTCCTTGACCACGGCTCAAATTCAAGCATTGACGACTGGTCAGTTGCCTGAGTTGACAACAGCGCAAGTTAACGCGCTGACGACAACGCAAATTGATGCACTGACCACAGCTCAAATCTCTGCCTTGGAAACGGCAGACATTGCAAAGCTGAGCTATCTGCAAGTGATTGCGCTGAACACGGCTCAGATGCCGCAACTGACTACCGCACAGGTCAAGGCCATCGACGCCACCCTGATTCAGTACATTGAATCGCAGGACTTGGTGCGCCTCACGTCTGATCAAGTTGGTGCACTGACTACAGCGCAAATCCAACAATTGTCGGTGCCTCAGATTGTCAGCTTGTCGACTGACCAGACCTCTGGCCTAACAGGCACACAGGTAGCAAGCTTGACCAACGTACAGCTAGAAGCCATAGAAACTGCCGACCTGGCCAAATTGACCAGTGCAGCCATTGCAGGGCTGACCACAGCTCAAATTACTGCTTTGAACACTGCTCAGGTGCTGGCACTGACCACGGACCAAGTAGTAGCCATTACTACCGCTGACTTTAATGTGATGACAGCCAACCAGATCAGAGCTTTGAGCAGCGATCAAGTGGCGGCCCTAAGCCTTGACCAAGTTGGCCTTATCAAAACTGCCGACCTGGCTGCATTGACAACGACTAACGTAGCCAACCTTAAGCCAACACAAGTAGCCAAGCTGTCTACCGCACAGATTCAGGCGCTGACAACGGCACATGCGGCGGCCTTGACTTCTGAGCAATTGGCAGAGCTGACAACGGCTCAGTTTGCTAGCATGGAGACTGCCGACTTTGCCAGCCTGTCAACCAGCGGAATAGCAGGATTGACCAAGGCTGTGATTGAGAGCATGACAACTGCGCAAGCCGCTTCAATAACTGCTACTGAAATTGTGGGCTTTACCAATACTCAAATTCAATTCATTGAAACAGCTGACCTTAAAGCCATACTGCCTAGCAACCTGACGGGCCTGAATACGGCGCAAACAGTAGCTTTGACACAGAACCAAGTACGCGCTCTAACTTCTGCTCAGTTTGCAGTCATGGAAACTGCAGACCTGGCAGCCATGACAGGTAGCCAGATTGGTGTACTTACTAGTGCACAGGTTGGCGCCTTGAGCAGTGCTCAAATTACTGCGCTAACTGCCACGCAACTTCCAAGCTTTAGCTTGGACGGTTTGCAATCCATCACAACGGCTGGACTGTCTGCTTTGAGCACAACCAAGATTGCGGCACTGTCTGACGTACAGTTTGGCAACTTGACCACGGCACAAGTTAATCAGTTGACCACTGCTCAGATGCAGTCTTTGGCAACGTCTAGCAAGTTGAGCTCGATCTCTGGCACGCAGATGGCGGCACTGAGTAGCGCGCAACTGGTAGCGCTGACCTCGGACCAGTGGGTGGCCTTGCGCAAGGACCAAATTAACGGTTTGACCAGCGCGCAGGTGTACGCTATTGAAACAGGCGACCTAGCAAAGCTGAGTACAACGCAAATTGCTGCGTTCAAGACCAACATCAGAGGCTTTAACACAGACCAGATTGTGGCACTTACCACGACACAGGTTTCCGGTTTGGACTCTGGCCAGATTCAGGCCCTGACTTCTACACAATTGCCTGCAATGGAAACCGCTGACTTTGTCAAACTGAATTCAACTCAGTTCAACGCCTTGACAACTGGACAGATTCAGGCTCTGAGCACTTTGCAGTTGGCTAACTTGTCAACAGACCAGCTGGCCAACATGACCACAGACAGCGTGCAGGCCTTGACCACTGCACAAATTAGTAGCTTGGCAACATCCAACATCAACAAGCTTAGCACAGCCACACTGGCGGCCATCGAGACTGCAGACTTTGCTGCCATGAGTTCAGCGCAGATTTATGCTTTGGATACGGCGCACATTGTTGCCATGACCACCGCACAGCTTCGAGGGCTGGACTCTGCTGACTTTGCAGCCATCAACACGGCAGGCATCGCAGCATTGACCTCAGACCAGTTCAATGCTCTGACCACTGTGCAGCTCAAAGGTTTTACAACCGCTCAACTGGTGGCATTGACGACTGACCAAGCCGGGTTGCTGACCAGTGCACAAGTTGCAGGTCTGGTGAGTACACAAGTTGCCGCTATCGCGACCGATGACTTTGTGAAGCTCACAACAACAGTGATATCCAAGCTGACGACTGCACAAGTTGCTGCTCTGGCCACAAGCCAGGTCAACAACATGACCACAGACCAGCTTGTAAGCCTGACAACTGCCTCGGTGGCCAAGCTGACCACGGATCAAGTTGTGGCGCTGACGACTGCGCAGATGCCAAACCTGAGCAGTGCTCAAGTTGGCGCGCTTTCATCCTCACAAATTAGAGCGATTCAGACAGTCGACTTTGCCCAAATCAGTACAACAGCGATTAGTTCGATCACCACGGCCGCATTGTCTGGCCTGACCACGGCGCAATTGGTAGCTTTGACGACAGACCAGGCTGCTGTAATTAGTGCAACACAAGTTCCGGCCATTAGCACAACGAACTTGGCTGCCATGGAAACTGCCGACTTTGCAAAGTTCTCGACTGATGCAATTGTGGCATTGACAACCTCACAGGCTGCAGCGATTACCAGTGCGCAGATGCCAGCACTCACCACAGACCAATTGGTGAAGATGGAGACACAAGACTTTGCGGCATTGACCACAGCAAGCATTGTGGCCCTGAGCACTTACCAGATGGGTAGCCTAACGACTGCCCAACTCAAAGCCTTGACTCCCACACAAGTTGTGAAGCTAGAGACTGCCGACTTGGCTGCTTTGACCACAGACCAAATTGTGGGTATCGAGCTTAGCGATTTGGCTTTGCTGACCACCGACCAGATTCGTGGCTTGACTACGGCGGGGCCATTAACGGGCCTAACGACTGCGCAAGTAGCAGCCCTTACTGCAGCTCAAGTTGCGTCACTCACGACTACACAGGTGGCTGGACTTACTACTGCTCAAATTTCTGCCATTGAAGTGCAAGACTTTAGTGGAATGGATACATCACAGATCCGTGCGTTGACATCTGCCCAACTTAGTAGCCTGACAAACTACCAAGTGGCGGCTTTGACAACTGATCAGGTGCAAGCGCTTTCTACAACAAACTTTGCAGGGCTGACTTCAAGCTTCATCCAGGCTATGGAGATCACCGACATTGCTGCATTCACGACTGTACAGATAGTGGCCATGGACAGCGCGCATATTGGTGCCTTGTTACCTAGCCAGATTGGCGCACTAACCACGGGACAATTTGTTGCAATTCAGACTGCTGACCTTGCGGGACTTACTTCACCTCAAATTCAGTCGATCCCGGCCGGTCTCCTTGTTGCAATGACTACAACTCAGATCACAAGCCTGAGTAATACGCAATTGGGCTATCTGACTACAACCCAAGATGCTACTTTGACTGCCGCACAGTTAGGGGCCATGTCTACGGCGCAGCTTGCTGCGGCACGTACGCCTCTAATTCTTGACTTGGGCGGCGACGGCATCCATACCACGTCACTTGATCAGGGCGTCACCTTCGACCTGATGGCAACTGGTACTAGGATTCCTACGGGTTGGGTGGGAGCAGGAGACGGATTACTTGTCCGAGACCTCAACCAAAACAACCTTATCGACTCTGGTGCTGAGCTATTTGGCGATGCAACCGTCTTGCCAGACGGTACAAGCGCCCACAACGGCTTCCAGGCACTGGCAGCTCTGGACACTGACTTCAACGGTGTGATTGATGCTAACGACAGAAGCTTTAGTGAACTTCAGGTCTGGCAAGACGTCAACCAAGACGGTATCAGCCAAGCTGACGAGCTTCACTCGATGGAGGACTTGTCCATTAAGTCGATATCTCTAGGATTCAATCCAGTATCACAAGATGACGCTGGGAACTGGATTGGACTGGAGTCGACCTACCAGACTACCGACGAAGAAACTCACAAGCTAGTTGACGTCTGGTTTAAGTTGAGTTAAAAACAACATTCAATGTTTTCGGAAGCCCAACTCGAGTAACTGAAAGTATTGATCATATTGTCATTTCGTGAATTCCACGAAGTGAAGACAATATGAAAACCGAGACTTCCATTTCTTCAAGGATAAGAGATGGAGAAGTCAAAGTTCACGGAGAGCCTGCGCAAGATTACAAAGAACAGTGGAACGTTTCCAAGCGATTAGGCGATGAGCAAATTGTTCTACTTGGCACTGAGAAATATTAGCCAGAAATGGAACATGCCAATTCGGGACTTGAAGGCGGCTCTGAATCGTTTTAGAATTAAGTTTGAGGACTGGGTCCCTCATCAACGACCCTTGACACCTTTTACACAAATAATCGGACACCCTCTATTCTAAAAAATTTTATTTTATTATTCTCAAGTTAATATTATTCCAAAGCTCATTATGGTCTTTTGAGATATAAATATTTGATTTGCCATCATTCATATAAGAAAAAAACCCATTTTCTTCATAGGCACCTGAACTTGACTCCTCCCCTCTTTTGTGCAATATAAAAATGTCGGAGTCTTTGAAAGAGGGTAGAACATAACTTCCCCCGCCTTGTACTGATATAAATATCCGCGACGCACTCAAAATTTCCAACTTTAATTTATTATATTCTTCACCCTCAATTTTTTCCAAAATTTTTATTGAATATTTATCAGCGATTTTTTCATCCGGATAGTTACAAAAATCATTGAGATCTATTGAGTAATCTTTGCTAATACGTAAGCCTGGCCGCGAATATATTATCTCATACTTCTCTGAGTATTCCTTAAAAAGATATTCGAGAAATATTATGGGTAGATAGTTAACAGGGCCCTCCACCCACTCGACTGTAAATTTATTTTGTATGAACATTATTGGTTTTTTTTCTGCTATTTCACTCCATTTGAGGGAGTAATATTCAGTACGCAAATCTCTATATTTTTCATGCTGTGACTTTCTTGCACCGTGCTCACTCAAATTTGGTGTCGGGAAGCGGAAATTAGGCATAAAATAATCTCTTATTATATCTTTTTCGTGAATGGCGGAATTATTTAAAAATTTATAATAGATTGACATTCCTTTATATGTTGAAATCTTCCTATTCTTCATTTGATTATTATTATACAAATACCAAATGAACGGTAAAAAGCATACCAGTTCTGTTCCATATTCACCATAATAAGACAAGTAAGTATCAGGTCCAAAAAATGTTAACATTTCTTCTATGCCATTTTCGGATTCTTGACTCCAGCTTACATTTAAAGATTTAACATTTGGATTTAACTCTATACTAGCTGTCCATTTTTTTATTATTATTTTATCCAATCCTTCCATCAAAAATTCTCCAACTTCTTTACTATTATATATTATTTGTTTATTATCTAAGTCATATTCCCCCCGTAATACCAAGGTAACATCATATGGTTCAGTTATTTTTTGAAAAAAGAGGCCTTGATTCTTGCTATATGAAACCAGTAAGTCTTGATTCAATTTAAATATGTTCATTTTTTCACTCACTTAAGTGGACCCTAAGAGCAAGACAAACTTGATGCCAGTTTAAGGTGCACTCAGGTTGCATGCAGCTGCTGGACGCTGCCCCAGTTTATGGATTCTATTCCTAATGTCTTTTATCAACACAGTTCCGCGCTGGTAAAGAGGATCACAATCTGCCCAAACACCTCACCGTGTCAATTTCTTCACCACGTCACTCTGGGGAGGATTCCTCCCTCACAGTTCGCCCAGCAGCAGAGGATTCAAATCTTTGCCACTGACTCCAACAACAATCAATTTTTAGATTAACCTTGCAACACCGGACTACTTCTTAATCAATGGTACGTCTCAAGGGAACAGGTCAGTATTACATTCCCGCAAAATTGAAAAAAAACTATCCTTTGCGACTCAAATCCAATAACTTTACCATCTACGTCTTGAATACTTTTAGCTAAAGGTATTGAATATGCTCCCAAATTAGCTTCAACATCTACAACTATTGGATTATTCGCATCTATTATAAATTTTTTTATATTTCAAGATGATATTGCTCTCATTGGCCAGTATTGTAAAGTACGTTGGTTATAATGCCTTAGTTGCAAAAAGTAGGTAATCATCTTCATTACACTCAATTTTATTTGAACGTGGACGCATGTTATTTTCTTTTAATTAATATTTATTAAATGCAACTTTTCTTAATATAAATAATAATTAAATATTGGTGTGATCTTTGAATTAATATTTACTCAACCTATGGCTTGATACATTCCACACAAAGACTTTCCATTATTTTAATAGGATCCAAAGGTTCAATTATTAAAATATCCTCAATTATACTATCGCCATACAACGTTTTATTGATATCAGAAAAACCTGTATGCTCCAACATCCATTCTAAAGATTCATAATCATAACCACATTTGTGTTCATGATTATGTAGCATCCCCATAAATATAGAACCTTTCGTAGAATAGATTGTTGGATCTATTCCACCATATTTTTTATATTGTTCAAAGAAAAATTTGTTGTTTTGATAATAAGCATTTATCCATAACTCCAAATCTGGAACAAGTACTCTCATTCTGCCACCAGGTTTTAAAGCTCGAAAACACTCTTTGAGAAATTCGATACCATCTACATAGCTCAAATGCTCAAGCATATGTGAATGGTAAATTAGGTCAAGAGAATTGTCTGTTGCAGGCACACCATTACGAAGATCATGGTTGAACATGACTGTATTAACAGTGCCATTAAGATCTTTATATAACACTCCAGATTTTAATTGCGACCAAAATCCCACATTCATAAAATTCTCATAGATTTTTAAACCACAACCCAGGTTATATCTCTTATAAGAATTAGATAATATTGGCCATGTATCATTCATATATATCTCCGATAAATAATATTGATTTAAGAATTTCTCAAATTACAATTTAATTTTTGTAAATTAATTGCTAATTGTTCAACTTGATTTTTCCAATTATTTTCCAACTCAAAAACTTTTTCTTTCATATTTTTTAAAACTGTATCAATAACGCACTCACTATCACTTTCAACTTGATTATTATTAAAATTAAATTTAATTTTCGGCAATGAACCAAGTTCAGATTGATTTATTTCAACCCAGTCAATTTGTTTTTCCTGTAATAGAATTGGAACTGCACCACAAAGCACCGCATCAGTAACAGTAGCAGTAATAGAGTCCCATGAAAAAAAATACTTGCAATTTCTCAATAATTCAGCTAACTGTCTTTTATCTCTTGGCCAGTCTCTTTCTATTAAAACTGATCCATCTATTAAAAAACAGTTAGCGTAACCTGTCCCTTTACCAAAATAGGTTAAGTTTAGTTTGCGCTGACTCCAATGCAAAGTGTTATGATCATTCATCCATTCAGAAACAAATGGCTTAAACAAGACCATATTAGGATCTTCAATATAAATTTTAGAAAAACCGATAACATAATCTGATACTATTTCATACAATGGCTTACCAAGCACGTAAGTTGCAAAAATTTTACCTTGAAGTGGATTGCCTTTTACAATATCTGGATATATTACACATGAGTTATTAATGAAACTATTAATTTCATTTATGTTTTTACCAGTAAAATAATCATAATATTGGCCAGAACCATCTAAAAACTCAACATTAGAAGTAAACCCAAATTTAAAATTTTGATTGGATTGAGAGCCTTCTGTTATTATTGATAGTCCAGCTTTATATCCAAGCTGATTTAATGCCGTACATAACTCATGCAAGACCATTACACCTCCTGATCGAGATGTATATGGTGGTGCGGCAACAATAAAATTTATCATGATAATAATTAAAATATTTCGATAGGCAAAACCAACCCGACCGAATCAAGTAATTTTTTACGTCTCCCTCTAATCTGCTCATTTGGTGACTTATGTCTTCTATATACATATAAATAATCAATCACTGCATTAAAATTTAAAGCATCAGCACTGGATCCACGCCTATCCGTTGTTTCATCATCTACTTCAAATATATTGGAACAAATAATTGGTGTATGAACAGGCAGTATCTCTTTATGAAAATTCAAAAGAAAATCCCAATCTTCATATGCTCTCATTGAGCAATCAAATTTAAATTCTCCAATTACAGATCTATTAAATATGAAACATGACATATGAATTTGGTTTTTTACAAAAATATTTAAATCAAGCATCTCAGACAAATCAAGAAAATTATCTTTTATTTTAATTGGTCCTGTTTCCAATCTTTTCTCTTTAACAACAATGCAATTGAAATAGTTAACACGAATATTTAAATTTAATTTCCTAAGATTATTAAAAAAATCAGGATGCCATGAGTCATCATCGTCCAGAAACATTATATTTTCACCATTTGCAAGTTGCAGACCCAAGTTACGACTGGCAGATGGCCCATTCAACCCACTTCTCCGTAAATAGAGATCATGACTTCTTAAATTTTCATGACACGCAATTAACGTTTTGTAATCCTCAACATCTGAAATTACAATAATCTCGATATCTTCTCTATGTTTTTGAATATTTATTGATTTTAAGGTTCTAGTTAATAATCCTGCACGTTTATGCGTTGGAATTATTAATGTTAAATATGGGTTTTTCATATCTTATATTTCAATTTGAATTTTAATTTAAGGTAATCTTGAGTAATTATTACTAAATCACTCAGTCTTCTAGAATAAATTGACTCAATAACAGCTTGGTCTCCAATAGTTTTTACACCTAATTCAACATGCCTTTTTGTAGCTTTTAGTTGCTCTTCAGCAGATTGTAAAGACTGAAATGTTGCAGTTTGACGGTAAACAGCACCAACTAATTGACTCCAGTTATTGTCAAATTCCATTTGTAATTTGAAGCTCAATGCCTCAGTTTCAATCTTACTTGACTCGCTTACTAAGGTCGCTTGTCTAACAGCAGAGGAGTTACCCCCTCCAGAGTAGAGAGGGACGGAATATTGCACACCAAGTTGCTTATTTTTATACTGATAACCTTGTGTACTGGTAGCATCGTTCTGCGCGAGATTAATTGCAGCCATTAAATCCAATGTGGGCTTGTTATCTGCTTGAGCCATTTTTACTCGTTCAAGCTGCATCATCTCTTGCAACTGGGCCATCTGCAGTTCTATAGATGTATCACGCACGTTTTCCCAAGCAGAAGACTTTGCAGCTTCAGAAATCACCGGAGAAGGTGCTAAATCAAACTCTTTTTCTAACATTTCTCCAGCAGATATTTTTGTTAGTCTCTCGAAGACACTTTGTTTTGCCTTTAATGTTTCCATAGCCTGAATATAGGTTGCTTTTGAGTTCTCATACTGCGACTCTGCTTCCAGCATGACGTCTTTGGTACTGTCGCCTTGTTTAAATTTTGATCGCTCTTGTCTAGCTGCAGCTTGCAAGTAGGTCAATGGCTTTTCATAGGCTTTTGCAATTTTTTGGGCTCCAAGCAACTCTATCCAGGCGTTTATAACTCTCGATTTGAGCTCTGCAACATCGAACTTATATTTGAGTTCTGTGTATTCAGTTTGTAGCTCTGCATACCGCAGCGACGATAACTCCTTGGGTCTTATCAAGGCCTGTCTTATTACAAATTGATGATTCACTGAAGGGCCAGTAAAGCTTCTAGATGCAGTACCACCCGTTGGAATATCTTGCCTAGTAGTTTGCGTAAGCTGGCTTGAGGAGCCTTGCAATGAAATTTGCGGTAACAATCTAGATCGCGCAATTGCTATGTTTTCCTCAGTAGCCATTTGATTCAACTTACTGGCTCTAATTGAAGGATCAACCTTGATAGCTCTTTCTATGGCGTCTTCAAGATTTACTGCTTGCGCAGTTGTTGCAATCAACATCCAAAGTCCGCTCAAAAACAATTTGTAGTGTCGGTTGATTTTGCAATATTTCATATGTGTCATGATCATCATTCTTCTTTCAAAGATGCCGCAATCCGCTTAGTCAACGGATACATGATGTACTGCAGCAGCGTACGCTCGCCCACCTTAAACAGCACCTCAGTAGGCATACCTGGCTGCAACACACGGCTACCAAGCACCTTCAAACCTTCAGGCGTAATTTCTACCCTGCCTAAGTAATAGCTGCTAATGCCGCCCATACCAGCGCTTGGGTCTGTAATGACATCGGAGGTCAGTGCCACCAACTTACCAGGCACCACCAATTGCGGCGTGTTCGCAAAGGTATTGAAGCGCACAGACACGTCCATACCGGTTTGCACTTTGTCAATGATGTGCGGTTGTACTTTGGCGTCAACCAGCAGCGCCTCGCTCTTAGGCACTACGTCCATCAATTTTTGTCCCGCCATCACCACGCCACCTGTAGCACTGATGCTCATACCCACCACTTGGCCATCAACGGGCGATTTAATTTGAGTGCGCACCAGCTCTTCGCTGGTTGTGGTTAACCTTTCCTTGCCAGCCTGAACTTCTTTTTTCACTTCAGCCAAAATGCCCATCACATCTTTTTGATAATCTTGCTTTCGCTGCGCCATCCGAAACTGAGACTCTTCAATTGATCTGCTCAAGCGAGCTTGGTTTGACTTCAAATCAGACAATGCCGTTTTAAGTTCAGTTTGTGTTTGCTCCATCTGCAACACTTGATTCTTGGGTGCGTAACCCTCTTCTGCCAAGGTCTTAATGGATTTCAAATGTTTTTCTTGCAGTTGAATTTGCACCAGTCGATTGGCCAAAGATTGGTCAACACCCCAAAGCTGATCTTTTAGTGCTTGTATGCTTTGCTGAAGCGCCGAAACTTCAGCTTCAAAAGACGCGCGCCTAGCAGTAAACAAGTTCTGCTGAGTCAACATTAACTGCTGAACAAAAGGATCTGCTTTGTTAGCTGTAATGTCAGTACCAAAAAGTATGCTGCCAGCGTTTTTAAGTTCAGCCTCCAAGCGAGCTTCTACCGCACGTTGGCTCAAATAGGCTTGCCGAATAGTTTCGTTGTTGGCTCTCGCTTGGGTGTCACTTACCTCAATTAGCACGTCACCTTCTTTAACCCACTGGCCCTCTTTCACCAACACGTCTTTCACCACACCCCCTGTAGAGTGTTGAATGGTTTTCTTACGTGTTTCAATGGCCACCGTACCCGAGGCCGGCACGCCTTGATCGAGTGGGGCAAAGCCTGCCCACAGTAAAAATGCGCCCAAACCCACCACCAAGACTGCAGCGCCCAAACGAATGGGTTGTTGAGTGTTCACTTCATCCTCTACCAAATCTGGCAAAGAAGTTTGAACTGGCGGTTTTTCTTGAGTAGTCATCATTGTCCTTAAGCCACAGGCAACAAGGCTGGCTCTGGGTTCAGGGCCTCGTTGTGCAGCATTTTTCCTTTGGCCAGAACCACCAGTCGGTCGGCAGTGGCCAATAAATTCCTGTCATGCGCCACCATAAAAATAAGGGCGCCAGTAGATTTCATTAAATTCAAGGTGGTTACCAAGGCTGTAGTGCCTTGTTCATCCATGTTGGCATTGGGTTCGTCCAGCACCAGCAATTGTGGGTTACCATAAATGGCCCTGGCCAATGCCAATCGCTGACGTTGCCCACCCGACAAAAATCCACCAGCTTCACCAATGGCGGTGTCATAACCTCTGGGCATGCGCAAAATCATTTGGTGGATGCCCACCTTTTGCGCGGCCTCTATCACTGCTTCAGAATTGACTTCACCAAATCTGGCAATGTTGTCGGCAATGCTCCCGTCCATTAACTCTATGTCTTGTGGCATGTAACCCACTTGCCCACCTAATGCCTCGCGTTGCATGTGGGTCATATCTTGTCCGTTCAAACGCACTTGTCCCATCACGCCTTGTGAAATTCCCAAAATACAGCGCAGCAACGTTGACTTACCCGCACCCGAGTGGCCTGCAATGGCAATCACCTGGCCTTCATTGAATTCTGCATTCAAGCCCTGCAAAATAGGTTCAGCTCTGCCTGGCACCTTGGTTCCCAAGTTGTGCCATTGCATGGGCCCCTTCAAATCGCTAGGCTGGCTTGGATTGGCTTGCAACGGATTTTCAGCCAACATTTTCTCAACGCGCAAGTAGGCAGTTTTGGCTTGCATGAACATCTTCCAGCTCGACACCAACATATCAATGGGTCTCAGTGCGTTAGACATGAGCATGTTGGAAGCCACCATAGCGCCTGAAGACAGCTCGCCCTGAATAACCAAGTAAGCGCCAACAGAAAGCACCACCGATTGCTGACACTGGCGAACCAGTTTGCTCAGCATTTGCACTTTGTGCATGTTTCCTTGCGAGTATGTGTGTATCTTCAAATGGCCTAAGTACAAGCGTAGCCAACGCGTACGCAAATTAGACAGCATGCCCAGGGATTCGACAATTTCTGAATTCTTAAGCTTGGCGCCTACGTAGGTGTTGGCTACTTGTGCGGCCTCCATGGCTTGCTCAAAAGGTGCTTCGGTCCACTTGTTGCTCAAATAAGCCAAGATGCCAAACAAGACCATGAAGACCAAGCCTGTCCAACCCAACACAGGGTGCATCATGAATAAAACAGCCAAATAGACTGGCGTCCATGGAATGTCAAACACTGTAAAGAAGCTTTGACTCGAAATAAGCTGACGCATGCTGGTCAAATCGTTAAAGACCATCAGTGCTTTTTCTTCTGTGCCTTTTCTGCGTGAATCAAAGCACGCTTTTAAGATTCGGGTGTTCAATTGCTGATCAAAGCGCAAGGTGGTTCTCACCAAAACTTGGGTGCGTATCCAATCGGCAAAAGACGATAACATCAAGCCAGCCAACACCAGCAGAGTTAACGCAATCAAGGTCACTTCAGACCTGCTTAGCATCACGCGGTCAAACACTTGCAGCATGTACAAGGTTGGGGTGATCAAGAGCAAGTTGTAAACACAACTGAAAATACCCACCCACATAAATTCTTTGCGGGCCTGCCATACCAACTGGCCCAATTCACTGCGCTGCAAAAACTGTACAAGTTTGATCATGATGGCGCTACCTCTTTGAGCTTGGCCAACACTTCATCACGCGGCCCCCACAATTGCATGCGGCCATCGTTCAAAAACAAAATTTTGTCGACAACTGTCAGTGGACTTGCTTTGTGCGTCACGATCACGACAGTGCTGCCCGCAGCTTTGAGTGCCTTCAACAGTTCGATGAACAATGCGTCGCCTTGCTCATCTAGACTTGAATTGGGTTCGTCCAATACAATCAGTTTCGGCATGCCATAAACAGCTCTGGCAAGCGCAAGCCGCTGCCTTTGCCCGCCAGACAAAAATGCGCCAGCAGTGCCAACGCGTGTCTCGTATTTTTCTGGCAATGTTTGAACAAATTCGTCCAAGCCCAACAAGCGCGAGGCATTCAACACTTTGTCCATGTCCACAAGACCAAATCGGGCAATGTTTTCGGCCAATGTTCCGTCAAACAACTCAACCGTTTGGGGCAGATAACCTAAGTAGGGGCCAAGGTTTTCCTTTGACCACTGAAACACATCGGCACCGTCCAAACGAACTTTGCCACTTTGTGCGCCCCATATGCCCACCAATGCACGGGTAAGGCTAGACTTGCCAGAAGCAGAAGGGCCAATCAGTGCCAGAGTTTCTCCAGCGCTTAAGACAAAGCTCAAACCTTTCAAAATGGCTGGGCCTTTGCCAGGCGCCGCCAAGAACAAGTTTTCCACCACCAGCTGGCCAACAGGCGGCGGCAACACCATGCCTGTTGGTTTAACCGGTACCGACTCAAGCAATGCATCCAAGCGTGCATACGAGTCTTTGGCACTCACAATCATTTTCCACTGCGCAATGATTTGAACCAAAGGCGCCAGCATGCGACCGCCCAAGACCGATGCCACAATCATGAGTGAGCCGCTGTCTTGTAGCAAACCTACGATGGTTAACCAGCAACCCAAGCCCATCATCAATGAGCCTTGTGCAGCCTGACCAAATTTAGACACTGCCGCACTTAAGCCCGAAGACTCAGAAGAGGCGGCATTGAGTTGCAAGAATTTCTTTTGTTTCTCCATCCATTTGTTGTGAATAGCACTAAACATGCCCATGGCCTCGACCACTTCTGAGTTGTTCAAAGCACTTGAGACATAGGCTTGCGCTTCCATGCCCGCCCTGCCAGATTGCACCACTTGCGGCTCGGTCACTCTATGGGCTCTGACGGCCAATACAAATTGGCAAACGGCACCGACCAAGGCAAACAATGCCATGCTAGGGTGAATAAGTAACACCAGCAACAAAAAGATCAAAGACACCGGTGCGTCCAGAAAAGCTGTGACCATGGGTGAACCTATAAAGTCACGCACTACTCGCAGATCACTGAGGGCCTGCGGTGAACCGCCAGGCAGCTGCAAGCGACGCGCCTCATACATGGCATCGAACACTTGGTTGCGCAAATCTGAATCGAATTTAAGGCTGATGGCCGTCATCATTTGAAGTCGAACCCATTCCAAAACCTCGACAAACAAATAAACAACAAAGACAAGCAAGAGCAGCATCATCAAGGTTTTGATGCTTTGGCTGTTGAGCACCATGTCATAGACTTGCATCATGAACACAGTAGGCGCCAGCATGAGCATATTAATGGCCAAGCTAAACCACAGAGTCTGTTTGACCAGACCTGTATGCGCCCACAGGGCAGACTTCAGCGTTGAGGGAGCTCCCATCAACACCTTGCCGTTAAGCTTTGAAGCGGCTAAAACACTCACTCGCAATCCTTGATTTATTGACACTTAGACAGTGCATCAAGCTGGGTTATGCAAAATTTGAGCCAAGTAATAAGTTAGTTCTTTGACAAAGAAGGCGTCAACCAAAGCTGGCTCAGAGATTGCTAATTCATGGCTTATCAAGGCGAAACGGAAGTTTGCATGTCAAATTTCCGTCGGCAATTCATATGTCAGTTGAAAAGTAAAGGCCACAAGGCATGCTGAACGTCATTCACGAAGCTGAGGCACTTCAAAACAGCGGACGCTGGAAAGAAGCAGCCCAGATCTACCAAACAGCTTTGGCTGCACCGCCCAGCGCCTTTTCGCACGTCTATTGGTTTAACCTAGGTGTGCTCTACGGGCAAAACAATGCCCAGCAGGAGGCAGAAGACGCCTACCGGTCTGCCATCTACACCAAGCCCGACTTCATTCAAGCATGGTTCAATTTAGGAGCCTCCGTTGAGCGTTCTGGCCGCAAAGAACACGCCATTACCATTTGGCAGTCCATGCTAGACCACCCTTTGGTCACTAGAACCAAAGAAGTTGACATGTACATCATGGTGCTCAATGCCATGGGACGCATTCACGAGGAGATGCGACTTTTTGAGGCTTCCGAAAAGTTTCTATTAGAGAGCCTGCAAACTCAGCCTGATCAGCCCAAGGTCATTCAGCACTGGGTGCATTTGCGTCAAAAGCAATGCAAATGGCCCATTTACTCTGACATTGAAGGCACCGACAAGGGCGAATTGTTAAAGTGGACCTCACCTCTTGCGATGCTCTCCGCCAGTGACGATCCGGGCATGCAGCTGGCCACAGCCATCCGGTTTGTTCACGAAAAAGTGAACATGCGCTTGCCCACATTGACAAGCGGCAAGCCTTTGCCATTCAAAGGTGACCGCAAATTAAGGCTGGGCTTTTTGTCTTCAGATTTCTGCATGCATGCGGTTTCTTTGCTGACGGTCGAGTTATTCGAGCTCTTGGACAAGTCAAAAATTGAAGTTTATGGTTTTTGCTGGAGCAAGGAAGATGGCTCCTACCTCCGCAAGCGGGTTGTATCAGCCATGAACCATCACATTCGCATTGCAGACATGTCAGATGAAGAGGCCGCCCGCTGCATTCAAGCTCAAGGCATTGATGTCCTCATTGATCTACAAGGCATTACCTCGGGCGCTAGGCCCAATATTCTTTCTTACCGCCCTGCCCCAATCCAAATGACCTATTTGGGATTTCCAGGCACAACGGGGCACCCCTGCATTGACTACGTCATTGCTGACAAGTTTTTAATTCCAGAAGAAATGAAGCCCTTCTATACAGAGCAGCCTTTCTACATGCCAGATGTCTACCAGTGCAGCGACAGGCAACGGCCCGTAGGGAAAACCCCCGCAAAATCCCTCTACAACCTGCCTGAAGACAAGTTCATCTTTTGCACATTCAACAACAACTACAAATTCACACCCGAGATTTTCAGGGCTTGGATGCAGATATTGGTGAAGACTCCCAATTCCGTTTTCTGGCTGCTAGAAGACAACGAATGGTCCAAGGCATCATTGATTAAAGAGGCCGGTCAATTGGGTGTTGCCGCTGAGCGGCTAATTTTTGCCGGTCGTGTTGCCCCTGAAGATTACCTGGCCAGATACAAACTGGCTGACTTATTTTTGGACGCATACCCCTTTAACGGAGGTACCACGGCCAACGATGCACTGTTTGTACAGTTGCCGGTTTTGACGTATTCCGGCAAGACTTTCGCGTCTCGAATGGCCGGTAGTTTGCTCACTGCACTGGACATGCCAGAGCTGATTACTTTCACTCTGGAAGACTACAAAAAACGGGCCATTGAATTGGGCTCAAACAAACAAGCCTTCGAGAAGGTCAAGAAGAAGCTGGTTCGCAACGCCAAATCTTCACCGCTTTTCAACATGCCTTTGTTTGTGAAGAACTTTGAAAAAGAGTTGTTCAAAGTGGCAAGCGCCGTGAGCCATCCCAATAAATAAATGTGGCAATGAAAAGCTGGCATCCCTTTTGCTTATTACCCCTCAATCGTCAATTCGACATTTGGTTTAACTAATTTTTGGAGTCATCAATGAACATCAATTTACAACTCGCCATGCAAGACTTTATCAGTGCACAAAGCTTGGACGGCAAAGAGATTTCTCGCTTTACGCCTGAAGACTTCCGCTTGGGCGTTCAATGGTTGGTGGCTCAAAACGAACACAACTTAGCTCAGGCACTTGCCGAAGCTGGTTTGAGCCTTTACCCCGGCAGCGAAGACATCTTGGCCATTTCTAGCTTGCTGGCAATGACACGCGAAGATTGGCCACTTGCGATTGAGTTGTTAGAAGACTTGATTGAAGTACAAAAAGAAGAAGTCCAGCCTATGACATACCAAATGTTGGCACGCTCTTTGGCTTGTAATTTAGATTTGGCGCAAGCGCATGCTGTTCTTGATCATGCCTTAAGCATTTGGCCCGACGACCAAGTATTGCAAGAAGAAAAAGACACCTTGATTTTGTCTTCATCTGTCATTGCAGCCGACTCAAAAACCCACTAATTCGATTAATTATTCCAATCATCGGCAAATTATTGCCACTGGCAATATGCCGCCTTAGGAGAATGAAATGACTGTTATCAACACCAATGTTAAAGCGCTCTTTACGCAAGCTGCAATGAAGCTCAGTGAGCGAAGCACCATGAAGTCTATGAGTGAGTTGTCTACGGGCAAGCGAATTAACTCAGCCAAAGATGACGCAGCTGGCTTGGCAATTGCAGCTCGAATGACGCAACAAATTCAAGGCTTGAATCAGGGCATTCGAAATGCGGGTGACGCCATTGCCATGATTCAAACCACAGAGGGTGCCACGCAAAACGTAACCACCATGCTGCTTCGTTGCAGTGAGCTTGCCATGCAGGCGGCCAACGATACCTACTCTGATGTTCAGCGCGGATTTCTTAACAATGAGTTCGACCAACTCAAAGAGGAAATCGACCGAATGGCAAAAACGCACGAGTGGAACGGATTCAAGATTCTTGCTGGAGCTGCAGATGGCACTGTAGATGTTCCCGGCTCTGCTGCTGGCCTTGATGCAATTGGTAGCTTGCCAGACAAGCTTGATTTACAGTTTCAAGTTGGTGACAGTGCAACACAACGTATCTCTATCAACCTGCCAAACTTTACTCAGAATGGCACGATTACAAGGTCAGTTTTTTTCACTGACTACGATCCGACCTTAGCTGTTACACCTGGCCAACCCCTCAGCGGTGGTGCCAACGCCTTCAAGACAAATATCTCTACTGTAGATGGCGCTCAAACCGTTATTCAACAAGTTAAATTAGCCCTTGATAAGGTCAGTGAAAGCCGCTCCATGATGGGTGCAGCCATGAACCGACTAGAGCACGTGGTTGACAATTTAACCAATGTTTCTATGAACTCTTCAGCTTCACGCAGCCAGATTGAAGATGCGGACTACGCCAAAGCTTCAACAGACTTGGCAAAAAGCCAAATCATGCAACAAGCTGCAACTGCCGTGCTGGCCCAAGCCAACACAAGCCAGCAAACTGTTCTGAAGTTATTGGGCTAAAGATTTCTTCACGGTTTAGGTCAATACAAGCTCAACTGGCTAACACCAGGTGGCTGTGAAAATTGACGCGCCTGAGCAAATTAACAGCACACCCCATTTCTAATTGAATGTTCCTTCTTTTGATGTCGACAAATTGACGTTAAACATCATTTTTATACGAATTAAGTACTAGTTTTTTCTGGCACGACCATTGCTAACTCTATTGCATATCAATGCAAATGAGGCGACTGAAAGCAATGAGCTTGAACCAAACAGCACAACAAGTCTTATGGATGGACCCCGTTCACTCCCTAAGCGCGCACGATCAAGCAAAGCTTCTTGAAGCCGGTCTGGTTGTCCGTAGCGTTCGATCGCTATTGGACTTAAAAACCGCAATGACCGAACAGCCTTCCACACCCTTGGTTTTGTTGCACAACAAAACGCATGGGCTGCTCGAGGGCATTTTCAGTTTCTTCCCAAATGCATTCAAATCCCGCCCCTTAATTTGCCGCGTCGATCGCGCACAAATTGAACTCGTGGTAGATGCCGTGCGAAAAGGCGCTTGCCATGTCATTGCCTCAGACGACTGGTCACTGGACGCCTGGAAAGTCGCAGCCCGCTCAGTTTCAGCAACTGAAGGCGCAAACTCTCAAATCAATCTTGCCGAAATAGCAGCACCCTTGCGGTCTAAAACGGTGTCAATGGCTTCAATAGCCCTTAGCAACTTATCAGGACCTACCAGCACATTGGTTGAACCGCGCAGTGTTGTTTATGTCGATCCATTGAGTCAGCATTTGTTAGCGCTTGCCCAACGCGTGGCCCAAGCCAATGTAACGGCCCTCATTGAAGGCCCCACTGGCGCTGGCAAAGAAATTTTGGCGCGAGTCCTTCACGAATCCTCAAAGAGAGCAAGAGGCCCTTTTGTTGGATTGAACTGCGCCGCCTTGCCAGAGCACCTCATTGACGACATGTTGTTTGGTCATGAAAAAGGCGCATTCACTGGCGCCCACAAAGACTCTAAGGGCTTGTTTGAACAAGCCAACGGCGGCACCTTGTTTCTAGATGAAATCGGTGAAATGCCTTTGCATCTGCAATCAAAATTGCTGCGCGTATTGCAAGAACGCCTGCTTACAAGGCTGGGTTCTGAACGCGAAGTGGCTGTTGATGTACGCATCATTGCCGCCACAAACAAAGACTTGCGCCAAGCAATTACGGCCAGAGAGTTCAGAGAAGATCTTTACTTTCGAATCAGCACATTCAAATTGCGAGTGCCACCACTGCGCGAAAGACCCGGCGATATTTTGCCTTTGGTCAGTCAGCTGCTGGTACGACATGCCAAAGACACGCAATTCACTTTGAGTTTGGCTGCACAAAAACAACTCTTAACTTACCCATGGCCAGGCAATGTCCGTGAATTGGAAAACGTTGTGCAACGCGCCCTTGTGCTTTGTCCAGATGGGCAAATTGACACCATGCACTTGATGTTTGACGATGGCACAGAGAATTCTGTATTGAGCAACATTTCTGCTCACACACCCATTCAATCAAACCTCTTTGTGCAAGAGTTTCAAAATACAGAAACATTCACACATACAAGCGCTGCTTTTGTCAAAGCCGAAAACAATGTGGGTCTGACTGAATCAGGCACAAACTACTTGCCGCCAAACAATCCTGCCGCAAATCTTCAGGAGGCTGTGAAAAGCAGCGAGCACCAAATGATTTTGGCGGCCATTCAAACCACCGACAGCCGCATGGAAGCTGCTGCCAAGTTGGGCATCAGCCCACGCACATTGCGCTACAAGCTGGCCAAACTGAAGGCTGAAAACAGCAACATGGCATTGGCCGCTTAAGGGGAACTCACATGATCGACAAAATTAACTCCCAAGGCAACATTCAAGCGATGTTGCAAACGCTTCGCTCACACCAATCTCAAGCTGCTGGCGGCATAGACACCGATGGCAACAAGGTGGGCGGCCTGAATGGCTTAGCAGGTTCACAAGGCCCACAAGGCCCCTCAGGCTTTGGTGATTTGGTACGCCAAACCGTGAACAAGGTGAACGAAAATCAAATGCATGCCTCCAAAATTGCCTCCTCTTACGAGCGCGGCGAAGGCGTACCCCTGACCGATGTGGTGTTGAGCATGCAGAAATCTTCCTTGAGCTTTGAAGCCACCTTGCAGGTGCGCAACAAAGTGCTCAAGGCTTATGAAGACATTTTGAACATGCCTGTCTAAAGCCCATTTAACGCTTGCACCCAAAGATACGACTGAGAGATTTCAAACATGGCCACTACATTAGCTCCTTTCCAGCCCGGGCTTGCCTCTCCCGGCACTGGCAGCACAGCCCTCACCACCGCAGGTGGTGGTAACGCCAACAATGGCGGTGCATTGGCAACCTTTACCCCAGGTATGGAGATCAACAACCAAACTGGTGGCTATGTTGCAAGTGGGCCTTTCGCCTCTGTGCAACAACTGCTGAAGCAGCCTGGCGTTAAAAAAGCCATGCCCCTCATTTTGATGGGCTTGGCTGTATTGCTTTTTGGCATTATTTACATCTGGATCAACATGCCCACCTACCGTCCGCTCATGGTCAACATGAGCGAAGCCGATCAGCAAACGGCCATGGAAGCTTTGAGAACCAGCGAGTTCAAGCCCGTCTTGGACCCAGCGTCTGGCCAAATTACGGTGCCTTCCAAAAAGTACCACGAAGCCCGTATTTTCTTGGCCTCTAAAGGCATTCCTAAAACGGGCAATTTGGGCATGGAGTCTCTGAAAGACCAGTCAGCCATGACCACCAGCCAGTTCATGGAGCAAGTGCGCTACACCTCTGCCATGGAGCAAGAATTGGCTCGCACCATCATGCAAATTGACAGCATTCAACATGCTCGCGTGCATTTGGCCATGCCCAAGCAATCGGTGTTTGTGCGTGACCGTACGCCACCTAAAGCATCTGTGGTGATTACCCCTCACTCAGGCCGCTCAGTTTCTGCAAACCAAGTGCAAGCCTTGGTGCATTTGGTAGCATCCAGCGTGCCTTTGATGACACCTGAAAACGTGGCCGTGGTAGACAACCAAGGCAAACTGATTACAGACTCTAGCAGCGCTGCTATTTTGGGTTTGACTTCAGCTGAAAGCCAACACAAACAAAAAATGGAAGATTTGTATCGCCAACGCGTGATGCAAATCTTGTCGCCTATCGTTGGCGACAACAATGTTCGCTCACAAGTGAACATGGCGCTTGATTTTACGCAAACAGAAGTGACGACCGAAGACTTTGACACACGTGGTAAAGGTCCTAAGACGCGTTCTGAAGCTGTCAGTGAAGACAATAATTCTGCGATGGAAGCCGCTGGCATTCCTGGCACATTGTCAAATACACCGCCTCCAGCTCCTTCTGCAACCACCAACTCTTCCGCTGCAACTTCTGCAGGTGCAGGCGGCGGTGTCAGCAGCAAAACCGCTAGAAGTACTCGCAACTTTGAAATTGACCGCTCCGTACGCCATGTTAAAAATGCAACGGGTACCGTTGATCGCTTGAGTGTGGCCGTGCTGATCAATGAACGCGCGCCAATCACCACTAAAAATGAAAAAGGTGAGGTGACAGACTCCAAGCCAAACCCTTACACCGAAGATGAAATTACCCGCATGCAAAACTTGGTGCGCGGTGTCGTGGGCTTTGACGAAAAGCGTGGCGATGTGGTGACTGTGGTGCAAGCCAAGTTTGAACCCGAAATTGTTTACGACTTAAGCATTCCTTGGTACAAAGACGAATCTTTGCAAACTTACATCAAGAGTGGTTTGCTGGGTGTGATGTTCTTGGCATTCTTGTTGTTGGTCATTCGTCCTGCCGTGCTGCGCATGTTGGGCTTGCTCAAAACGCCAGCCGAGTTGGAAGCCGAAGCTGCCGCTGCTGCTCTTGCCGAAGAGAAGAAAGCCATGAGCGATGGTGAATTGTCACCAGAAGACATGAATGCCATTCAAATGGGTGAAGGTGAGACTTTGGAAGAAATCAAGGCCAAGCTCAAGCCAAAGAAATCAAGCATTTCCATGGAAATGTTGGACACTGCCAATACCTACGACGACAAAGTGGCTCTGGTGCGCATGATTGTGGCGGAAGACACTTCTCGTGTTGCCAGTGTGCTGAAGAAAATGATCAAGGTTTCTTAAGGAAATACCATGGCCGAAAAAGAAATAACACTCACGCAAGCAGAAGCTGAAGCTGCTGAAAAATTACGCTCAGAACTTTCAAATCTTACCGGCGCGCAACGTGCTGCCGTTCTGATGTTGTTACTGGGTGAGCAACAGGCTTCTGAAATTATCAAATTCTTATCGCCTCACGAAGTTCAAGCCTTGGGTGGCGCTATGGTGGCGGTGTCTGACGTATCACAAGAAGCGGTCAACACCATCTTGGACGATTTTGTTTCAACCATCAAGAAGCAATCAAGCCTTGGATTAGGTTCTACAGACTATGTAGAAAAAGTCTTTAAACGAGCCTTGGGTGACGACAAAGCAGCTTCTGTTTTAGGTCGCATCTTGCCAGGCCAAAGCACCAAAGGTTTGGAAATTTTGCAGTGGATGGATGCCCGCGCTATTGCTGACATGATCAAAACCGAACACCCTCAGGTGACAGCCATTATTTTGTCAGTGCTTGACCATCAAGTAGCGGCCGATGTTTTGAACTTCTTGCCTGATGAAACTCGCCCAGAAATTATTCAACGCGTGGCCAGCTTGGAAACAGTTCAACCTTCAGCCATGCAAGAACTTGAGTCCATCATGAAGCTGCAGTTCACCAACAACACCAGCTCCAAGTCTTCCAGCTTTGGTGGTATCAAAGCAGCTGCGCAGATCATGAACTCGACCAAGACAGCCTTGGAAGCCTCCATCATGAAGGGCTTGGAGCAGATTGATGCTGACTTGATGATGCGCATTCAAGACAACATGTTCACTTTCGAAAATTTGGCTGCCGTCGACAACAAAGGCATTCAGGTACTCATGCGTGCGGTGGACAACAACCAGTTAATGATTGCCATGAAGGGTGCCAGCGAAGATGTCAAAGCACGCTTCTTCGACAACATGTCAGAGCGTGCGCGTGGCATGTTCAAAGACGAGATGGACGCCAAAGGCCTCATGCGCTTGTCGGATGTGGAAGAAGCACAGAAACAAATCATGCGCTCTGCACGCAAGCTGTCTGATTCAGGTGAGTTGGTCTTAGGCGGAGGCGACTTTGTATAACACCCTGCCTTCAGGAAAGCCTGCCAAAATGGCGACGCCCCGTGGCGCACCCGTATGGCAGCCCCTCAAACCGCTCAAACCCGTTGAATTACAAAACGCTAGCTTTGTGCAAGAAAATTACTTGCGCGCCAAGGCTTCTCATTTTGCACTTTGGACAGTTGAAGAGCAATTGGCCGCAGGCAAGATGGCGGAAGCATCAGATGAACACATCAAAGCTGACGGCACGGCCAGTGACGAAGTAGACGCTTTAGGTATATCAAATGAAGCTGGCCATAACGATTCCGACAATGACGCAAGCGCCTCTCTTTCTGGACTAGATGCTGAAGCCATTGAAAAACTTAAAAAAGAAGCTTATGACCGCGGTGTAACCGATGGTAAAAAACTGCAACTGTATGCTACCGCCGAAGAAGCTGAACTTGCCGAGACCGAAAGCCTAACGATCTTGGCCGACAAAGCCAATCAACTCTTGGTCAACATTGAGCAAGCTGTTGTTGCCCTGCAAGAAAACCCTGCCGCATGGCACGAACCCCTTAAGCGTCTGGCTTTGCATTTGGCTGAGCAGATGGCTTTAACCGAGCTCAGTATTTCATCTTCAGGTATTCAAAATCTGATAGACCGCTGCATTGAAACACTGGATGTGCAAACCGCTTCCAGCGTTGTGGTGGAACTCAATCCGAATGACATGGCCTTGTTGCAAAATCACAAGGCTGTTCCTGGCGAGCCTAAAAATACTTGGCGCATGGTGGCAGATACGCACTTGTTGCCTGGCAGCGTGCGGGTGCGAGCAGACGATGCCGTTGTCAGCGACCTGATTGAAAACCGCCTAGAAAACTTAGCGCAAGCTTTGTTGGAAAACACCAAGCCTTGGCAAGCACAAACAGCCTTCCAACCAGAGCGACTTGCCGCCCGCAGAGGCAAAGCTGAAACTGTTGAAGATGCACTGCCACTCGACACCAGTTCAAGGTTTGCACAAACCGCAAATTTGAACGAAGCAGAGGATATTGTTGAGCTATCACCCTCTCCTGCCTCTGAGTTTGCGGCGCCACTGAATTTATCTTCATTAGATTTGCCTGATTTAGATTTGCCTGATTCAAAACCCAAGATAGATCAAGACTCTGCAGGGGAAGCGCATGACTAACTTTGCATCAGAAGTAGCTCGGTCCATGTCCTTGGCACGCGCATCCAGTCCAGAGCGCTGCGGCACCTTGGTTCGCTTGGTAGGCCTGCGCATGGAAGCGCGCGGCATCATGGCGCCAGTGGGCTCTAGCTGCGAAATCATTGGTCAAGATGGCCACCGCATTGAAGCCGAAGTGGTGGGCTTTAACGACAAAACTTTGTACCTCATGCCGCTTACAGAACCTGTCGGCATTGGCCCAGGAGCTTCAGTGCGAATAGCTTATGACTTGGGCACAGCATGCCTTGGCCCAGAACTTTTAGGCCGCGTCATAGATGGCCGCGGCGAACCTTTAGACGGCAAACCAAAGCCTGCTTGCAAAGCACGTTTGAGTTTGCTGGGCTTGCCCATCAACCCCATGGAACGCGGTCCTATTGACAGCGTGTTGGATGTTGGCGTGAAAGCCATTAACGGACTACTGACACTGGGCCGCGGACAACGCGTGGGCCTAGTGGCTGGCTCTGGTGTGGGAAAAAGTGTGCTCTTGGGCATGATGACCCGCTTTACCAAAGCCGATGTGGTGGTCATTGGGCTGGTGGGTGAACGCGGCCGAGAGGTTCAAGCCTTCATTCAAGAATCATTGGGTGAAGAAGGTTTGGCCAAGTCTGTGGTCGTGGCCGCACCCGCCAACGTGTCGCCCGTGCTGCGCTTAAAAGCCGCACACATGACACATGTGATTGCAGAATATTTTCGCGATCAAGGCTTGAATGTCTTGATGTTGGTCGACAGTTTGACACGCGTGGCGCATGCGCAACGCGAAATTGGCTTGGCCATTGGCGAGCCACCTACTGCCAAAGGTTACCCGCCTTCTGTGTTTGCCTTATTGCCGAATTTAATTGAACGCGCAGGTGTAGGCCGACATGGTCATGGTTCTATTACCGCCATTTACACTGTGCTGGCCGAAGGCGATGACGCCAACGATCCCATTGTGGACATTGCCCGCGCCTCGCTAGATGGTCAAGTGATGTTGTCTCGCAAATTGGCCGATGCGGCGCACTACCCAGCTATTGATCTGAACGGTTCTATATCCCGAGTGATGCAAAGCTTGCTACCGCCAGACGATTTAAAAATGGCCAATAAGTTTCGCCGTCTGTGGTCTTTGTACCAACAAAACGTAGACCTTATTCAAGTGGGCGCTTACGAAACTGGCAGCAACCCCACGCTGGATGAAGCCATTCGCTTGCGCGAAGAAATGGACATATTTTTACGCCAAGACATGCACGAAGGCAAAGACGAAGCCAGCACGCGTGAAGCTATCAGAAACATGATGGCGGTAACCGCATGAACGATACCGTCGTGGCGCGCCCTTGTTGGACCATCTTGGCACAAAAAGCCGAGGACAAAATAGCGCTTATCCAAAAAGAAATGGTACAAGCTCGAATTCGATTAGACAGCTTGAAAAGCAGCGAGCAGCGTATTCAAAAAATGTACAGCGAATACCACGAAGGCTTAAGCAAGTCTAACGGTGAAAGTGTAGGCATGCGCGAAGCCATGAATCAACGTCAGTTTATGTCGCAGCTCATCAATTTGATGCAACGCGTTAAAACAGATATTTTGTACACAGAAAATGCCATCATTGGCATCAAAGAACA
>Ga0070374_10000120_pt1 | contig 28679 bp, 27 predicted proteins | sample LauGreSuBDMM15SN_2_FD_66374 | JGI IMG/M metagenome (GOLD analysis project Ga0070374, IMG submission 66374) | Freshwater lake microbial communities from Lake Michigan, USA - Su13.BD.MM15.SN (version 4) (version 4) | ecosystem: Environmental > Aquatic > Freshwater > Lake | place: Lake Michigan...
ATTGAGGCTTCTGGAAAATTACTCAAAGGTGACGCAGTAGATAAGATCGTTGAATACGCTCATACCATTGGCGCAGACTTGATCATGCTAGGACATCAGCATCGTGACAATTGGTTGGAGAGATGGTGGGCTGGCTCAATTCCGAAGGCTTTGGTTGAGCACTCACCTTGCAGTGTTTTAGTGGTCATCATCAAATAAGAATGATGATGAGTAATTGAGCCTGTCAGTTTAATGTTTTATCTTTGATAGACGCATCATTTGCAGCTGATGCCGGGTTCTCTGGCTTGTGATCCCCTAGCACTTCTTTGAGAGGACAAATTCCTACAGCAGGACATTTGTTGCAAGTAGCCATTAAGGCAATTGGGCAAAGAGTCATAGACCCCCCTTATGAGTAAGCGGTTTGCTCACGTTGCGTGAGCATAGTCTCTTTGATAATCAAAAGCTATTCTGTTTAATCTTCATTTAACACAGAAGAATCAAGAAATATACAGACGAAAAAAATGCTTCCGAGGGAAGCATATCTAAAATTTATAGAATTGAAATCCTGAAAACTACCTAAGTTGTTGATAGTCTTAAAGATCTAGTTTGGTGGTGGGCGATGCAAGTTTCGAACTTGCGACCCCTGCAGTGTGAAGGGAGCGCGTGCAACAGTACCGCCGCAACGGTGTCGCAATGATACTGCAAGTTAACCCAAAATTTACGCCTCGAATTATCTCAAAATTGCTTTGATCTAATTTAAACCGAGGTGCTGACCTGCCCCCGCCCTGCAATACCTAAGTGATGAATCAAAGTACGCTAATTTTGGAGGTTGAGATTACTCCCTCAAGAAATGGCAAGCCTGACAAACTTTTGTTCTGAGTTTTCGAACCGACTGCTGATTGCGGAAAAATTACAGTAGTAGGATTTAAAAACTGAATTATTCAGGGCGGACTAGATGATATTGGATCTGCTTCAACACCCAAAGCGTCAATTACATGGCGCACCGCGCTCTCGACGTTGATACGGTGCGCGATGCCCAAGGTGCGCCATAGGGAGGGCCTAAGCGGAAGGATTGCGATGCGAGGATCAAGGGTGGCATTCGACTCATTGTCATGAGCCAGAAGTGTTGCGCCATAACCGGCGGCGACTAGGCTCTTGATGGCCTCGTTGTAGTTGTGCTCAATCCTTGCGCGTGGTTGGTATCCGGCCGCAGCGAACCACTCACTGGTGATTCTTGAAAGGCGAGTCCGTTCATCGTTGAGAATGAGTGGCTTCGTTACCAACCATGCTGGCGTAGCGCGCGTGGGTCGCTCCCACATAGCGGGCACCAGGGCCACAACGGGATCCCGGCGCCATGTATGGATCTGAACGTTTGGCAGTTTAGATTGCGGCATGGCGACTACGGCAACATCCAGCGAACCTTGCGCGACCATCGAAATTGCATCAGTCGACGTATGTACTGTAAGTTGCACCTCGATCCCAGGGTGGGTCTCCGCTAGTTTCGCGAGCACTCGCGGTAGTTGATTCGCAATGACGGGTGTGGAGGCACTCATCCGAACGCGTCCGCTCATGCCCGTAACCTGATGGCGAACATCTTCGAGCATCGCGTCCGAGTGGTTGAGCAACAAGCGCGCCCAATCTATTAGTGTGGCACCGATGCCGGTGGGTACCACCTGTCCACGTTCTCTAAGCAACAGTGCAGCACCTACCTGGGCCTCCAGATCGGCGATGTGAAGGCTCACGGTGGGAGGCGCAAGATGTAGCACTCGGGATGCCGCGACAAACGACCCGAGGTCAGCGATAGTCACCAGCGTACGGAGGCGATCAAGTTTAGGTTCTCGCATATGTGTTCATAATAACTGAATGTAGCGATTATGAAATTCAACTTTCCATATCCTCATGGAAGACTCAAGATGACCCTATGAGTAGTAAGTACACCATTTCGAGATGAGCTTACGCTCCACACCATCTGAGGTAACTGACACGTGAGTAAGAACCAATTTTCGAACTACCGCAGCTTCGGTGGATTGTCCGAAGCAGACATCGCATCACTTTCCGGAGAGTTGATGTCAATCGTCGGTAAAAGCAGAGTGCATACGGGAGAAGCGGCACGTAGCCGGTATCCCGGCGACATGAGTTGGCTAACGGCGATCCACGCGCATTATGGCAAACCGATTCATCGACCTGATGTGGTCGTTTCGCCGACCACTACGAAGCAGGTCTCGCAGGTGATGGCGTTGGCCTGGCTTCGCAAGACCGCGGTTACGCCAGTCGGTGGCGCGTCGGGCGTACAGGGGGCGGCAAATGCGAACTGCGGTGGCATCCTGCTCAACTTGCGCGATATGAATCAGATTCGTGAGCTGGACACGCTGTCGCTGACATGCACGGTGGAGCCTGGGATGATCGTTAAAGCGTTCGAGGAGCAATTGAATGCCAAGGGGCTGAGCTTTACCCATTACCCTGCATCCGCAGAATGGGCGAGCGTCGGCGGTTCCGTGGCTGCACGCGGATCTGGCGTGCTGTCTACAAAGTACGGCAATATTCAGGACCATGTTTTATCGGCGGAGGTTGTGTTGCCTGACGGTAGCGTCGTGGAGCTGCCAAATGTGCCAAAACATGGCGTTGGACCAGAGTTGACCCAGCTCTTCGTTGGCAGCGAGGGTACGCTGGGCATCATTACCGCGGTTCGCGTGAAGCTTCGACGGGTGCCGGTGAAGCGCCGATTCAGCGTATTCCGGTTCGAGGACTTGGCTTCGAGTATTGAGGCCGGCCGCAAGATCATGATCAGCGGCCTGCGCCCTGCAGTCATGCGCGTGTACGACAAGGACGCAGCCACGAAGAGTCTGGAAAAGACGGTGAACGCGGGGCTTGACGGCACGACCATGGTGCTGATGGTCGATGGCGACCATGAACGTCTGATCGATATTGAGGCGACGCTATGCGACGAGATCTGCCTCGAAAACGGCGCCCGCGCGTTATCCCCGTTGATCGGAGAAACTTGGTGGAGGCGTCGCTACGACTTTTATCACCCGCCTTATGCTCCCGAACTTCCGCAGATCTGGGCCACAATGGACGCAGTTGCAGACTTCGCCCACATTGAAGCCCTCTACACAAACGTCACGAACGCCCTACGCGAATCCATAGATCCGAAATGGAACATGACGCTCAAAACGCATCTTTCGCATTGGTACGATTGGGGCTCAATGATCTATCCGCGCGTCATCATCCCAAAAGGCCCAGACGATCTAGAAGCTGCGCTGGAACTACACGACAGCTTCGTGACCGCGGCTTCCCTGGCTGCGGTGAAAGCAGGCGGAGTCATCAATGACCACCACGGTGTGGGCATGCGCCTCGCTCCGCACTTGGAAAAGCAGTTTGGGGCCGCAGGTATCTCCTTGCTGCGCAGCATCAAAACCAGCATTGACCCGCATCACATCCTATGTCCCGGAAAGATGGGCATGCAGTAGCACCCGATGCTAAGCATTAGGGCCGCAGTATTGCGACCCTGCTTGAAAACTAACTAGGAGAATGCATTCATGGATTTTGGGTTGAAAGACAAGGTGGTACTAATCACCGGCGGTGCACGTGGAATCGGCTTGGCGCACGCCCGACTGCTGGGGTCCGAGGGCGCAACAATCTGGATCAACGACATCAATCATGCAGCCATCGAGGATGCAGTATCTACGCTCCATGCCGATGGTGTTCGCGCGTTCGCGATGCACGGAGATGCAACAGACGAGAAGGTGGTCCGCGCTTCAGTCGCGAAAGTTATGCTCACATGCGACCGCTTGGACATCTTGATCAACAATGCCGGCGTCGGTGTTAAACCGGCAACCTTTATCGAGGAAATGCCGCTCGAAGCCTGGAGCCAGATGCTGCATGCGCATCTGGACAGCACCTTTCTCTGGTCGCGTGAGGTGGTTGCACCGATGAAGGCCGGTGGCTTCGGTCGTATCGTCAATACGTCGTCTATGAATTTCACTGGTGGCGGCCGGCCGGGCGTCGCACATTACGCAGCCGCCAAGGCGGGCGTTGTTGGGTTGACGCAGACCATGGCAAAGGAAGTCGCTGGCAATGGCATCACTGTCAATGCCATCGCCCCCGGTTATGTCGCCACCGAATTGATCGCGCAGTTCTCCGAAGACATGCTCCAGCGGCTGCGTACGCAGAACCCGATCGGCCGGCTTTGCGAACCGCATGAGGTGGCGGCTTTAGTCACTTACCTCTGCTCAACCCAAGCCGCGTTCATCAACGGTGAGTGCATTTGCATTGATGGAGGTCGCCGTGATTTCCATTGGGGCTGAGATCGGAGTTAGAAAATGAAAGATATGCTCATCGGTATTGATATCGGGGGTGGAGGCCTTAAAACGATGATCGTGTCCCTTAAAGGTGATGTGATGGGCTCAGCCAGCTTCGACTTGCATACGCATTCGCCCCATGCGGGCTGGAGCGAGCAGGACCCTGCCGACTGGTGGCGCGGCGTATGCGAAACCGTGCCGCGGGCGCTTGCTGAAGCGGGTGTCAATAATGACCGCATTGCCGCAGTTGCCTTCAGCGCTGGTGCGCACACGCCCGTGCTGGAGGACGCCGAAGGTCGCGTCATTAGGCCGGCTATTCTCTGGAGCGACGCCCGCAGTGGCGCAGAGGCACGCGAATTGCAGGAGCGGTATGGCGACGAAATCCTAGAGTTGGCCTGCAACCGCCCGGCTGCCACATGGACGCAACCGCAGCTGCTTTGGCTGGCGCGGCATGAACCAGAAGCGTTGGCTCGGACTAGGCGCTTGTATGTGGCGAAGGACTGGTTGCGTTCCAGGCTAACGGGCACGTGGGAGACCGATGCTACCGAAGCCGTCGGAACGTTGCTGTATGACGGGCGTCGCGGCCAATGGTCGGATCGCCTATGCGAAATGATCGGCTTCGACCCTCTACTGCTTCCACCGATCGTAGAGCCGACAAGTGTTGTTGGCACGGTAACGTCGCAGGCCGCCAGTCAATGTGGGCTGGCTGCAGGCACTCCGGTAGTATGCGGAAGTTCCGATACATCCGTCGAGGCCTATGGAGCCGGCGCTACCACCGCGAAGCGGGGCACGGTAAAGCTCGCAACGGCAGCCACTGTTAGCATCGTCGACACAGAGCCTAGGCCTCATCCGTCGGTCATCAACTATCCATTCGTCGTGCCCGGGTATTGGTACACGATCGGTGCCACGAATTCATGCGCTTCGGCACATCGTTGGCTGCGCGACTGCTTCTACGCCGACAGCGCTCTTTCAGGCTCACAAGCTTTTGAATTGATGGACCTGCACGCTGCAGAAGTGGATGCCGGAGCGAAAGGATTGTTATTTCACCCGTATATGCAGGGAGAGCGTACTCCGCACTGGGATCCGTTGTTGCGCGCCGACTTCATCGGGTTGACGTTCGCCCACCAGCCGCGCCATCTGGTGCGAGCACTTTACGAAGGTATTGCGTTTTCGCTACGGGATGTGCTGGACGCTTTGCGTTCTCAGGGACTGGACATGAGCGAGGCGAGAATAATAGGAGGCGGCTCACGTAGCGCCGTATGGCGTCAGATCGTCGCCGATGTCCTTGGGATTTCGATCGCTTTGCCACGTGTGACCGACGCCTCTTTTGGAGCAGCCCTGATCGCAGGCGTCGGAATTGGTGTATTTCCTGACGAAGCCGCTGCTGTAGAGCAGACCGTATCGGTAATCGCACGGCATGAACCGGATCTAAGCAAGCAGAATCTATACAACGATCTGCATGGCATCTACAAGGACGCAGCCAAACAACTCTTCGAAGTGAATCATCGACTTTCAGCAATTGGGAACAGATGAGTATGTTGCGCACATTCGGATCTCCACATCGATATGTTCAAGGGCCTGGAGCTATAGGGGAGCTCGGTTCCTTGACGGCCGCCTACGGCGCCCGGGCACTGGTGATTGCCGATCGGGTTGTGTCCGACCTGTTACGCGCCCAGCTGCTCTCGGCCTTTAACGAAAGCGGTGTGTCGCTGCAGTTTGCAGAGTTTGGTGGCGAATGCACTGGCGCCGAAATCGATCGACTCAGGTCCATGTCAGTCGCATCGGACGCTGAGATCATCATCGGTCTGGGCGGGGGCAAGGCCATCGACACCGCAAAAGGCGTTTGTATAGGCCGTAGAGTGTCCCTAGTCATCGTCCCGACAATCGCTTCCAATGATTCCCCGACAAGCCGTCTGGCGGTCGTCTATACCGATACACACCAGTTGCACGAGGTACGCAGACTTGCCGCCAACCCGGACCTGGTACTGGTTGATACAAGCATATTGATCCAGGCGCCAGAACGGTTTTTCGTTTCTGGTATCGGAGACGCGTTGTCAAAGAAATTCGAGGCTGCGCAGTGCGCGGCTACTGGCAACCTAAATTTCTACGGTGCACGCCCCCCCTTTATCGCACAGACGATTGCCGATACCTGTTACGACACAATTAGAACCAGCGCCGAGTCAGCGCTTGAAGCGCTCCGGGCGAAGGATATAAACGAGGCTTTCGAGCGAACCGTCGAAGCCACCATCCTGCTTTCGGGACTGGCCTTCGAGAACGGCGGTCTGTCCATGTCGCATTCGCTGACACGCGGATTCTCTATGGTGCCCGACATCTCGTCTTCGCTGCACGGGGAACAGGTTGCTTTCGGTCTACTGGTGCAACTGATGATCGAGAAGCGACCACGCGACTTTATTGTTGAGTTGCGCGACTTCTATCGGCGCGTCGGTCTGCCAATTACGCTTACCGATCTCGGGCTGAAGGGCGATCCGGCCACCGCAGCAGCCGTCATCGCCCATCACACCTGGGCGCGTGCGCCCTATGTCAAGGCAATCAGCGGTGGTATCGATGAAGCGCAAATCGAGACGGCCGTACTTGCAACTCACAAATTGTTAGACCGCTAGCAATTCAATGCAACCACTTAGATTAACCAAAGGAGATAAGCAATGAAAAAGTTACTAAAGATCGCTGCTGCGCTGGTATTTTCTGCGAGCAGCATGGTAGCCATCGCGCAGACACAGGTGCGTATCGGCAGCATCCAGTCCGAGACTTTCTACATGAACAAATACATGGAGAAATTCCAGGAACTCGTTCGTCAGAAAACCAACAACGCCTACCAGTTCAAGGTTTTCTACAACAGCACGCTTGGTAACGAGTCCGAGATGATGGAGCAGATGCAGGCCGGCTTGCTCGAGATGCAGTTCGGCTATTCCGCCATCCTGCCGAATTACGTGCGCGAGACTGAAGTCATCGGACTTCCAGGTTTGCTGACTAACTTCGATGAAGTACATAAAGTGATGAACGGCCCGATTGGGGACGATCTAGCACAGAAGTTTCTCGACAAGACCGGGGTTCGTATCCTGTGGTTCGTGGATCAAGCGCACCGCAACGTTTTCCTCAACAACAAAAACGTGAAGACACTGGCGGACCTTAAAGGCATCAAAATTCGTTCGCCGAACTCGCCGCTATACCTGCAGGTGCTGAAAACCATGGGCATGAATCCTACTCCGATGGGTTTCAACGAGATATACACCGCTGTCAAAACCGGGGTCGTCGATGGGCACGAACAGGAAGATCCTGGCGTGATCGCGATGAAGTTTTACGAAATCGAGAACCGAGCGGTCGTAACTCGCCATCTTTACCAGTCTGCTGTTTGGGAGATCAGCGAGAAGTTCTTTCAGAAGCTGCCTAAAGAGCACCAGCAGGTGTTCAAGGATGCTGCAAAGGAGGCAGGGATCTGGTTCCGACCCTACACTGGTGCGAGCGCAGAAAAAAACGCTCGCAAGCAGCTGGAGGAGAAGCACGGAGTAAAGTACACAGAGCTTGATCCAAAGGAGCTTTCTGCAGTGTTTCGACCAATGGTCGACGTGTATGCTAAAGAGCGAGGCATCTTCGAGTACGTTCAAAAGGTGCGCAAGGAACTCGGTAAGTAACCCGTACCAAACCGTTACATGCAAGTTAACAAGCACATCAAGCTAAGCGAACTGGTCATTATTGTCACCTTTGTGGTGATGGTGGTCAGTACGCTCACCCAGGTCATCTGCCGCTACCTGCTCCAATTCTCCCTGCCGTGGGTCGACGAGCTGGCGAGATACTGCCTAGTCTGGATGGTTTTTGTAGGTATGGTCTTGACGCTAGTCCGGGGTCAGCATGTCACGGTAGACCTGATGCTAGACCGCTACAGCATCAGGTTTCGTCCTTTTGCATTGACCATCATTGATCTGGCGACCTCAGGCTTGTTCCTGGTGTTGCTCTACGGCGGCGTACTTTTGATGCAACTCACTGCCGGGCAAACCACATCGGGCCTGGGAATACCGAAGTACATGGTTTACGCGGCACTGCCGATTGGGGCGCTCCTGATGCTGATCGAATTAGGGCAGCGTATTTATCGACGCCATCGAGCGTCTCAACCGAAATGAGGTCGTAATGGAAGCTCTCGTAATGCTTATCGCCCTGTTCGGGCTGTTGTTGGCAGGTATTCCCATTGCTTTCTCAATCGGCATTGCCGTGCTGAGCGTGCTAGTAATCACCGACGTGCCGATGATGATCTTTGCTCAGCGCGCCGCGAACGCAGCCGACAGCTTTGCGTTGCTTTCCATTCCGCTCTTCATTCTTGCCGGTGAACTGATGAACCGGGGTGGCTTGACCGAGCGCCTCGTAGGGTTCGCACGGTCGCTGATCGGCCACCTGCGCGGTGGACTAGGCCAGACGTGCGTCTTGTCGAGTTTGATCTTCGCTAATGTGTCGGGTTCGGCGGTTGCGGACACCACCGCTGTAGGGTCGGTGATGGTTCCTTCCATGATCCGCACAGGATACAAGCCAACGTTCGCGGCTTCCCTGCAGGCCAGTGCAGGTCTGCTTGCACCGATTGTGCCACCTAGCATTCTGTTGATCCTGTATGGATCAATGGTCAACGTGTCAATTGGTGGCCTGTTCCTTGGGGCATTGATTCCTGGCTACCTGATTGCCCTCTGTTTGATGGTCGCAGTTTACATTTTCACCGGCCCTCGGTACCAGCCCGGGATCGTGCGTGAGAAGTTTGCTGGGTTCAAGGCGATCCGGCATGCCACGCGCGCAGCACTGCCGGCGCTTGGAATGCCTGTCATCATCGTAGCGGGGATTGCGGGAGGCATCTTCACGGCGACGGAAGCTGGCGCCATCGCAGTTGCGTATGCGTTTTTTATCGGCAGGTTCATCTACAAGCAAGTCAACATGAAGGATCTTCCTGAGATACTGCTCAATGCGGCATCGGTGACCGTGATGGTTATGGCGATTATCGTTTTCGCTGCTGTTTTCGGCTGGCTGCTTGCATGGCAGAACGTTCCCGAGAAGATCACGCTTGCAATCACGGCCCTGACAAGCGACAAGTACGCGTTCCTGGCCATTGTCATCGTCTTCGTCCTACTGATTGGGACAGTAATGGAGGTGCTGGCAATCGCAACGATCTTCGGCCCCTTACTGCACACGCTCGCAATGGGGTACGGATTTGACCCGATCTTTTTCGGTGTGTTGCTAGCGATCCTGATGCAGATCGGGGGAATCACGCCGCCGGTAGGAATCTTGCTAAGTATCACCTGCGGCATGGCCGGTACCAAGCCCGGACAGTGCCTACCATACATCGGCGTATTCGTTACCGCTATCATGGCGGTAGTTGTTCTATTGATTATTTTCCCGTCTCTCGCTACCTTTCTCCCTCGTTTGCTGCTTTAGGTCGCTCTGCCCCATATTAGTGGGTGACCCTTTTAATGGCCGTTGTCGCCGCGGGCGTTCTGCTATTTAATGGGTAATGACCTGCTATCGAAAACTGAGCCAATTAGAGATAAAAAGACTTTTATTTTTTAACTTTTAAAAGTATTGAGTAATGGTCAATGCAGTTCAATCAAAGCTCCAGGAGATTTTTTCCAAGCTGCATAAGATTGAGGTAAAGAGATAGGTCAAGGCAACGATGCGCTGAGTGCTTGCAGAGGGCCGCAGTCACTCTCAATAGTAACTTCCGATTGAGGCGTGAGTTCACACACCCTTCCAGCCATTAGGCTCAACATTTTTTCACGGCAAAATCATGGCGTCTAACTCTCGGCCTATACAAGTCCGACTACTGATTGCGGAGTCGAACCGATAAAGCTCATCAAACAGCGCTTTTCACATAATCGCGCAGTGCCAGCTGGACCTGCACCCTTGCCATCTCAGCAATACCGAGACTCGGCAAGAGATTGGTTACTTCATGCGCGATGGATTCGTTAAGAATAACTTGCCGCCTAATAGGTATGCGGGCAGTACTGAATTCTTTCAGGTATTCGTCGATGTCGTAAGTCGCTTTGCCCAGTTGAAAGCTGTCATGTCGCAAGCATTTTTTTAGCTTCATCCCGCACCCGCCTAGCCTCTTGCGCCCTCAACTCTTGCATTTCGTCATCTTCATCCATTGCCGCAGCCCTTTAGGTTACTGTAACAAAAGTTTTATTTCAAATTCCCAAATGGGCAACCGATATTTTTACCAGCCTGGCTTTCTCTGAAATTCCTAGATTGGAATTGCGCGAAGCAAATCAGACCTGAACTCCAATTAGCATTTCAACTTCGCTACGTCGCTGACTAAGATCATCAGCGTTGCCTGAATAGACCACTTGACCTCGATCCATCACAACACACTTATCCGACAGTGTCATCGCGACCTCTAGGTGCTGCTCTACAAGTAGTACCGCCATGCCATGCCGCAGAATCTCACGTATCGAACGCACGAGACTCTCAACAATCAGTGGCGACAAGCCTTCAGTTGGCTCATCCAAGAGCAGTACACGCGGGTTGCCAACCAACGCGCGACCAATTGCAAGCATTTGTTGCTCACCTCCGGATAAGACAGCACCTAAAGACTGCCTGCGTTCGGCCAAACCTGGGAAAACCTCAAAAACGGCAGCAGCATCCCAAGGTCCAGAACGGCGTCCCACCTCCAAGTGCTCAATGACAGTTAAACTCTTAAAAACTTCACGATTTTGCGGTACGTAGCCTAACCCGGCACGCGCCTTCTGATAGGTATCAACCTGTGTGATTTCACTGCCACCAAGAAAGACAGATCCGCCGTGCGTGTTGGCTCGCCCCATGATGGCCTCGAACAGTGTAGTTTTGCCTACACCATTGCGCCCGATCACTGAAAGACACTCTCCCGAATTTACTGCGATGGACACCCCTTGGACAACTAAAGTTTTGCCCCAGCCAGCATGTAACTCGCGGACCTCAAGCATGATCTTTCACTCCAGTAAAACGGTCGTGGCCTGATCGCCCAAGATACACATCCCTCACGGTAGCAGAATTCATGACCTCTTGCGCATTGCCTGAAGCCAGAACCTTGCCAGACACGAGCACAGTCACATCTGCGCAGAATTCGCGAACAAGCTTCATGTCGTGCTCGATCATAAGTATGGCCATTTCTGCAGGCAGTTTGTGCAATGCGCTGAGTAGGAGCTTCGTCTCATTGGAAGGTATTCCAGCAGCAGGTTCATCAAGAAGCAAAACGCGAGGCTTGAGAGCCAACACGATGGCAATCTCGACCAGTCTTTGCTTTCCATAAGACAAGTTTTCTACAGGCAGATCTGCTTGCTCGTAGATTTCAAGCTCAGCCAGTATCTCAAGACATCGCTCGCGCTGCTCCCGCAAACTTTGCATGCTCTGCCACAACCGGTTAGCAACGCCTGTGTTCTCGTTGACTGCCAATTGCACATTTTCTAAGACACTGAGTTTTGGAAAAAGACTGGTAATTTGAAAGGATCGAACCAAACCCATTTTGACTCGGCCCTGAAGCGAAGCATGTGTGAGGTCACGTCCAAACGACAAGACCTGACCTGAGTCTGGGGAAATCGCACCAGAGACAAGGCCGACGAGCGTTGACTTGCCGGCGCCATTGGGACCGATCAGGGCATGTCGAGCACCTGTTACAAGCCCTAAATGAACATCACTAGCGACTTGTAGGCCACCAAACGCCTTGCAAAGCCCACGCAATTCAAGTGCCAACATAGCAGTCATCCTGTGTGACGATTTTGGAAGATCCGAGATAGAAATGCAGCGATTCCGCCTTTAAGGAAGAAAGTCACACCCATCAGCAACACACCAATGACTAGCATCCAATAGAAAGGATTCCACTGTTGCGTGACGTACTTGACGATTAAATAAACAGGCGCGCCCATCAATGCACCATAAAGACTAAAGGCTCCACCAAGTACAACCATCACCAAAACATCAACGGAGGTTTCCAAACTGAGTACCTGCAAACCAACAAAGGCTGTAATCTGCGTAAGAAGAGCGCCAGCTATACCAGCCAAGCTAGCGCACAAAGCGTACATGATCACCAAGCGCCTTAGAACGGGCGCCCCGAGCAATTTCATTCGCAAAGGGTTCTCACGAATTCCGGCCATAGAAAGGCCATATGGAGACGCTACTAATCGTCGCGCAATCAGAAAAACCACAGCAAGCCAGACAAGGGTATATAGAAACTGTACATTTCCGTCCAATGACCATTTGAAAATACCAAGCACTGGCTCGAAACTTATTCCCGAAAGTCCATCATCGCCCCCTGTAATACTTGTTGCCTTGTTTGCAGCCTCGAAAACGATAACGGACAAACCCATGGTGACCATGAGCAGCGGTAAACCACTCAAACGCAAAATTACAAAACCAATACCGATAGCTAACACGCCGGTAACTGAACCAGATATCAAAACGACACTGATCGGTTCTTGCCATCCTGCCAGCGCTAAGCGTCCAGCCACATATGCGCCGATGCCGAAATACATTGCATGACCTAGCGAAATAATGCCTGCAAAGCCAAGCGCAAGGCCAAAGGAGAGTGCAAATAATGTCATCACAAGCACTGAGGCACCAAACGCACGGTAGTCTGGGAAGAAGAAGTAGCAAGCTAGAGCCATGAACCACCAGATCACACCGACCCTGTCACGCCAAAAAGTAAGCTTGTTCTGTTCCATCGAAGATTCCTACTTCAAACCTACAAGCAAGCCTTGCGGCCGCCAGAGCACCAAAATGACAAGTAAGGTAAAAACCGTAAACGCACCAAGCTCTGGAACAAAGTAACGTCCAGCAGTGTCAACCAAGCCCACCACCAAAGATACGACCAAGGAAGCCTTGATGTTACCGAATCCAGACAGGGCTACGATGGTCAGGAAAAGTGGCAGGTGCTTGAAGGGATAAAGGGGCTCTAAAGGCAACATCCCTGCGCCGACAATGCCGCCTATGGCAGCCAAGCCAGCACCAATTGCAAATGCCACTGAGAAATACCAATTCACATTGATACCCGTCGCCTTGGCCATGCTTTGATTGTCTACGCATGCGCGCAGCGTCGCTCCAAAACTGGTGTGGTCAAACAACAACCAAAGGCCCAGAAGAATGACAAGCCCAACGACCATCACGAATACCCTGTAGACCGGAAACGGTCGCCCTAAAACACTGATGTTGCCTGACAACCATTCCGGATACTTTGTCGCGAGAACATTGGGGCCGAAAGCGAAAGTAAGGAGCGCAATAAATGCAAAGCAAAAGCCAATGGTGGCAAGAACTTGCTCTAGCTCGCTCATACCAAAAAGCCAGCGAAAGAAAACACGCTCGAGGAAAATACCGATTAACAAAACAAGCAGGACTGCAAGGACTGCTGAAGCCAAAAAACTGATTCCTAACAAAGTTGGCAGTTTAAAGGCCAGATAACCACCGAGCACAGCAAAAACACCATGTGCCAGATTGACAATCCGCATCAATCCAAGTGTTAGAACCAGCCCGATGGATATGACAAAAAGAACAATGCCAAAGCTGACCCCATACAAGAGTATGAAAGTTATGGCAGGGGTCAGCTGGTCCACGAGGGTATCAGTAAAAGGAAGAAGCCCGGCTTTTGCTTATCAGTTAGCGACAACAGGCGCTCTGACTGCCTTGAAGGTATCAACAACGGTATTCATTAACTTTCCGTTTACTTTGTCAATGCGTCGGATGTGAATGTCCTGCACCGGCTCACGTGTTCCGGCATCGATGGTAAGTGCACCTCTGGGACTGCGCATCGTAACTCCAAGAGAAGCCTGATGCGCAGTTTTGGCATCGAACGCCTTGCCTTTCTGAGATTCAATCATCCTGTAAATCAATCCCATCCCGTCATACGCGGAAACAGCGGTGAAAGTTGGAGACCGATCATTTCCGAATTTCTTTTTAAGGGCGGCAGTGAAGGCCCTATTTTCGGGGTTGTCTATTGATTCAGCGTAATACAGAGCCTGATGGAATCCGATGATAGAGTCGTCAAACAGGTTCAAGTCCGCGTCCTCAGCCTCACCCATGCCAATCACAAGATTTCGCTTCATCACGCCTTGTGCGGCCAAGGCTTTGGTGAAGCTCACTGCAGCAGCACCTGGTGGCACGAAAATATCAAGCACATCAATGTCAGCGTTTTTGATTCGCTCGGCGGTCGGTGCATAGTCGACAGTGTTCAGTGGCGCGCGCAGTTCGTCCACGATCTTCCCACCCCCAGCCTCAAATGCAGATCGGAAAAATCGTTGCACGTCATGACCAGGCGCATAGTCAGATACCGCCACGTAGGCCTTACGCTTGCCACTTTTCAAAGCAAACTGAGCAGCGGCCACCGCCGACTGTCCAATATTTTGACCAGCACGCACAAACCACTGCGACTGCGGCAGGAGGGTTGGCGAAGCTGCTACAAATAGTACAGTCGGTGTATTTGTTTGGTTGATAACTGCTGATGCTGCAGATGCGTCGGAGGTCAAATAAAAACCTCCGAGAATTGACACCTTGTCTCGAACGACCAGTTCCTCCGCATACCTTCTTGCATTTGCTGGGTTAGGACCTCCCATATCGCGGTAAATGATTTCGACCTTTCGACCGCCAACTGAATCACCGTTTAATTCCCGAAAAATTTCAATGCCCGCCCTAAACTCACGTCCGGGCGTTGCAAAAGGTCCTGTGTCGTGGGTAATGATGCCGATTCGGATCGTCTCTTGCTGCGCAAGCGCTGAAATGGGTGCCAAAGCAGCGATTGCGGCAGTGGCCAAAAGGGTTTTGAGCAAATGTCTTTTCATGTTTTTTCTCCAAGGGCTAAATGATTGAGTGAATAAATCAAAGATCCAGAACAAGAACAGGTGTTCTGGAGCGGGAACAACACAGGATGATGCAATCTCCCTGACTGCGCTCTTCATGAGTCAAAACTTCGTCACGATGGTCTGGCACACCTTCCAAGACCGAAACGAGACACGAACCACACATTCCAGACATACAAGAGAAACCCACATCAATCCCCTCCAGCAGCAGTTCATCGAGAATACTGCTCTCAGCAGAGACAGTCAAACTCCTCTGACTGCGGGCCAATTTGACTTCAAAGGATTGATTTGGATCGAAAGTGCCGCTCATGTTCAATCTAGCCAGGAATTAAGCAGCAATCTTTTCTCGGTTGCTCATAACCTGCTCGCGCCAGTCATCATTGGCATCGATCACAGTGTCAACCAGTGCTTTAATGTGACAAAGGTCTGCAATTTCGTTGCCAATCGGCTCCTCGCCTTTCTGAACCATGCGAACAGCCTCCAAAAGACGTTTTCTCAAACGCATCACTGCACTATCAGCTGGCACCAAGTGCTCTTTTGTGCGGTCAACAATAGGACCCATAGAGATTGCCAAAATAGCATCTTCCTGTTCAATACCGCTGTATCCGCTCCAGCTTTCTTTCATAGCGGTACGATTTTGGCCCAGTCGATTGGTCCAAATGGCATTGAACTGGCAAGTTGCCTGATCCCAGAACCGTTCGTCGTCCAAGCCCATGATCCGAAGAATATCGTTCCGAGAAACGGCTTTGGGTCCATGGCACAGCAAATATGTACTGGTCCACTCGTCATCTTGCGGTACTTCAAAGACAAAAAACTGGAATGCTGGTGCAGGAATGATGCGGCATGTAGGCAAAATAACTGGCGTGACACGAATACTGACCGCCTTGCGGCCGTCAATCTGCTGTGCAGCTTTTCGCTTGGCCACGTAGTGATAGCCATAATTAGTATCTTCACATTCAAGCGATGGACAATTGTCAGGAACACTGAGCGCACCAGGGTTGTAATCTTCTTCGACCATTGAAGTGAAGCTATCGTGCATCCAAGTCGGATTCGCGAGATTGCTATGCAGGATGCCTACATGCGAACTATCTACGCCACCCTCAAACAATTGGAGGTAATTGGCGTGAGTATTGATTCGAAGCACAACTCGATTTTCATCAGAACCTTCAAAAAAAGGAAACTTTGGAAATACTGGCTGCTGGTCAGCAGGACCAATGTAAGTCCAGATCAAACCGCCAGCTTCGTGTGCAGGGTATGAGGGTGCTTTCAATCTCTCAGAGAAACATTTATCTGCATGATTTGGCGTTTCCATGATCGTGCCATCCACAGCAAATTTCCAGCCATGGTAAAGACAACGGATTCCGCCACCCTCGACACGGCCGATTGCCAGCGAAACTCCTCGATGCATGCAGTACTCGTCGAGCACCCCAACTTTACCTTGGGTATCACGAAAAACTACAAAGCTTTCGCCTAGAAGTTTAGAGCGAAGGGGGTCGCAGTCTGGGTGAGGGAGCTGTTCAGAGGTACAGATCGGGTGCCAGTATCGGCGCATTGTCTTGCCCATTGGCGTAGATGGTCCCACACGGGTAAGTGTTTCATTGTCGGCAGCACTGATCATTTTGGACTCCAAATCTTGAAAAAAAGTTTTCCGCGTAAAACAATATAGCCGTATGTGAAACATACGCGTATTAGGATAAACACGGATAAAAAAAGCAGAGTCGACTCCCCCAAACAGATAACATTGATCACTGATCATCGATGGCAAATTTTGATTTAATGAAAGACATTCGCGCAACATTCGAACAATGGGAAGCTCAACGGCTAGACCTCGACCTGTCCACTCTTTTCTTCAAAATTACTGTGCTCAGATTGGGTAAGGCTATAGAAGACGAGTTTGACCGGAGTTGTCGAATTCACCATGATCTGCGGGCTAACGATGTGCGGGTTCTTTTCACCTTGCGTCGGGCAGGCAAACCTTACATGCTTCGTCCAACCGACATTTTTCAATCTCTGCTGATTACTGCAGGCGCAGTTACCAAGCAAGTCGACCGCCTCTCAAGCCGCGGTATGGTGAAGCGCAGACAAGACCCGAATCACGCAGGCGGCACCCTAGTGCAACTCACTGCCAAAGGAATTACAGTCTCTGACGAAATCGCAATGATTGTTTCCTCACAGGGGAAGGTGCATGAAGCCATGGTAAGTTTGTCAAAGGTACAACAAAACAAAACAATGGAATTTCTTGTGAAACTCTTGGGTGAACTTAACAATAATCCAAAGTCTGCCTAGAAATATTTTTATTATTTACAGCACAAGCAACAAGGATCAAAATGAATATACACCCACATACAGAACGCCCAATTGCACACGGTCTTTCGCGCAGTCAACTTGCAATTGACTACGATGTTGAATCGACAGTATCGGATTTACCCGGCTACATGCGACCCTTTATTGAACGCAGCGATAAAGTACGCAAGGACTTCAAAGAAAGATGCAAGCTAGATGTTGCCTATGGTCCGTTGCCCGCAAACAAACTCGACATTTACCTACCTTCAAATACAAATAATGCACCTGTTCTTGTATTCCTTCATGGAGGAGCTTGGAAAGGATCAAACAAGGAATGTCGCGCCTTTCCAGCAGAACTTTTTTGTGCAAACGGAGCTATATGGATATCGGTAGAGTATCCACTAGCACCCCAACACTCAATCGAAACTCAGGCAGAATCAGCAGAAATGGCACTTCGATGGATTCATGCAAACTCAGCAAGTTTCAAAGGTAGTCAAAATCGTATTCTAGTTATGGGGCACTCTGCAGGAGCGCATCTTGCAAGCACTGGAATATTTCGCCTTTTAAAATCAAATCCTGAACTCTCATCAGACTTTGAGCTCTTAATGGTAAGTGGCGTATTTGACCTTGAACCCATGATGTTTACGAAAGTAAATGAATGGCTAAAGCTAAATCCAGCTTTAGTCCTAGAAAATAGCCCTATTTGCAGCATTCCAACCAAGTCACCTCCACTACATGCTTTTGTAGGAGGCAATGAACCAGATGTATTTATACGTCAATCACTAGACATGATCGGCGCTTATGCAAAGCGAGGCTTTTCAAGTCGGTTGACCACATTGCCTGATCGCAATCACTTTAGTGTTCTAGAAGAATTCGACATTCAATCTAGTCCCCTTCAAAAAGCTGTAATGGAGTTCATTAGAAGATAAAACAATGCTTTTACATTCGCGTCATAAGATATTCAAAATCTATGCAACAACATTTTAATTCGCCTTCAGACATTGCTAACGACAACGGTTTGCTACATTTCAATCACGTTGAAAAAATCGACGCGACAGATGAATTCATTCGCCAAGCCGTGGATCAGGCCGACCTTCCAGCACTGTTGGCGACTCTGGCCATGATCACCGGTGACACTTTGCTGATCTCACCGGATCTAAAGCCTCCGACGCCGCCCATGTTGACTTCGATCGCACCTCAAGGCGGGATGAGCGTTGAGGCCCAAGATAAAGCCAAGCGCTTGGCCACTGCGGCCCTCATCAAATTCCGTGACAGCGGGCAAATTGTGCGGAACGACCCACCTAAATCACTGATTGACCAATGTGTCGCCTATCTAGTTCGCGGCGACCTGGACGAACTGCGGCCATTGTTGGAACACGAATTGAGCATCATGCGCGACATGGGCGCTCCCGCTTGGAAGCTGGCCGATGTTTCACCAACTAGGCGTTTTAATGTCGCCGTCATTGGTGCGGGTGTGAGCGGTATTGCAGCAGCCTACCGTCTGCAGCAAGCGGGTCTGGACTTTTCTGTTTATGAAAAAAACGAAGAGGTTGGTGGTGTCTGGTGGGAAAACCGGTACCCCGGTTGCCGGCTGGACACGCCTAACTTTGCCTACAGTCTGTCGTTTGCGCAAAAGCCCGACTGGCCACAGCAATTCTCCAGGCAACCCGAGATACAGGGATACCTGCAAACAGTGTCAGGCCTCACCGGCATCCGCAGCAAAATCCAATTCAATACCGAAATTGATGCCCTGCGTTTCGATGAAGCAAGTGGCTGCTGGACGCTTAGCGTGCGCAACTCTAATGGCACTGTGATTGAAGAAGAATTCAACGCAGTGATTACTGCAGTTGGCATTTTGAGCCGGCCGAGTTTCCCGGATATTCCTGGTATCAATACATTCAAAGGTCAGGTTATCCACTCGGGCAAATGGCCGCAGTCTCCGCAATTGGAGGGCAAGCGGGTAGCGATGGTGGGCACCGGTGCGAGTGCCTTCCAGATCGGTCCATCGATTGCAGAAAGCGTGTTGCATTTAACTGTGTTTCAGCGCAATCCACCCTGGATGCTGCCTACGCCCACGTACCACGACGACATCAAGCCCGGCATGCAGTGGCTACTCAAACACTTGCCCTTTTACGGCCGGTGGTTTCGTTTCTGGCAATTTTGGATCGCGGTTGAAGGACGCTTGCCGCTTACGGAAGTAGATGAAGGCTGGGACCATCCTGTTTCCGTTGGCCGCGCTAACGAAGAACTGCGTCAGGGATGCTTAGCCTGGATGTCTGGCCAATACAGCGATCGCCCCGACCTGCTGGCCAAGGTGACGCCTCACTACCCGCCCGCCTCCAAACGCATGTTGCGCGACAACGGTGCGTGGGCCACGATGCTGAAGATGCCGCATGTGGAACTGAACACAACGGGCATCCAGGAAATTACCGCTACAGGCATTAAAACCAAAGACGGCGTACTGCATGAGTTCGATTTGATCGTTTTTGCGACCGGTTTTAAAGCATCTGACTTTCTATCACCGATGAAGATCACCGGTATGGATGGTCGTGAACTACACCGCGATTGCTGGGCCGGCGACTGCCGCGCTTATCTGGGCATCATGATGCCGGGCTTTCCCAACTTGTTTATGACGGGTGGCCCAAACACAGCTGTTGTCATCAATGGCAGCGCCATCTTTTCCTCTGAATGTCAGGTGGAATATTCGATGCGTGCCATCGGTTATTTGCTGGCCAATGGCCATAAGGCACTGAACTGCAAGGTCCAACCCTTCAAAGAATACAACGCATGGGTTGACGCTGGTAACCTCAAACGCGCCTGGGGGGCTGCTCGCAGCACCAGTTGGTATAAAAACAGCCTAGGACGCGCATCCCAGACCTGGCCGCACAGCCTGATGGACTACTGGAACATCACGGCTACTTTCAAGCCTACTGATTACGAGTTCATGCCTTAACGCATTGCTCAGCACGGATGTGTCGAGGTCGGTATTATTTTGTTCATGCCGCGCTACCGGTTTCCCACACGCCCTTTCCGATGCGCAGCAGAATCTTTCCATCTAGCCCGCTCTGTTGCACATGCTGGAGTGCCGCGCAAACGTCAACAAGTTCATACACAGCTGCGATCGGTGTCCGAAGCACCTCTTGGTTGACCAGCTGCAACAACTGAGCAGCAATCTGACCCGAGGCTTTAGGCTCCAAGTTGCGATAGCGCGCAAGCCAGAAGCCTCGCAGGTGAATGTCCAGAAAGATCACGTCGGATATCTGGACGGTCTGATACCAGACATAGCACCCGTGTTCTCCAGAGTAACAAGGCATCCAGAGCTGGACACTTTATAAAAGTACAATGAATAAACAATCATACAGTTTATTGCACATTAATCTTTTATGGCTTGACTAACGGTTTTGAATGGATGCTGGGCAAACAAGTGCATCACCAACCCATCCTTATCCCTTTCATCCCTTTTAATCATGCTTCAGCCTTCTTTGCAAGCATGCCGTCACCTGTGTGATACCACCTGAGCAACCGCATCAGCGGCTCGTCCGAAACACGCAGCAAAATCGACTCCTCGAGAGCGTGGTGTTCCTGCTTCTTCCATGCAGGCACGGCGATCATGTCTCCACGCTGCCAATCAAAATCGCAGTCATCGATGCGGGAACTGCCCCGCCCAGCAAGCACGTTATAAACCTGGCTTGCCGTATGTTTGTCCGATGAATGCCTCGTTCCCTTGTTCAGCAACATCGCCACCCTATCAAATGTGTCAAGTTTCTGAGGGCCCAGTTCAAGTTCTCGCACGCCGAGCGCGGATTCTGGAGCCATCCTAAGCTGAGGAAGGTATGCGGAGAAAGCGAACCTCATCGCCGACTGGTGATCAATGTCCTCAGAAGGCTGGATTTTTTCAGAATGCGGTTGAAAAAACATGGGACCGAGCGCCACAACCAGTGGGGAGTCAAGAAAGTCGATCCAATAAGCATCTTGCTCAGACTCATTGGAGTGCCCGTGATAGCACCAGTTCGGCGTGAGCAAAACGTCACCGGGCTCCATCGGGATCTTTCTTCCATCAACTACTGTGTAAGTGCCGGGACCGGCATCTAGGACGATTCGCATCGCATTGGGTGTATGCCGATGGCTGTGCGCTTTCTCGCCCGCCTTGACCATCTGATAAGCGCCTACCAGCGTAGGTACCGTCGCATAGTCGTTGCCCGGAAAGGGATTGGCCATAATGAGGTTGCGGCGCTCGGCCCACTCCGTTCCTACAAGGCGGCCAGCCACATGAAGCGCTGCGCGCATGTCCACGTATCGCCATCGATGCGGTACAAAGGGATGCCTCGGTTCGCGCACGATCACAGGGACGTCTTTGGCCCAGCCGTTCTTGGCCTTCACCTTGTCAAGAAGCGCATAAAGCGCTTGCAGATCGTCCGCTGCATCGAAATTTACGGTAGGAGTATCGGTATTCATGGCACTCATTCCTGAATCACCGCACGTCCAGCGTCATCTCACCAACACTCTCGATGGCGATACGAATCTGGTCCCCGCGTACCACTGGCCCAACGCCCTCTGGCGTCCCAGTGGCAATGATGTCGCCCGGGAATAATGTAGCGACCCGGGATGCGGTTTCGATCATTTCAGGAATGTCGACTATGAGATCCCGGGTGTTGGCATCTTGCTTTAGGACGTCGTTAACCCACAACCGCGCCTGGAGGCACGACGGGTCGGGAACCTCGTCCGCCGTAACGATAAAGGGGCCAAATGGGCAAAAGCTGTCGTACGACTTGCGCATGACCCGCTCCTCATTGCCACGTACGACCATGTCGATAAGGCAGGCGTAGCCAAAGACGTGACCTAGGGCATCGGCACGAGATATGTTTCGACCCTTCTTTCCGATCACGATACCCAGTTCGCATTCATGATGAATCTCGCGGCCCGGCACATCGGGCAACACGATTGGGTCGTTAGGGCCGGAGAGGGATGAGTTGGCCTTCATGAAAAACCCGTTACGGTCGGCACGGTTGGTCGATTTCATTTCCTCGCCATGTTTGACGTAGTTGACGGGATAGGCAAGCAGCTTGTTGGGCCATTCGATTGGCACTTCCAAGCGCAGCGTTGAGAAATCTACTACGCGCGTCTTCGGATGCGTTGTGATGCCCCGAATCCTCGCATCGAAGTCTGCAATAAGCTGCACCATCTGCACCGGCGGCCACATCGAGGTATCCACTCCAAGGGCGTCTGTGATGTCGTAGCTGCTGGTTCCCGCGGTCAGCCCGATACGACCGCCGTTAAAGCGAAAAAGTTTCATGGTGTTGGCCCTTCTGGTGATTAAGTGACGATAAATGACCTGTAACGGTTGAAAGCAACGCAGCAAGGTCTTCGGGGAGCTCATCGCCGCGCCAAGCTACCGTGTCGTCGGGGCGCACGAGGACATAGCGGACCTGGTATAGCGTGGCGATCTCCAGGACTTGCCAGCGAACAATCTCCAAAGGAATTCCACGCTCACGAGCTGCCAAGACAAAAGGCTCCTCGTTACAACCGCCCTCCGACGCCGGTGCTGTATCGACCAGCACAAAGGATCGCCCGAAATGGTCATGCGTTGACCTACCGTCGGCAAGCCAGGCATGGGGCGCCCTTCGGCCCGGCTGGGTCGTTGGGGTGTACACGGCGGTTTCAGAGGCGTCTCTGGTGAGTTGGTCGGGATCCTCGTCCTCGTAAATAATTACGGGCGAGTGAATGTACCGATAGCCCAGATGGACATTGTCAAGGTACCATTCCCGCTTCATGGCGTCGCTGAAAGCGCGGCCTACCCTTGCACGGGTTTCCTCACCGGCGGGACCCTCTGAAAGCAACTCTTCATTGCGGCCCGGTGACTTCATATGGCGCAGGTTCGTGGTCGATATGGACACGATGCGTAATGCGATCGGACGACGCTCGGCTTCATACGAGTCGAGCAGTCGGGGACCGGCCCATCCTCGCATAGCAGCAGAAAGCTTCCAGCTAATGTCCGCGGCGTCGCCTATGCCCGTGTTCATCCCCAGGCCTCCGGTCGGCGATGTCAGGTGGCTTGCATCGCCCGCCAGGAAGCATCTTCCACGGCGATAGGCATCTGCAACTAGCTCCTGGCGCTGCCATGCAAGTACGCTGACCAGCTCCATGTCAAACGGCTTTCCCATTGCGCGATAGGCAAATGCCTCAAGCTCTGCCTCGGTGTATGACCGCTCCTCAGAGGTGCCGATGATCGACATGCGCCACTGATCGGTGCCGTTGATTGCAACAAAAGTTGCCCACGTCCCTTCCGGACCGACAAAGATATAACGGTATCCAGGCGCAATGTTATGCAGTGCATCCAGATTGGGCGCGCGAAAGACGACGTTCGTCGTGTGCGTCAGAATTCCTCGCCCTTGCATCTCGATGGCAAGTTGTTCACGGACGCGGCTGCGACCGCCGTCACATCCGACAAGATATTTCGCCCTAATAGTGAGTCGGCGATGATTCAGCTCGTCGTCGATCTGGGCTGTCACACCCCGATCGTCTTGGGAAAGCTCAATGAATTTGTGGCGCAGTTTGAGTTCCACACCTGGCTGGGATAAGGCAAACTTCTGGAGAATGGGATCGAACATGTTTTGCGGGCAGCGTTCGCGCTTTTGCGGGCTGTATGCGGGCGGCCTGTCGTCCCGCATGCTTCGAAATCGCTCGCGCCCGAGTTCCCAACCGGTCAGCGAGGTGACATAGATGTTGTCCTGCGGACGATCACGGTTGTAAGGGCTTGCCTCAACATCCGGAACTATGCCCCAGCGGCGGCAGTGCTCCATGGTGCGGATTCCGACCTGGTCCATCTTGGGTTGTAGAACGACACCGTCGCCGCGTTCTACGATAATGGCCCTGTGCCCTCGCCAACCAAGGTCACCGGCCAGTGCCAAGCCTACTGGCCCAGCGCCTACCACCAAAACATCGGTCTCCAAGTCCACAATCGTTTCCGCTTCTGTTATTCCGGCTTGATTTCCGCCGCGCGAATCATCTCGCCAACGGCAGTTACCTCGTCACGAATCACTGACTGGAATTGCTGAGGTGTACTCGCTACAACCCTGAGATTTCGCGACGTGACGTTTTTTTCGGCAAAAGCGGGATCGCGCAGGATGGCTCGTACGTCGGAATTGATCTTTTCCATGATCGCGGGGGGGGTGCCGGCGGGGGCGAAGAGTCCATACCAGATCGTCGCATCCAGGTATCCGTAGCCCTGCTCAAGCGCGGTGGGCACGTCGGGAAAGAGGCTAGAGCGCTGCTTGCTGGTGATGGCAAGCGGCTTAATTCGGCCAGTGCTGATAAGACCGCCCGCCACGCTGCCACTACCCGTCGATACCGCAACTTCGCCGGCCGCAACCGCGGTCATCAGCGGAGCTACCCCTTTGTAGGGTATGTGGGTCAGGCTGGTGGATTCCCGTTTGTTCATCAACGCGAACAACAGATGCGGCTGGGTACCTTGGCCGAACGAGCCGAACGGATACTTTGAAGGGTCGCGCTTAGCCAGCGCAATAAACTCGCGAAGGTCCCGTGCCGGAACTGCTGAGTTAGCGACGATTAGCTGCTCGCTTTCCACCATTTCCATGATGGGCGTGATACTCCTGTCCGGATCATAGGGAAGGTTCTTATAAAGGAACCGGTTCGACGTTAGGGTCTGGTTGACGGTCGCAAGCAGAGTATGCCCATCAGGGGCGGAACGCGCCACGTTGTCGGTGCCGATCAGAGTGCCTGCACCAGCCTTGTTGTCCACTATGACGGGCTGGCCCCAGCGCGACGAGAGCTCCGCGCCCACCGCGCGTATCAGGATGTCAATGCCACCACCCGGTGGAAATGGAACCACGATTCGCACAGCCTTGCCTGGATAGGCCGATTGAGCGATGGCGACACTTACGAATGAAAAAGCCAGCACCGCAACTAGAAATTTTGCAAGGACTGTACGAAGAAATAATCGCTGAAAATTCATCATGCTACTTTCAAAAATTAAACGAGTAAAAATGCAATCGCGCGGTAAAAGTGCGCGATTGTTTACGAGCTAGCCCCTTAGTTACAGCATTGTATTTATACTTACTCTAGACATATGAAAATGTACGTCAAGAGGGAAAACCCAAGAGCACCCGGTAAGTGAAAAAAATATCGATGGAGCTCACTCAAAGGCATGCCACTTATCATCCCCGCATTGCGCACTAGCACCCGCAAAAGTATTACGGAAGCGATAAAAATAAATACCGTTGAACTAAAGCCAATGTTTGAGGTTACAGGCCTCACTAACTCAGTGAGCAGGTTTCGAGCCCAGTTCGAGGAGCCAAGATTAAAGGCCTTGCATTTAGCGCAAGGCCTTTTTCTTTGTGCCAATCGCAGACCTAAAAGCTCTTAAATAATTGCTCAGCTAGCCTTCAAATTTGCTTGATGGTCGTCATTGATAGTTGTACGGCGAAGCTCTCTACGCTCTGCGATGTCGTAACGCCGCCCGCGATGGAGCGTACTTCGGTTGTCCCAAATCACTAAATCACCAACTTCCCATTGGTGAACATAAATGTTCTCTCTATGCGTTGCATGTTCGAGCAAATCTTGAAGATACACACGACTTTCCGCCGTTGGCCAACCAATAATTTGTCGCGCGTGAACGCCCGTAAAAAGAACTTTACGACCAGATCCAGGGTGAGTGTTAACCAATGGCCAAACAGCAGGTGGAATTTCCTTCTTCTGATCATCGGTGTAGGCATCATCGCCCAGCAAGATGCGCGTATGAAGCGCGAAATGCTCCGCCTCGAGGTCCTTTATCTCAATAAGCGTGCGTGCATCTAAAGTGTCGTAAGCATTGCGAAGATCTGCAAATTCAGTATTACCTCCCCAACTTGGTTTAACCAAGCAATGAAGCATTGAATAGGCAGCACGAGGATTCATGAAAGAGCTATCACTGTGCCACAACTGATTTGCAAAATTTGATAAATTTTTAGGAGAGTCCCGCTTTGCGACATTTCCATGCACGTCCACATTGGAGATATCAATTAGACGTTCGTCTTCTAGCCTTTCAGGTCTTTTGAAAACTCGCTTGAGCCCGATGTCTAAAGGTCCAAAAGATTTTGAAAAATCTAATTGCTGTTGTGCTGTAAGTACTTGGCCACGAAAGACAACAACAGCATGCTGGTTTATGGCTGCGTTGATAGCACGCACATCCGAATCTTGCAGAGGTTTGGTTAAGTCAATGCCGCTTGCCTCTGCTGCAAAAACTTTGTGCAATGGTTTATATTGGATGTTCATTTTTTGTGCTTCTTATTCCTGTTCTATTTTTGCTTCAGTCACTATTCGTCCCCACCTCTTTATCTCTCCACCAATAAATGCATCGAACTGCTCCGGACGTGAACCAACGACTTGCAAGCCAAAGTCTTGTGCTCGTTTTTGCATATCGACTGAGGCCAAGGCTTTAACAGTATCGCTTTGGATCTTTTGCAAAATATGCTTTGGGGTACCTGCTGGTGCAATAAAACCGAGTAAAGCACCTACATTAAATCCAGGGAGCGTATCTCCAACTGTTGGGTAATCGTAACCGGCTACCCGCTTATCACCCATAGTGGCAATGACCTTCATACGCCCTGCTTGAACGTAGGGCAATATGGAAAGGAATGGATCAACTACAAGATCAAGTCGACCGCCCATCAATTCAGTATGTGCAGGCGCACTGCCCTTCATGCCAATATGCTGCATATCAAAACCGGCTTCACGTTTAAGTAATTCTGCTCCCAAGTGGGTGCTGCTCCCTGGTCCTGGGGTACCGTAATTAAGCTTTCCCGGATTCTTTTTTGCGTATTCAATTAACTCTCTTAAGTTGTTAAAAGGGGCGTCTGGCCTAGCAACGATAGCAAGTTGCATGTTAAAAAGTTGGGTAACCCCAGCCAAATCCTTTTGCGTGTCGTATGGCAGTTTCTTACGAAGGGTTGGATTGACAGAAAAGGACGAGTTAACCATACCAATCGTTAAACCATCTGGGGGTGACTTGGCCACAAAGTCCACGCCAATGGTTGTGCCAGCACCCGGTTTGTAATCCAAAACAACAGTCTGGCCCCAAGTTTCTTGCAATTTCTGTGCAAGCAAACGGCCCACAGTGTCAGTCGGTCCTCCTGGTGGAAACGGAACAATGATCTTGACAGGGCCCTTAGGAAAATCTTGCGCGTGAGCAGAGCTGACGACGAAATTTAGAGCTAAGGGGATTAAAATTAAAGCAACTTTGATCCATTTCAATTTACATCTCCATTTAATTTTATCCAAACTATTTTCAAAGTTCATTCTTTACACTTTCTGTGCATCAGTCAACATCATTACGTTAATTGCATCATCACCACTAATTTCAAACGTCAGACGTTAGTTGTCTGTATCCAAAATTAAAAACAAATAATCGACAAGACAACAAATTACAAAATCGCCAGAATGACTTCCAAAGTCTGCAGAATACGCCTCTCAAGCCAACCCTCTAACTTTTCGCGTGCAATATGACGCGGCTGAGTGCAAAATCTATGAAATTACTGGGAAAACTGCAATTTACAGTTTTCGATCAATTAAACGAAATATTACACGTCGGCCATTTTCTCCTATAAGTCATTGATTGATATAGCTTTTTGAGGAGCCCGGCTTTCTGTTAATTCGTAGGTCCCTGGTTCTTGGATACACACTAGAGACATCGTTTACGGCTTAAAAATTTAGCGCACCAGACCCCTGCATCGTCAGTGCAGTGCTCTTTCACACAAAGTCAACTGCTTGATGAACTAATCAATAAATGATTTGTAGCTGTAGGCTATAAAAATTTTGTAATTTAGGCCAATAGCTTAATTAGTTCACGAATAGCCTGTTTCCTCTTTTTAACAGCCTTCGAAGATTGACCAAGTGAAGTTAGCGATAGATCTTCAATAAAAAACAAAAAGCTTGTTATTGCTACTAATTGTCCCGAAGTAATTTGTGGCGGTAAAAACGATTTGATAAACACAGAAAAGACTTCAAATACAAACTCTACGCAAACAAAAGTAGAGGTTGTTGCACCTCAAGCAAACAAGCAAACAGCAGAAACACCATCTCAACAAATTACTTCACCCAACATTGAAGCTTTGGAAACAAAGTGTAGACAGCTTGGTTTCACTGTGGGAACTGAGAAATTCGGGGATTGCGTTATGCGTCTTATGAAATAACTAAATGCCAAGGTCACAAACTTTATTCAAAAGTTCTCGCAATTGAACCCAATCGTTTGCTATAATTTTTTTGCTTTGTGTCAACTTCACTTCTACTACAAGGAGTAAGTCATGCGAGATTATGT